>Ga0302167_10001263_pt1 | contig 11144 bp, 10 predicted proteins | sample I_Fen_N1_1_FD_193496 | JGI IMG/M metagenome (GOLD analysis project Ga0302167, IMG submission 193496) | Peat permafrost microbial communities from Stordalen Mire near Abisko, Sweden - I_Fen_N1_1 | ecosystem: Environmental > Terrestrial > Soil > Wetlands > Permafrost | place: Sweden: Abisko...
TACCGAACCGTCGCGGCTTCGACCTGCTGGCCGCACAAGCCATGCACGAAGCCCAGCGCGAGCCGAAACCGTTGACCGCGTTGCTGCTGGATCTGGACCACTTCAAGGTGTTGAACGACACCTACGGCCATCTGGCCGGCGATCAGGTGCTGATCGGCTTCGCCCGGGATCTGCAGAGTTGCCTGCGGCACGCCGACATCGTCTGCCGCTGGGGCGGTGAAGAGTTCATCGTATTGCTTAAGGACACCGACGGTGAGACCGGTCTGAAAGTCGCCGAGAAAATTCGCCAGCATGTGAAAACACAGCGTTATGCCTACAACGATCAGGCCTTGCAGCTGACCGTCAGTATCGGCTTGACCACCTTGCAACCGGATGACACCTTGCACACCCTGCTCTCTCGCGCGGATCATGCGATGTACCGGGCCAAGCAATCCGGCCGTAACCGCACCTGCGTGGAAAAGTCTCACTCCAGCTATGAATAATCCATGAACAAGCCTGACTTCTGCCCGGCCTGCGGTGCGTCCAACGACTGCACCCTCGCCGATCCGAAAACCGCTGATCGCGCTTGCTGGTGCTACGGCGTCAGCATCGAGCCGGCCGTGCTCGAAGCGCTGCCGCCGGAACTGCGTGATAAATCCTGCCTGTGCCCACGCTGCGCGCAGGTCGAGGCGCAGCTGTAAGCAAGCGCCCGGCCGATCACGTAAGATACGCGGCCCTTTTCCCACCGAACCCTTGCCATGCGCGTTGACCGTTTCCTCAGTAACCTGCCGCGCTTCAACCGTAAACAGGTGCGCCTGTTGCTGGTAGAGAAGCGCGTGCAGATTGACGGCAACATCGTCAGCGACCCGCACGCCGAGGTGCTCGAGTTCAGTCGCGTCGAAGTCGATGATGAAGTTCTGCAAGCCGGCAAGCCTGCACGCTACTTCATGCTGCACAAGCCACCCGGCTGCGTCAGCGCCACCCGCGACCCCGAGCACCCGACGGTCCTCGACCTGATCCACGAGCCGGGCAAGGACGAGTTGCACATCGCCGGTCGCCTCGACTTCAACACCACCGGTCTGATGCTGATCACCAATGACGGCAGCTGGTCGCGACGCCTGACCCAGCCGCAGACCAAACTGCCCAAGGTCTACTACGTCGAGACCGAGCAGGACATCGGCCCGGAATATGCGTTGAAGTTCTCTGAAGGGCTGTACTTCGCTTTCGAAGACCTCACGACACAGCCCGCCGGGCTGGAACTGCTGGGGCCGAAATCGGCGCGGCTGAGCATTGTCGAAGGCCGGTACCATCAGGTGAAGCGCATGTTCGGCCATTTCGACAACAAGGTCCTGCGCCTGCACCGCGAGCGCATGGGCCCGCTGGAGCTCGATAACGCGCTAAAACCGGGCGAGTACCGCGCATTGCGCACCGAAGAGATTCAATTGATCTAAGCAGGCGACCGCTCAGCAGAAGTTGTCGAACAATTCACCAATGACACTTGCGCGATGACGCCGCCCCTGCTTGAATCAGGTCGTCAGCCGAAATGTGACTGACGAGTCACACCATACTTCTAAGAAACTTTTTGTCGGTTAGAGAACCCCAAGGTTCCGCCTCAGACCGGCAGACTGCCCGCCAATAATAATACCCGTCGACCTGCTGTACGGATCGACATGGGCCTCCAAATTCCAGGCGTATGCCTACCTGTCACAAAGCTCGTGCAATCTCATTTGCGCGCATACCCGCTTGCCAGGAGTCTTATGACATGAGGCCAGAAATCGCTGTGCTGGATATACAGGGTCAGTATCGGGTTTACACGGAGTTCTATCGCGCAGACGCCGCAGAGAAGACCATTATCTTGGTCAACGGCTCGATGGCCACGACTGCGTCGTTTGCACAAACCGTGAAAAACCTTCATCCGCAATTCAATGTGGTCTGCTACGACCAGCCCTACGCGGGCAAGTCCAAGGCGCACAACGTGCACGAGAAATCGCTGACCAAGGAAATCGAAGGGCAGATCCTCCTGGAGCTGATCGACCACTTCGGCGCCGAACACGTGCTGTCGTTTTCCTGGGGCGGCGCCGCGACCCTGGTCGCCCTCGCCCACCGGCCACGCCGGATCGAAAAAGCCGTGATCAGCTCGTTCTCCCCGGAGATCAACGCGCACATGCTTGACTACCTCGAACGCGGCGTCGACTACCTCGGCAGCCGCGACGGCGACCGGGTCGGCAACCTGGTGAACAGCACCATCGGCAAACACCTGCCGACCCTGTTCAAGCGCTTCAACTACCGGCACGTCAGCAGCCTGGCCGATCACGAATACGGGCAGATGCACTTCCACATCAGCGACCTGCTGCACAGTGATCGCCAGTGCTTCCTGAAGGCTGCGGAGAAAATCAACGTGCCGGTGCTGTTCATGAACGGCGAATGGGACGAATACACCGCCGCCGATGGCGCGCGATTGTTCGCCAACCATGTGCAACACGCCACCTTCACGACCCTGGAAGCCACCGGCCACTTTCTCGACATGGAACACAAAGCCGCTTGCCGAGACAGCCGCAATGCCCTGCTGGGGTTCCTGAAACCTGAACCACACGCCAGCCGAACGCGTTACCACTATGTCCAGGATCAACATGCACTGGCAATCTGAAACAGCGTCCTCGCGAGCAAGCGTCGCCCTACTGTAGTTGAACGCATTCCTGTAGGCGCGAGGCTTGCCCGCGATAGACCGTTTTTGCGGTGTGTGCCGTATTGTCGCTGCGCTAAAGCAGTCCAGCGCAAAGAAAAACTTCATTTCCACGCGCACATCTGGTACAAAGTCAGCCGCTCTGAGCGGGTGTCGTATAATGGCATTACTCCAGCTTCCCAAGCTGATAACGAGGGTTCGATTCCCTTCACCCGCTCCACTGTTTTCAAGGCTTCCAGCGGTGCAGAAGCCTGACTGCTCAAGACTGGTGACAGTTTTGGTGACAGTTTCCAAGAATCCACCTCCCCCCATGCTAGCGAACCAGCCGTATGGTCGGACCGTGAGAACCTCGCCCGTCAGATAGCCTCCACCCTACCGGACAGAATCGATTTTCCGGTTGATGTTTAAAGTGACTATTAAAGCTATTTAATTTTCTTTTCTACTCTACACCCCTTACAGAACAAGGCTTTCAGCGCTTTCAACAATCCTCTTTTTCAGGTCACCCAAACTATTTCTCGGGCTATCAGGAAAGCTATTTACCCACACCCCTCAAACACTTGATTTATAAGGGTTTTTTATTTAAATACCTTTTTAAATAGTCCACCTGAGCGCCTGATCGCCACCTCTCAACGTCACTTGCTACGCGGGCTGCAGAGCATTTATCGCTCGATTTCGGGCAGGGTGGCGAAAAATAGCCACTTTTAACGCGCCCCCCGATTTCACATCCCCTGACGCCGCTTCGGTTTCCAAGCCCGCGCACTGTCGCTGCTATGCTTGAATTTCTTTCGAACGGAGTCGGCAAGCATGAGCATGGCAAGCGAATATTCACTGGCGGATGTGCTGCAACGGATTTACCACAATCAATTGGCCCTGGAAGCGGCCGTGATGGAACTGACGCTGTGGGCAGAGCAGCAAAATGCGGTAGAGGTGGGCGATAACGTGCGGGGGGCGCTTTACACCATTGGCGAAAACGCAGGCCATATCAAACAGGGTTTGGCTCGACTGAAGAATTCGGACCTCACGTAACCGGCAGCTATCGGCCAATAGCAGACGGTTGAAGTCTGTAAAAACAGCATGCTAACTAGAAACGTCTAAAGCGGTCATGACTTACCGCTTGAAAACGCTTTCTGGACATCATCAAGCTCCTGCCATGGGTTGATACCTAGCGTCGTCTTCACGCAATTCGGTGCGTGGGCAAAAGCGTTTGCTCTGTCGCACTCAAGCTGCTCTGCCTGGCAAGACTTACAGCTAATTACTCCCCCTTTAATCCTCCAGCTTTCGTGCCATTTCGTCAGCGTCTCCATCGGTGTCATGGGATGGCACCCTCAATTAGTTAGGCGGATTTGCAGATCCTGAAGGCTCTATCCGGGTGACAGGGACAATCTCTCATTCGTTCATTTCATCCGCTTTAGGCTAATTGCTGTCCGCCGCAAAGGTACCACTCGAGCAAGAATGGCAAATAGACAGATTTGCGCCTTGGCCCATTAAGCACCATAAATAACAGTAGCTCTTAGGCTGCGGCCAATTAAGTCTCAGGAGCTCGCTGTAGGGTGTAGTATCAATACCTGTCCTTCAGATATCAGTTAGCCATGTCCACGCTAAGCGAAGAGAGCCGTCAGATCGTAGCTTCTCTGGCGCACCGTGTTGGCCCCAACGCTGACATTGCAAAAGTCGCACAAGCGATCGCTTCATTATTGCAGGATATGGACGCCGCCCTCACGCCCATCATTGGCCAGCAAGGGGTTGCCGCGCTTTATCGCCGCAGCCTTCAACTGTGCGCCTCCCACCATCCGCGCCTAGCCAGAACCTATGACAGTGTTCAGGCCTCCCTGGATCTGATTGCCCTCAAGTCCGTAATCGTTGAGCAAAGCGAAACCGATGCGTTGTTTTTCGGCGAAACGTTGCTGATGACTTTTTACGAGTTGCTAACCACGCTGATCGGGCCATCGCTCACTGCCCGTTTGCTGCGTGGCGTGTGGGACCCCTCTTTGAGCGACACCCCTTCGCAGGAAACTTCGCCATGAGCACCAAAGTGACTATCAACCGTCTGGCCACCGGTGTGCCAGGACTGGACGAGGTGCTGGGCGGAGGTTTGCCGGAGTTTTCGTTCAACCTGATCGCTGGCCCGCCTGGCTGCGGCAAGACCACTCTGGCACATCAAATGATGTTCGCCCTCGCAACGCCCGAGCGTCCGGCATTGTTCTTTACCGTGCTGGGTGAGCCGCCGCTGAAGATGCTGCGTTATCAGCAGCAATTCGACTTTTTCGACAGCGAAGCGATCAACCATTCGATCCGCTATATCAACCTGGCCGCCGACACTCTGGCCGGGAATCTGGACGAGGTGCTGCGGCGCATTGTCAGCGAGGTGGAGACGCATTCCCCGGCGCTGGTGTTCGTCGACTCGTTCCGTTCGGTGGTGCTGGCCAGCCAGACCCAGGACAACCCGAACAACAACCTGCCGCAGTTCGTTCAACAATTGGGCATGTTGATGACCACCTGGCAGGCGACGACCTTCCTGATTGGTGAGTATTTCACTGAAACCGACACCAACCCGATTTTCACCGTGGCCGATGGCCTTATCTGGCTGCGCCAGAGCGTTCAGCGCAACTCAATGGTGCGCAAGATGGAGATCATGAAGATGCGCGGCCAGCCGACGCTGCCCGGGCTGCACACCTTTCGTATTGCCACCTCGGGAATCAAGGTATTTGCGCCAGCAGCACTCAACCCGGTTGAAGCGCCGTTGGAGTTCCCGATCAAGCGCCTCAAAATGGGCGTGCCACAGCTCGATGCAATGCTCGGCGGAGGCCTGCCCCGTGGTTACTCGTTGCTGGTGGCCGGGCCGTCGGGCTCGGGTAAAAGCATTCTGGCGGCGACCTTCCTCGCAGAAGGTGCGCGCAATGGCGAAACCGGTGTGATCGCTGTGTTCGAACAACGGCCTAATCATTCCCAGAACGCCACCCTCGCGGGCCTGATACAGAGCGGTCAGGTGGGCCTGGTGGATAGCCGCGCACCGGACCTGTCCATTGACGAGATCGTGCAGTTGCTGTTGAGTGAGATCACACGGCTGAAGGCCACCCGCGTGGTGATCGACTCTTTGTCAGGGTTCGAACTGGCGCTGGCGCCGACCTTCCGCGAAGACTTTCGCGAATCGCTGTCGCGTATGGTCACCGCCCTCACTAGCGTCGGCGTCAGTGTGTTGCTGACCTCGGAGCTGGAAGACCGCTACACCGACCTGCGCTTTAGTCCTTACGGCACGGCATTTCTCACCGACGCGATCATCGTCCAGCGCTATATAGAAGTGCAGAGCCGCCTGTTGCGCATCATGGCCGTGGTCAAAGTCCGGGCGAGCGCTCACTCCGATGAGTTGCGCCTGTACCGCATCGACGATAACGGTTTGCAGATCGGCGACATGTTGCCGGACCAGGAAGGTTTGCTCGGGGGCCGTCCTACCCGGCACCGCTTGGGCTGTGACAATGGATGAGCAACCATCATGAATGAGGCTGAAGGCAAGAACGAACTGGCGATGGCTTCGGCCGCTCGCGAGCTGTTCCTGCTGGGGCAGAAAACTGTCGAGGCGCGCGCAGTGCTGGCGGCGCTGAATCAGGAACTGAACGAAGCCAGCACTCAGCGCGCGCAGAACCAGCAACTCGAGCAACTGATCGAGGCCAATCAGCAATTGGTCCTGGCGATTTTGTTGGCGCAGTCGGATGCGGAAAAACCCCAGCCTTCCGCGCAGGAGCAGCAGCGCTACCTGGAGATGCGCGAAGCCAACGAACAATTGATCCTGGCTGCCCTCAGTGCACAGCACTTGCAAGCCTCGGCCGAGCAAAGCCTGGAACAACAACGCAACATCCTGACGATGGTCGCCCATGAACTGCGCAACCCGCTGACGCCCATTAGCATGATTGCCGGCCGGCTGGTGCGGGTGCCCAGTGAAGAACTGCCGAGGATGCAGGCACTGATTGAAGGTCAGGTGCAACACATGTCTCGGTTGGTGGACGATTTGCTCGACGTCTCCCGTGCCAGCACCGGCAAGCTGCGACTGGATTGTCACCTCGTCGACATGGTGCAGATCATCCATCAGGCCATCGACGTGTGTAGCCCGTTGATGACTTCCCACCATGTGCACTTCACCGCCGAACTGCCCGAGTTCGCGCTTACAGTGGAAGGCGACCCCGTACGACTCACGCAGATTCTCGGCAACCTGCTGGGCAACGCGGCCAAGTACACGCCCGCTGGCGGCAACGTCACGCTTTCGGTAACAGCGCAAGCCGATCTGCTACAGATGAGCATCCGCGACAATGGCATCGGTATTTCCGCCCAGGCGCTGCCGTTTATCTTCGAGCCATTTGTACAGGATGTGCATGCGGTCGGCTTCAACGGCGCAGGCCTTGGCATTGGTTTGACAGTGGTACGGGAGCTGGTCGAAGCCCATGGTGGCACAGTTACGGGAATGAGCCAGGGTGACGGTAAAGGAAGCGAGTTTGTGGTGGTTCTACCGCTGGTGAAAAACCAACGTTTTTGACAGGGGTATTGGGAGTATTACTACCCGGCAACCTTTCTTCCACAACTGCGTTTATCGATCTTCGACTCGGACCACGTGACCTGGCTATGGATGAAAAACTTTTCGTCGTCGTTCACCTATGTCTCTGCACTGCATGGATTATGGTGGTCGTTGGCGTGCTGTATTGGTTCGGTTTTGCAGCAGTTTGATACGTCCGGTATGGCCGAATTCTGCCGCTGCTGACCGGCAGCTATTGGTTGATTGCAGTCGTCCGAATTAGCCATACACCGGTGATCACCTGTGAAATGCGCTAAATGGTCTGGAAGCCCCCAGTGTCGGTGCTTTCAAGCAAGTGCCCCCTTCCCGACTCACGTTAAAAAGCCTTCCAGATACGAGCCGTTGAGAATTCAAAAACTCAATAAGACGCCTATTTTCCAACGACACGCCCTTGCAAATCGGGTTTCTACAGATCGGCCACCGACCTCGTTTGCTCAGGACGTTATGCAAAGTCATTGCACTTCTTTGCAAAATCTTACGCACTGTGAAATTGCAAAACGCGCCACCTACCGCCCAGCGGGCTTGGGCGCGACCTTAATTTGCACCACTCCCGCCTTTGCACAATAAAGGGACGCAAAGCCCGTCGGCGGGAGGGGGATAAGTGCATTTTCGGAAGCTTTTTTCATCACATGACGATTTTCGTCTTAAGGGTTCATCATCAGCAGAGAATGCCCATAGCTGCCTTTCGCGAAAACAGCTAACGGTCAAATGGAGGCATTCAGTGCATGAAATTAAGGACAATTAATTTCTATGGACTAGATTTCCTCCGCTGATAGCGTCAGCTACTATTATGAAATCGGATCGCTAAAGAGAAGTTATAGAAATAATGCCCAACAAACATCCAAACGCTTCGACCCCATCAGAAAAACTGGTAGGACAATCAACAAAGATCTCAAACAAAATTGCCAAACAAATCATACGATTCCAAAAGATGTCGCATAAAGAGCTTATCGCTCACTTCAACAGCAATAGATTCTCCAGCTTTTGTAGTTTGCGAACACCAACAAAGGAATATTTTTATGGCTTGGAAGGCCGACAGTTATTTTTTGAACTAGCAAAAACACTTATTAAGTACGCACCAGAACTGCAAGGCAAAGTAAACCTTGATAAGGTTGTAAACGCAGTGATAGGGTCGTATTCAAAACAATTTATTGTAGATGGAAACCCGCTGAAAAATGAAAGCGTCAAAGATATGCTAGAGCTTGCTCTGCAGGATATTAAATCGAAATTTAAAAAATACACGCATTACATTCCCTGTGTTTTCTTTACTCACTCAAATCATGATCAGTTTTTCCTGGGGCCCGTAAAATTTATCCGCACGCCAACGTTGCTCTCTAACACGATCCCGCTAGAGTGGACCGCTCAAGATAATGACGAAACTCTCGGCCAGCGATCAACTATAGATTATTACAAAGAGTACCCTTGGGTTGCATGCGTGGAAATCGAATCATGTGACTTTGATGCATCGTTTGAGTTTGCTGTTTATGCGTGCACCACTGCTCTTAATGCTATTCGTGTCTGTTTTGGAAGTGAAGCAACCAAATTGGTACGACTCAGTACGGAGGCAAGTGATGATTTAAAATCCGCGAAGATATGGTCTTCCTCTGATGGCCACCTTGAATGGTCACATAGCCACCAACTGAAATCCCCTTCCGGCCCATCAAATTGGTATGAGTGGTTAAACGAGGAAGATGGCGGAAGAATCAAATCTTTTTTTGGGCATCTTATAGATTACGCGTGCACGTTAACTGAACACTCTGAACTAAGTAGCCGACTGATAGATTCAGTTAACTCGTTCGGAGATGCCTGTCTCGAAAAATCACCAGCCGCCTCGATCGTTAAATATGTGACGGCTATTGAGAGATTGTATTTGGCCAGCAGTGAGTTCGGGGTAAAATCCAGATTTGTAAGCCGAGTATCTAAAGTACTAAATGACTTTGAGTTAAGCTCAAGCGAGTTGGCGAAACAAGGCGCCTCCAGAATCTATGAACTCAGATCAACTTTAGTTCACGGCAGCTCCTCACCTAGAGTTGGTGAAACACACTTACAAAGAGCTGAAGCCGAGGAGCTTGCTCGGGGATGCATCCTCTGTGCGGAGCAATTGTACAGAGTGATTTTTGATGCTTTCGACCCTAAATCAACGGAAGAACTTGAGGTTGCAATGAAGAAGTATGAAGCAGAAGGCCTACAGTGGTGTATAGAGAAGGCGATACAAAGGCACTAACCTTAAATTTTTTACGCAGCAATATAGAAGTGCACACTAATGAAAGAGCATTACACTACAGGTTACGTCTACTTCCTCCAGGCTGGTGATGATCCATATATAAAAATAGGCACAACCATAGAACCGCTAGCGAAGCGTATTCTTCAATTACAAACTGCAAATCACCGCAAACTGAAGTTAATCGGTGCTATAGACTTAAGGAAATCCGCGGGACTTAGCTCGCTGGGAAGATTAGAATTCTCAGTTTTGGCAAAAAGAAAAGAAGCAGAAATACAGGCTATGTTTTCAAATTCGCGCGTCCATGGTGAATGGTTTGACATGACTGACGACCTTCTTAGCTATATCAAGCAGGCATGTGATGTCGACTGAAGGAGCTATCGATCGACACTGACCGGCGGAAGCCCAATAATTTCCAAGTTAAACCTACTGAGAAGTTCAGTTTCCGGCAGGTTATAGCGATTATTTTCTCTCATTAGCGTGTAGTAATTTGAGACCGCTCGCTCTAACAAATTGCGAGCCTCCATCTTTGAATCGAAGGTCACATGTTCGCCATTTCCCTTGTCCATGTGCTTCGTTTGATTCTTCGGGTGATTGATGACATCTCTGATGTTTTTTGGTTTTGACGCCACTCCGTCGTTTAAAAGCTTGGAAAACTCCACTGCCCCGGACAACAGGCTTTTCAAGGACGACGCCCCCTCCTCCCTGCACTCAACATAAGCGCCGAGAATTTCCTCAGCACCGCCTGCAAGATGCAGCGCCGCAAAGTATGAGCTTCCCTCGTAGTACATGCGCAGGGCTCGATCCAATAGTTCGACTGCCACTACAAGCTTTTCCGTAGTCTCGCGCATCCGATTACTCCAAGGTTATATCGTCTGAATTGGCCAATTGCTTCACTTGAATGCTTACTCCGGTGCCATGAGTACAGCGAGGCTCATTTTGATGAAGTCCTCGTTTTTATCGATCGTTTGCAAGGCAGAGCGGATATTGCCGCCTACCTCGTCCGATCCGCGCTGCTCGACCCAAAGCGTCAGCTCCATGATGGCAGCCTCCAGGGCTAACTGGTTTTCGTTGATTTTGAACAGCAGAGTTGGGAGCAGATCTGAGTTGGGCATTGCGAGTCCTCCGTGGAGGCTTCAGCTTAGCAGTAGAAATATGAGGCGGGGCCGGCTTACGTTTACGAATGAAACAGCCCCGCTAACGCGGGGCAGGAGATGTGTTTAGGATATTGCGTACGCTCGGTGGAGCTCGATAGAAGCAGCCTCGATATCCGAATTATTCAGTGCTCGATCGTAAGCCCTGATAAAGGCGTAACCACCCACCAACCCCGCTGTGGCCAACGCCGATCCTTGTCCGCCCAGAATATTCCGCCCGCTGAGAGACACCCCAGTCGCGCCTTCGACGATAGGGCTGGTGCCAACTTTGATTTTGGAGGTGGATCCGTCGAACACGGCAAGGATTACCGTCCACTCTGTCGATTTGTCAGCGCTTTCCAGTCGACTGGCCGCCGAGATACTTTCGTAGAAGCCATTCGCACCTGGTGCGAGGATCTGAGCGCCGGAAGCCATCAGTCGCGCCTGATTCGCCGCAAAGACAGAAGCCTTCACGACCATCGCGTAAGTCATCGACTGCGCGACAGCGACCGTACCCGCGCCGTTGCCGATCTGCTGTGTCCCATCAAACACAACGGCAGGGTTACC
>Ga0302167_10001267_pt1 | contig 11107 bp, 9 predicted proteins | sample I_Fen_N1_1_FD_193496 | JGI IMG/M metagenome (GOLD analysis project Ga0302167, IMG submission 193496) | Peat permafrost microbial communities from Stordalen Mire near Abisko, Sweden - I_Fen_N1_1 | ecosystem: Environmental > Terrestrial > Soil > Wetlands > Permafrost | place: Sweden: Abisko...
TGATCCAACCAATGATGTTTCTGTGATTGTATTATTACCGTATTGGGATTTGAGCAGTACTGCCAATTTTACAAAATGCCTGAATACGTTAAATGTCACAGGTCTTGAAGTAAAGAAAGTACTTGGATATTAATAATTTAAATATAAAAATAGAACGCTTTGGAATTTTTCAGAGCGTTTATTTTTTGTCGATCTTTTTCAAAAATGCATCAATTTTATTCATTAAAAAAGGAGCATTATTTTCTTTATCCCAATCAAGATGTCCTCCATTAAACTCGAAAGATTCATTAACGATCTTGTTTTTATTTAAAAGAGAATCTAATATTTGCTTTTGAGATAACGGGATGATCTGATCATTATTTCCGTAATAGGAAAGTGTTGGAGCTGAGGTGCTGTTTATCCAATGTGTCGGACTGGCAAAATTCATCATTGATACATTAGAAGAAAGGCTTTTAGGATCAATTAAATATTTTTCAACAAAAGAATAATCCGTATATTTTTTAAAATTAGGATCAGACAAATCGGATGGGCCAACAATATTGATTACCGCTTTTACTTTTTTAGCCTGATCAAATTTGTATGCATACAGCATAGATAAATGCCCGCCTGCGCTGTTTCCTAAGAGAATAAATTTAGGCTTATATTGCAATGTTTTTTCTAAATAAAGCATTGTTTTATTGATATCCTCGGTCTGATTTGGGATTGCAAAACGTGAAGTTGAGGCCAATCGATAATCAATATTAGCAAAAATATGATTCGGGAATTTCTGCATCATTGATAAAGTGAAGAATGATAAATGAGATTTTTCTCCACCGCGCCAGCCGCCGCCATGTATGATGATAAATACATCGGGTTTAGAATTTAAACTGTTTTTCGGAATGTAAAGATCCATTTTTTGTTCTGAATCTTTTCCATAAGAAACATTTTCCTCGCTTTCAAAAGAAATTTCCTTACCGAGATTTATCGTTTTTTTCCTACAGCTTGTGGTGAACAGCAACATAAAGAAGCACCCGAAAATTACAATTAAGTTTTTCATAGACATTAAAGATAAAAAACTCGCTGATTTCTCAACGAGTTACTGTACAAAATAATTTATATGAAGAATGATAATGATTGTTTTCTATCTTGTTCTGCTTTTGATGGCGTCAGAAGCACCTTCGATGTCTCTTACTTTTTTCACTTTCTGGTTTCCGAAGTTATAAGTGATGCTCACGGTTACTCCTCTTCTGAACTGATCGTTTTTTACATAATTGTAGTTTCCGTTGTCTTGGTAATCTTCGATTTCAACAACGTTTGTTCTAAATACGTCGCTTACATTTACAGCGAATGTCCAGTCGTTCCAGTTTTTCTTTAAACTTAAATCTAAACTCATTAGATCTTTCAACATTCCAAGTTCGATTTGTTGTTTGTCAACATAGAAATAATTTACGCCTAAGAACCAAGTTTTCTTTTTGTCTAAACGAATCGTGTTATTGGTTTGAATAACGATACTTGTAGAACGTATTTTATTTTCATAAGTTGGGAAAACATCTCCTGAAGTTGGGTCAACACTTAAACTTCCGTTATTGATATTATGTTGAAGTCCGATGTTGAAATTAGCTGTTAAATATTGCTTAAAAAATGTTTTTTGAATACCTAACATCGCAGACATTTCCTGCTTGTCTCCAAAATTGGTACGGATATATCTAAGTTGTTTGTGAGGATCCATGATGGGTTGATTGTTTTCATCCAAAACAGGATTTCCCATTTCATCCAGTCTCTTTTTCAAAATATCTCTTTGTAACGGAACCTGTGTAATTACATCTTTATATAATGAATGATTTAATATCAGGAAATAAGAACTGTTAAACATATACGTTAATTCCTGATTATAAGTTGAAGATGCTTTTACAAAAGGGTTATTTTGAGTATAATTATCTTCTGTCAAGATGTTTCTTACAGGATTTATTTCCCAGAAACTCGGTCTTCTCATTCTGCTTGAAAAAGCATAAGAAATATTATTTTTATCATTGATTGCATAATTAAAACTTACATAAGGCAACAAGTTATTATACTTTCTTTCAATTTTTTGAAGATCCGGAGTGGCTGCGTTGTCCGATGTTCCTACGCTGTTTGTAATTTCATATCTCGCTCCCACTTTTCCTGAAAATTTATCGTTAAATTTCTTTTCAAGCGTTAAATAAACTCCGTAGATATTTTCATTATAAACAAAGTGATTGGGCGTTGGTGTATTTGTTATGCCTTGTAAATTCCCGAATTTATCGTAAGCATAATCAAGAGTATTGTTTTTTGTATCGTTATTGGTTTTTGTTTTGTTGTAATTTCCTCCTACAGATACTGTGAAATCATTTTTGAATTTTTTATTGTAATCAACAGTTCCTGAAAAGTTATTGATGATCTGTGGAAGATCCTGAAATGTCTGTCTTCCCAATCTTATGTCGTTGCCATAAACATCAGAAAGGATTGTTCTGTTGTCTGTAAACTGAAATCTTTTATAGTTTAAATAAGCGGCATTAATGTTTAATTTACTTCCTAAAGAATCCGTTTTCAATTCATAGTTTAGATTGACAGAATTATTATAAGATCTTGCATCTTCTTTGTTTCTGGATCTTGTGTAGTTCATAACGTAATCGTCATTCTTTTTGTCGTAAGATCTTGTTGTATTAAACAAATCTACGGTAGAATTATAACTTTTATTCGCCCAAGTATTCCAAGATAAAGCTAAATTGCTGTTATCATTCAATTGATAATCAACATTTAAATAACCACCAAGATTTTTGTTAGGATCATTAATGTCACCTACAGATTCGTTTGAGGATAAATCGTTTCCGTTTCTTAGCACATAAGATTGTCCCTGAATATTTTCACCACCACTCAAATTAGCGCTGATTCCCAACTTATCTTTTCTGTAGTTTGCAGAGAAACTCGCGTTGCTTCCGTTGAATTTGTTTTGAGAGTTAGACATTCTCATGTTTCCGCTCAAACCGTCGCTCATTTTTTTCTTTAAAACGATATTAATGATTCCGTCTGAAGATTCTACTTGAAATTCACTTCCCGGAACAGTAATTACCTCAATTTTCTGAATGTTTTCTGCTGGAGTATTTTTTAAGAATTGAACCAAAGAATCCGCATCCATATTACTTTTTCTACCATTGATATAGATTAAAGCATTATTCTTTCCTGCAATTTTCAACGTTTTGTCGTCAGTTGAAGAGAGTAGTGGAGTCTGCTTTAAAATATCGAAAGTCGTGTTTCCTTTCGTAACTGGTGAAGCGGCAACATCATACACAAAACGGTCACTTTGTTTTTTGAAAACCTGTTTCGTTAAAGTAACACCTTCTATACTTTTAGTTTTTAAAGTATCTGATTTTTTTTCTTGTGCGAAGGTCAATCCGCTGAAAAATATGGCTGCGATAAGAATTTGAGTTTTCATGATAATCGTTTTAGAGAGTTTAATAGCTTGTATCTGTTATTATTTTACATTGCAAAGATATGTAATAAATTTAGTATCTTGCAATACAAAGTAGTAAAAATATTTTCATACTTATTTTAACATGTTGATTTACAGTGGTTAAAATTTAAATAAAAATTTTGATGTACTTTGATTTTCTACATAATAAGACAACTGTAACAAGGATTTTGTTACAGCTAAATGTGAAATTGTTGAAAATAAATTTTATTCTCTATCGAAACGAGCTAATTTTTTATCAACCCAGATAGTCGCAAAAGGAAAGAAAGCGGATAATAACGCGAAGACAAAATCTTCATCATCCCAATTATAAATTTTTCTTGCCGGAAGACAAAGTAAAAGGTAAAGCGTAAAGAAAAGTCCATGCAGACTTCCAATAACACTTATAAAGATGATGGAATATAAATTTTCATCATAACGAATCCAAATCATGGCAACTCCATATAATAAAACACAGGAAATTGCTTCTGCCACGCAGATTTGTTTAAACCATTTAATGATTTTTTCCTGAGAATATTTTGAGAAAATTTTATCGATGAAGTCCATTTAAGTTATTTATAATAGATTTTGAAAGAAGTTCTTGTGCCATTATATAAAGCAGCTCTTGATGAAAGAGTAAAGTTACTCGATTCTATGAAATTTCTAATTCTTTTTTCGAAATATGGAATAAACTGCTGATTATAATTATTTACAATATGATGTTTAATCCATTTATTTTTAAAACATTTGTATTTTCGTCTAACTCTAATCCCACCTCAGTAAATGATTCGTTTTCTTTTGAGGAAGTTTTATAATTAGCTGGATAATTGAATTTTTTGAAAAAACATTCATTAAGCAATTTATCAGCTATAGAATAATTTCCCTCATGCATCCAATCTAAATGATCATTATATTCAAAAAGTATAGTAGGATTCTTAACTGCATAACTCAAAATCGACTGTTTGACCAAATCATCAATAAAGACTTGACCAAATTTATCTTCAGTAAAATCTGTCATATAACGATTATAGCATGAATTAGGTGAATATCCTCCAATGTCACTGCCCATCCATGTTCCACCCCAAATGATATTGTATTTATTCAAAGCGATTTTAAGCTCTTCTTCTGCTGGAAATTCATCTCCACTTGGAGCTGGTGTATTTATAAAATATTTATTTTGAGTTTTTGAATCATTTACAGCTCTTATGGAATCTTTGCTACATCTTTCGTGATTATATTTTTGCTTTTCCAGAAACCATTGCTTTGCTTTTATTTCACGCTGTTTTCTTATGGAGTCTTCTTTTGAAGCTAAAGTATCTTGCCCGAATAAAGAAAGTTGGATAAAAGCAAAGAATAAAAATAGATAGAATTTCATTTCTTCTTATTTATAAAAATTACTACCGTCCAAATAATCAAAAACTTCGGGAGGCAGCATTGGTCTTACGTTTTTACCGTCTTTAATCATCGTTCGGATCTCCGTTGCAGAGAGCTCGATAACCGGAGCTTTAATTAAAGAAATATTTTCATTTTGAAGATAATCAGAATCTTTTTTCTCTCCATCAAAAACTCTTGGATAAACAATGATATGATGATTTTTGATCAACGCTTCATAGTTTTTCCATTTGTGTAAACTGCTAAGATTATCTTCACCCATAATTAAACTAAAAGAATAGTCAGGGTGTTTTTCGTGAAGATAAGTCAGTGTGTCAATCGTATAACTCGGTTTTGGAAGAGAAAATTCTACATTGGAAGCTCTCATATTCGGGTAATTTTTAATGGAAAGCTGCACCATATCCAATCTGTTATGGTCTTTCAATAAAGATTTTTTGTCTTTGAAAGGGTTTTGCGGACTTACCACAAGCCACAATTCTTCCATGTCTGAATTTTCTAAAATATAATTAGCTAAAATCAGATGTCCAATATGAATTGGATTAAACGAACCGAAAAATAAACCGATCTTTTTCATGAAATTTTCCTAATCCCTGAATTTTACGTCTTTAATATTAAGATAATGAGTTACATTTCCTTTCCAGTGATTCTCTTCTAAAGTGAATACAATATCGAAATTTTTATTTTTAAAATCTTCTACAAACTGACCAAGCTTGAAGCCAACACATTCAATATTGCGACCTGTAGATTCTTGTTTAATGTAAAACTTAACGTGATTATTATCTTTTCCCATCGTTTTTACATAACCTGAAAGTTTCTGGTTTTTGATCGCCAAAATCGGTTTCATGTTATGTGGACCAAATGGAGCTAATTTTCTATGGAAATTAATAAACTCTCTGTTCACATCATCAATCTGAATTTCAGAATCTATCAAAATAGAAGGTTCTTTTTGATGTTCTTTGATCTTTTCGGCAACAACTTTTTCAAATTTTATTTTGAAAGCATCAAACTTGTCTTTCTCCATTGAAAGCCCTGCGGCCGCATGGTGACCTCCAAATTTCAGGAAGTATTCTGAACAGATATCCAACGCTTCATGAACGTCAAAATCTGAAACAGATCTTGCAGAAGCTACCATTTCTCCGTTGTTTCCATCGGTGAAAACTAGAGTAGGTTTGTAATAGGTTTCAATAAGTCTTGATGCAACAATTCCGATAACACCTTTGTTCCATTCAGGATGGTAAACGATGGTTGTTAGTTTGCTTTGTTGTTGAGATTCAATGATTTGGTTCAAAGCAGAAAGGGTAGAATTCATATCGAGTTCACGTCTTTCATCGTTGAGGTTCATGATATCACCAACAATTTGGTTAGCGTGTTTCAAATTATCCGAAACCATCAACTGAACAGCAGCTTTTCCATGGGAAATTCTTCCTGCAGCATTGATTTTTGGCGCAATTTCAAAAACAATATTGGAAATCTCGAAATGAGATAATTTATCTTCCGGAATTAATAATCTTAAACCTAAATTTCTCGTTTTTCTAAGAATTTTAAGTCCCATTTTAGCCAAAACTCTGTTCTCGCCGGTCATAGAAACAATATCAGCAGCAATAGAAATTGCAAGAAGATCTGTTAATTCAAATAACTCGGCATCGGGAAGTTTGTAAATGGTATTTAAACCCTGGCATAATTTAAATCCAACTCCACAACCAGAAAGTTCTTTGAACGGGTATCTGCAGTCGCTTCTTTTTGGATCTAAAACAGCTACCGCATTCGGAATTTCGTCTCCGGGTAAGTGGTGGTCGCAAATGATAAAATCTATGTCTAAACTTTGAGCATAGTTGATCATATCAAGTGCTTTGATTCCACAGTCTAAGGCAATAATTAATGAAAAACCGTTTTCTTTGGCGAAATCAATTCCTTCTGTGGAAATTCCGTAACCTTCAGAATTTCTGTCCGGAATATAAAAATCAAGGTATTTTTTCTCAACAATTTTGCTGAGGTATAGGTACATTAAAGCTACGGCGGTGGTTCCATCTACGTCGTAATCTCCGTAAACCATTATTTTTTCTCCATTTTCAATAGCGTTTGCAATGCGCTCAACAGCTTTTTGCATATCTGCCATTAAAAACGGACTGTGTATATCGGTAAGATTAGGTTTGAAAAATTCTCTGGCCTTTTGATAATCGTCAATCCCTCTAAGAACGAGGAGTCTAGATTCGAAAGTTCCAAAACCAAGTGACGAACTTAATCCATCCACTATATCCTCATCGGGTTCAGGCCTGTAAATCCATTTTTGACTCATTTCACAAAAATAGTGAAAATATATTTTAAAAACGAGGAATTGTTATCATAAAAAAAATACTGTAAAATTTAATAATCTATTGTTTATCAGTGTTTTGGCTGTTTTGTTGAAACTTTTTCAAATAAAATTCAATAAAATTTGAAATAATGAAAACCGAAACAGAATTGTCCTCGTAAGTAAGGTTATAACACTTAAAAAATTAATATTATGAAAAAAACGATCAGTGTTTCAAACAAAGGTGCCACTTTGGATACCGGAAGACGAAACTTTCTTAAACTTGGAGGACTTGGTATTGCTATGGCAGGCCTTGCTCTTGTAGGATGTTCAGATAATGAGTTTGATTATCAGTACATGGATCCAGCCAATAAATTTGATCTCGGTACAGGAGATGTTGGCGTTTTAAACTATGCGTATGCACTTGAACAACTTGAAGCAGATTTTTATACCAAAGTAGTAAACAACTTCTACTCCGGAATTTCTGATGCCGAAAAAACACTTTTTACAGATCTTTATCATCATGAAGTAATTCACAGAGATTTCTTTAAAGCTGCTATCAGCGGAGTAACAACCAATGTGTTGCCAACTTTGGAATTTCAATATCCAAACGTGAATTTCAGTAACAGAGCTTCAGTTTTAGCTACGGCAAAAGCTTTGGAAGACACTGGTGTAGCTGCTTATAACGGAGCCGGAAAATATATTACAAATCCAGATTATTTAGTCATTGCAGGAAAAATCGTTTCTGTTGAGGCAAGACATGCTTCTGCTATCAGAAATTTGATTAATCCAGGTTCTGCTGATTTTTCAGGAGATGATGTAATCAACGCAACCGGGTTGGATGTTGCTAAAGAGCCAACTGAAATTGTAAGTGTGGCCGGAGGATACATCAAAACGCCATTCACTTGGAAAGAAAGAGGTATTAGCTAAATTATTCATCTTCAAAATCAACAATTATGAACATTCTTAAATTACTAGATAAGCTTTCTAACGATAAATTTTTCACTACAGAATCATCAAGATTAGAAACTCTTACGAATATATCCTCAATCGGTAAAAATGCGGCTGTTGCTGCTGTACCATTAGGATTGGGAACTTTAATGGCAACTTCGGCGAAAGCTGAAACCACAACAACTTCAGGAACTTATTTTAAAACTCCGTTAACAGACGCTTTACAGCTGGCTTTAACGTTAGAATATCTTGAAGACGAATATTATGCAAAAGGTTTGGGTACTGCAGGTCTTATTCCGAGTGCGGACAAAGTTGTATTTATGCAGATCTCAAAACACGAAACGGCTCACGTTGCCTTTTTGAAAAGTACATTGACTTCTTTAGGGGTAACGCCTGGAGCTAAACCAACTTTCGATTTTACTGTTGGTGGTAACTTTGCTCCTTTTACAGATTATAATCAATTTCTTATTCTGGCTCAGGCTTTTGAAGATACCGGAGTTAGAGCCTACAAAGGACAGGCAGGAAATGTGATGTCAAACAAAGCAGTTTTACAGGCAGCTTTACAGATACACTCAGTTGAGGCAAGACACGCTTCTCAGGTGAGAAGAATGAGAGCAAATAAAGGCTGGATAGAATTAGCAGATGGTGGAAACATGCCTGCTGCAACCAATGCTGTGTATGCAGGTGAAGGTAATACAAATCAAGCTGGATTCAATACGGCAAACGCTTTTGGCGCTGCTGCAGGTTCTGCTGCTTACGACGAAGTTCTAAGTGGTAGTGACGCAACGGCAATTGCATCTTTGTTTATTGTATAGGTGATTTCTTAATATTAGGTGTAAGATCCTTTTTCAGAATTTTCTGGGAAAGGATTTTTCATTTAAAAATGATATATTCGCCAGACTAAACTTAAAAATTATTATCATGAAAAAAATTATTATCGGTGTATTTTTATTGGGCACTATTTGTGGTGTCAATGCACAGAAAATTAGTCTTGGAAAGGCGATGGATGTTGTATCTAAAGGTTCAAAAGCGCTTACTTTCACCAATGAGGATGCTATAAAATTATCTAAAGAATCGGTAGATTATATGGATAAGAATAATGCTGTTGCAGGGCCAAAAGATCCTTATACAGTAAGGTTGAACAAGCTTTTCGGGAAACATAAGACTCAGGATGGTCTTAATCTTAACTATAAAGTCTACAAAGTAAAAGATATTAATGCTTTTGCATGCGCAGATGGAAGTGTACGTGTTTTTTCTTCTTTGATGGATATTATGACGGATGATGAATTGCTTGCGGTAATTGGTCACGAAATCGGTCACGTTAAAAATCAGGATACGAAAGATGCTATTAAATCTGCCTATTTGAAGGCTGCTGCGTTGGATGCGGCTTCTTCAGCTTCGGCTTCTGTAGCAACATTGAATGACAGTCAGGTTGGTAAAATGGCCAATGAATTTTTGGACGCTTCACACAGTAAAAAACAAGAATCAGAGGCAGATACTTATTCTTATGATTTCATGAAAGCTAATAAATATAATGTTGTGGGAGCTTATACGGCTTTCAAAAAATTAGCATTGCTTTCGGAAGGAAGTACCCAATCTGCTTTTCAGAAAATGTTTAATTCTCATCCTGACAGCGAAAAAAGAGCTCAGGCTATTAAGAAAAGAGCGGAAAAAGATGGTTTGTGGAAAGATCCGGGAGCGGTTACTTTGCCAACAGCAAAACTTACGAAATAATTAAATATCAAATTTTTATCATAAAGCCTCAAAGTTACTTTGGGGCTTTTTTGTTGAATGTTTTTGTTAAAATATATTTTCTTTATTAATTCCTTTCATTAAATAAACTTGTTTGATGTTTTAAAAAATACAAATATTTCATTTTTAATAATTTTCGGTGCTATTTTATTTCACGATAAAAGGAAATTAAACTAGTCCTGAATGAAAATAATTTCAAAAAAATGAAAATAATTTGAATCAGAGATTAATAAAATTTTATTCTTAAAAAGAGATTGATGATTTATAATAATTTCGTGATGTTGATTATTTATAATATAATTTTTATGTTTTAAAATTGATTTTAATTTGTTAAAATAAGTTAAAACATAATTATTATGTAATAAAAATATATATTTGCTGAACAATAAAAAAACATTATGAATAAAAAAATTACAGTAGGTTTCTTTTGTTTAATGACGGCTTCGTTGTTTTGCAAGATTAATGCTCAAACTTATCAAACATTAAATGTAACTAGTGGTTACACGGCAGATCTTGTTGCAAACGGATCGGGTACAGCATCATCCAGCACAACTCAAAGTGTAGATTCGCCAACTAATGGATACGTGTTTATGTCTACAGATTTTATGAATGGTGCAGGAGCAATGCCAACTTCAGGATTGCCGAGCTCAGGATTGATTAATTCTGCAAATACTACAGGTTTGTCTTTTCAAATGGCCCCTTATACTTCGAATAATGCTTTAAGATTGGTTAATGCAAATGATTCAGGAGTTTTAAACTTTGGTTCAGCGCCAAAAGCTTCAAAATTATTTATGTTGGCAACAACTGGAAGCGGAAGTTCTATTGCAAGTATAGTTGTTAATTTTACGGATGGAACTAATCAGACTTTCACCAATCAATCTGTAAAAGACTGGTATGGAGGGACAGGATTTGCAATAAAAGGGATTGGTCGCGCAAGTAGGGTTACAGATGCAATAGAAAATAATGTAAACGATCCTAGATTATACGAAATTGCATTATCTATTAGTTCTGCTAATCAAGCGAAAAGTATTTCAAGTGTTTCGGTAACAAAGACATCATCTACAGCAAGTTTTCTGTGTGTATTTGGATTTTCTTATCAAGTTGCGAACAGCTGTATTGCACCGGATTCTATAACGGCAGCCAATTTAACTCCAAATTCTGCTACTGTTTCTTGGATGGCAGTTTCGGGAGTTGCATCTTATGAGCTTTACAGAAGTACTTCAACTGTTGCTCCTGCAGGTTCTACAGTGCCAACAGATACAGGGATTACGACA
>Ga0302167_10001273_pt1 | contig 11078 bp, 3 predicted proteins | sample I_Fen_N1_1_FD_193496 | JGI IMG/M metagenome (GOLD analysis project Ga0302167, IMG submission 193496) | Peat permafrost microbial communities from Stordalen Mire near Abisko, Sweden - I_Fen_N1_1 | ecosystem: Environmental > Terrestrial > Soil > Wetlands > Permafrost | place: Sweden: Abisko...
ACCGTTACCATCAATAATATAAGATTGACCTTTATTTAATGTAAAAGTCATGGTCGGGTTGGTGACTCCCGTTGTTCCGTTTGAAAATTCTACAGTACTTTTGTATCCTGAAATAGTAACTGTCGTATTGTCTTCAGTCGCCAATACACTCGTCATGAAATTCAAAATAAAATTACTGACCGTTATGGGTGCGCTTGCTGCATAAAAAGTTTTTCCTGTAGAAGGAATTCCTTTCGAAGTAATAATTTCTGCGTGGTTATAAACCGAAAACCTCAAGTTAGCATAAAAGGGAAATTCTGCTTTTAGATAAAGCCCTTTTGAGGAAGGTGTAAATAAATCCGTCTGTTGAGTGGTGATGATATAATCTCTTAAAACATCAAATTTCTGAGGATTGTTTTTGCTGATGTTTACTGTCCCGATCAGGACATTATTGTTGTAAATACTTACCGGAAATGATGTCGTTCTGTTGGTGGAAAGATATAAATTTTGATAAGGATTCGGGTTTCCCGTTCTATCTACCATTGGGGCAAACCAATGTTCTCTGTCCAACTGTGCGAAAGTTGAAGTGAAAATATAGAATATAAATAAAAAAGATAAAATTTTCTTCATTCAGGATCAGCTTTTACCACAAATTTAATAATAAAAAGTAGTAAAACATTGAAAAAGTAACAAAAAAACCACGATTTGGGAATCGTGGTTTTAATTAAAATATTTTGAATTAATTATTCTCTGTTTTTCACTAAGATCCAACCGGAGAATTTAATTGGAGTTTGCTTTTTATTAGGCTCATTCCAGCTGATATCGTACCAGTAATTTCCTGTAGATACTTTATTGGTTCCGTTTGTAGTTCCGCCCCATTTGTATCCGTTTGTTTTATCTGCCTGATAGATCTTGCTTCCGTATCTGTCGAAGATATTCACAACCAAATTAGGCTTGTGAGCTAATGAAGAATAGTCAATAAAATCATTCACACCGTCGTTATTAGGTGTAATTACGTTGATAAGATTAGGAATTGTAATTTCAACCTCAATAGGATTACAGTCATAAGCATCTTTTACATATACAGTTCCATTTCCTCTCGGAACGTCTTTAAATATGTTTGAATCCTGCCAAGTGATATTATCCATAGAATATTTATATGGAGCCGTTCCACCTGCTACATATGCAGTCACAGTGTTGTTTGTAATATCAATATTTGAGATAACAGGTTGCTCAGAAGCATATACTTTTACAGTTTGTTTTGTAATACAATCACCTGTTTTTAGTTTTACCCAATACGTTCCAACACCTATGTTCGTGATAGACGGAGTGATTGCTCCTGTGCTCCATTCGTAAGCATTAAAACCTGGACCTGCATCCAAAGTTGTTTTGTCTTCCATACAGATGATCTTATCTTTCAATATGGCAGATTCTACAGGTGCAAGGACGATAAGCTTAACTTCAGCTACACTGAAACATCCGTTTGCGTTTGTCACTCTTATATATACAACACCGGTTGGTGCGATATAGTTTGTGAAATTAGTAATTTCATTCGTACCGTTTGCCGCATCAGTAGGAGATGGGAAATATCTTTTAGTAACTCCTGGTTCTGTACTAACGCTTGCTAAAGTAAGATTAAATAATGCCGTTGCAGGATTAGTTTCAATGAAACAAGATCTTAAGGTTGCATTATTTACTACCGGACTTTTTGATACGGTTAAGTTTAAAGTGATCTGCTCACAATCTACAAAGTTTGGATCGTTACCACAGAATTTATAAACAATTTTATCTGGCCCGAAATATCCAACGGTTGGAACATAAGTGATTACACCTGTTATAGGATCTACACCTGCTGTACCATTTGCTGGAGGAGTAACAATCGTTACAGTTCCCGGAACAGGAACCTGACTTGAAGTCGTAAACTGAGGAACAATATTTAAAAGACCCTCACAAACAGTCATTGCTTTTGTTGTTTCTTGAAGACAAGTATAAACTTTATAAACAGGAGTTGTCTCCGGAGGACATGATCCGATTGTAATTCTTACAGTATAATCTCCGGATTGAGTTGGTGTGTAGGTATTAGCATTAGCTCCTGCAATAGCAACTCCGTTTCTAAACCATTGATAGGTTTCAAAACTGTCATCAACCTCCAATACTAAACCTGGAATACAAGTTCCTGTTTGTTTAGCAATTAAAGGAATTGAAGAGAACCCTGCAAAATAACCTCCATATCCGGCTGTACTATATCCACCGTTTACACCGGCAGTAACAGCTTTTGTTGAAGTAATGGAAACATTTCCGGTAATTCCGGTGATCGCATACGTTACCCATTGGTCGTTACCCAAAAGAGGATATGGACCTTGAGCCGGAGTTGGGAAACCTCCATTTACTGTTACAACAGCACCTTTTTCGGTTAAGATATTAAGTTTTAAAACTACTGTACCCGTATAGGTCGGCATTGCCTGAATATTACCAATTTCATCAATTTTTCTTGGTAAGAAACAGTTCAATGGTGGGATATAATTGTATCCTGCCGTTGCAGTTCCACCTGATGATCCGATTAATTGATATAGGTATATATTTTTTGTACTACGAACGTAAACATTGTAATGTCCACCACCTTGGCTGATGTATGCACTGTTTAAAATTCTGTAATAATCTCCTTCGTTAAGAGTTGCAACAGGTGTTGTGGCATCATTAAGGAAAATTTCGGTGTTGTTTTCTGTGGCAATTATAATTCCCCCTTCCATATCGTAATGATTGGTGAGTGGAGATAAACTTCTTACCATTGCAAATTCGTTTCCAAGACGGGTTGTAGGAACAGATTGATCCATTACAAGGTCAGACCCTGCGGTTGTATTTCCTGTAGCGAACATTCCGTTTGCATTTCCGTTGGTTACAGAAACGGGTTTATCAGATGAAATTTTAGTTCCAATAAAACCTGCCTGGTTGGCAACGGTATTTCCAACACCTGCAAGAATATAAGACTGTCCTTTATTTAAAGTGAAATTTATTGTTAAAGGTGGAGTCATATTATTAATAAACTGAATGTTGGGATCGAATCCGGTAACCGTTACTTTCGTATTGTCTTCGGTTGCCATGATACCCGTTGTGAAGTTCATTGCGCTACTGCTCGTTAAGGCAGTCGTGATAGGAGTTGCAGCAGCATAGAATGTTGTTCCGATGCCGGCTTTTCCTTTAGAAGTTACAACCTCACCATGAATACTGTTGTATATTCTTAATGATGTAAAATAAGGTTTGTCTCCTTTTGTATAAACTCCCATATTGTTTGGAACAGCAGCGATCGAAGTATTTGTTGTTGTAATAAACTGCGAAGGCAATGCAAACATCTGCGGATTTCCTTTACTGATGGTCACAGTTCCAATCACAACATTATTGTTGTAAATCGTTACCGGAAACGGAGTAACCGAATCTGTGGAAAAGTATAAACCATGTTCATACGTTGTTGATGAGGAGTTAAAATAGGGGGCAAACCAATGGTCTGTGTCTCTTTGCGCAAAGAGGGTATTAACTGCCAAGACAATTAATACTAAAGATAGTAGAAATTTTTTCATAAGCTGGAATTAGGATTGTGCAAAAATAACAGAATATTTCAATATGTATTGAAAATATTGTTTAAAATAAAGGTTTATAGCATAAAAAAACCACGATTTTAAAATCGTGGTTTAAAAAGAAATTCGTTATTCTCTATTTTTTACAAGAATCCAACCTGTGTATTTTATTGGAGTCTTTTCTTTATTTGGTTCATTCCAGTTGATGTGGAACCAATATGTTCCTGTTATGATTTTCTTATCGAAATGCTTCCCATCCCATCGGTAGTTATTAAACTTATCTCCGGTGAATATTTTATTACCATATCTGTCATAGATAACGAAGCTTAGATTTCCTTTGTAAGCTAATTCGCTGTAATCAATATAGTCATTTTTGTTATCTCCGTTTGGCGTAATAGCATTCAATAGATTTGGTACAGTAATTTCAACAGAAATAGGTGTACAGTTATAAGAATCTTTTACATAGAATGTATGCTGACCTCTTGAAAGATCTGTGAATACATTAGAATCCTGCCAATTAGCAGTTCCATCTACTGAATATTTGTATGGTGGAGTTCCTCCGGTAACATTTACAGTTGCTGTATTATTAGTAATCTCTATTTCTTTAATAACAGGATCTGCCGTTTTGTTAACTCTTACTACCTGTGTAACGAAACACCCGTTCTTTCCAAGAACTACAGTGTATTCTCCAACACCAACTCCTTGGATGCCAGATGTTGTTGCACCTGTGCTCCATAGGTAAGAATCATATCCTGGACCTGCTTCTAAGTTTGTTCTGGAATCAATACAGATATATTTGTCAACAAGAATTGGAGATTTTTTGATAGGTTTTGCAACCAATTCAATTTTTGCATTTGCTGTACAACCTTCATTGCTTGTTATTTTTACATATACAAATCCTCCTGCAGAACCATAATTTGTAGGATCCATGATCTGGTTTGTATTAGCATTAAGATCTACCAATGTAGGATAGTATTTTTTAGTTACCTGAGTAAAATCAATAACGTTAGCTAATGTTAAATTAAAGTATGCTTTGTCTTCATATTGACAAGCTTCCATTTTAGCATCTTTTACGATAAATGGAACTACTGTTAAGTTCACTGTTACGATTTCACAATCGATAAATTCAGTACCATTACCACAGAATTTATAAACGATAACGTCTGGTCCTACATATCCTGCTGTAGGATTATAAGTAATAATACCCGTTGCTGGATTTAAAACAGCTGTTCCATGAGTAGGCTGTGTTGTAATAGTTACAGTGCTCGGAACTGGAGTTTGTGTTGAACCTGAAAATGTTGGAGTGATAATTTTTGTAGCACAAGCATTTACACTTACAGTTGTATTTTTAACACATGAATATACTTTATATATTGGTGTTGTAACAGGAGGACATGTTCCCATTGTTACTTTTACCGTATAATTTCCTGATTGAGTAGGAGCATAAGTACTAGATGTTGCCCCTGTGATAAGAACTCCTTCTCTGTACCATTGATAAGTCTCAAAACCATCATCTACTTCTAAAATGATACCTGGAGCACATTCTCCTGATTTTTTAGCAATAACCGGGATTGAAGAGAATCCTGCAAAATATCCACCATAACCAACGGCACCACTTCCTCCGGCGATACCTGCCGTAACGGCTTTAGTAGATGTAACTGTTACGTTTCCTGATAATCCGGGAATTGAATAGGATACCCAAGAAGTTGTTCCTAAAACAGGATAAGGTCCTTGTACAGCTGTTGGAAATCCACCATTTACTGTAACAACCGCTCCGGTTTCTGTTAAGATATTAAGTTTAATATCATTTGCACTTCCGTTAAGGTCATTAATAAATGCAATTTCATCAATTTTTCTAGGTAAAAAGCAGTTCAATGGAGGTATATAATTGTACCCTAAAGTTGCAATACTCGTTGCAAGACCTGCCAGAAGCTGGTAAACGTATACATTTTTACTTGTTCTAATGTACATATTGAAATGCCCGTTACCCTGATCAATATAATTTGTATTCGAAATAGCATTTACTCTATAAAAAGCTCCTTCATTAATAGTAGCTACAGGAGCTGTACTATTGTTAACATATATTTCGGTATTATCTTCCGTTGCGATAATCAATGCATCTTCTACTTTAATATCGATATTTCCGTTTCCTTTTACCAGAACGAATTCATTTCCTAATCTGTCTACCGGTACAGATTGATCCATAATAATATCCGAACTTCCTCCAACAGAGCCTAAAGAAAACTGTCCGTTAAAGTTACCGTTTGTTAAAGAAATTGGTTTGGTAGATTCTATTTTAGCACCAATGAATCCTATTTGGTTACCTGCCAGATTTCCTCGCCCTTCAATAATATAAGATTGCCCTTTGTTTAAGGAAAAAGTCATCGTTGGGTTAGTAAGGCCGGTTGTCCCATTGGAAAATACAACAGAAGTTGAATATCCTGAAACTGTAACCACAGTATTGTCTTCTGTTGCTAGTATACCAGCCATAAAGTTATAAATACTACCACCCGCCAAATCAGTAATTGGAGCAGCTGCTGCATAAAACTTTTTACCAATACCTGCTTTTCCTTTAGAGGTTAGAATTTCTCCGTGACTTGTAACTGAAAATCTAAGATTAGCATAATATGGTTTTGTTCCTTTTGTATAAAGCCCTTTTGTAATAGGAGTAAAAAGGTCTGTTTGTGATGTTGTAACAATAGCTGATATGGATGTAGACGGAGTTACAGGAATTACAAAAATCTTTGGATCTCCTTTACTGATTGTAACAGTACCAATAATAGCATTATTATTATAAATGTCTACAGGAAAAGGTGTTGTGGAATCAGTAGAAAAATAGATTGACTGACCATTGGCGCCTCCTGTTAGACCGGTTCGATTCATCATCGGTGCAAACCAATGTTCTGTATCTCTTTGAGCAAAGAGCGTATTAATTGTAAAAAAAACTAATACTAGACTAAGTAGAAATCTTTTCATATAAAAGTGGAATTAGGATTTCTACAAATTTAAAATAATATTTGAGATATTGTTAGTAAAATTTAAAGAAAATTATTAAATTATTCACGATTCTTGATTAAAATCCATCCAGAATACGAAACTGGTAATTTTGTATCCGGCTCTATCCATTTTAAAATATACCAATAAGTCCCTGTAGGAAGAGTTCTTCCATTTGACTTTCCGTCCCAGATATAATTTTTGTCTGATGATTTATATACAGCAGCTCCATATCTGTCTACAACTTCTATTGTTACATTTTGTTTTATTCTTAAATCTGAATAATTCAGGACATCATTTTTCCCATCTCCATTTGGCGTGATGGCATTAATTAGATTTAAAACTAAAAATTCTTTCGTAACCGGCTGACATCTGTCTGCACCTAAAACATATACTGTATGAATACCTCTTGATAATCCTGTGAAAACGTTTGATGCTTGATAATCAATATCATTCAATGAATATTTATAAGGAGCCGTTCCTCCTGAAACATTAACCGTTGCCGTTGTTCCAGAAACTGTAATACTTGTAATTGTTGGCGCCTGAGCAGTTGCAACAGTTACCGTCTGACGATAAATACAACCGTTGAATCCAAGATCAACATAATAATTTCCTGCTCCTACTGTAATAGTTTGAGTAGTAGCTCCGTTGCTCCATAAATAAGATGTAAATCCTGCTCCTGCATCTAATATCACTTTTTCATTAGAACAAATTATCTGATCACGAAGTGTTGTCGATTTTTTTGGAGTTTTTAATTTAATATTTAAAATTCCTGTATTCGGGCATTCTGTTGCGCTTGTAAATCTTATATAAAATGTACCTGTTAGGTTGATAATTTGTGTAGAAGATATTGCATTCGCTCCTGTTTGAGCATTAGCCAATGATGTATGGAATGTTAAAGTTACAGCAGGATTATTTGTGAATAAGTTTTTATAGTCATTAAGGTTTACAGTTTCAGAACCATTAAGATCATTGTCACATATTTCTGTATTTACTGTGCTTGATAATAAAGTTATTCTGTTTCCAATTTTGAAATTGATCTGTCCAAAAGCTGGCGGACAGCTAGCTGGATTGTTATCAACTCTTACATAAACAGTTGTATTTGCTGTATATGTCCAAGTTGTTGGTAGAGTATTATTGTTTCCTGCAGTAGCATCTGCCTGATTTAAATAATATCTAACTGTAAAATTCGCAGAGTTCGTTACAATTTGAGGAGTTACGGTTGCAAAGTTTACACTGATCGTTCCTTCAAAACTGTTATCACAAAGAGTTGCGTTATAATTATTTGTATTAATGTTGGGCGAAGGAGTTGCTGTTAAAGTAATCTGAGCGACTTTTGAACATCCTGCCGATGAAGTTACATTAGCATAAATAATTCCTGCCGGTCCGGAATACGTTGTTGGATTTGTAATCTGCCCCGTTAAATTTGAATTGGTAAAATAGGTAATTATAATCCCAGGATCTGAAGAAACATTTACCGAAGTAAGATTGTAAGTTCCGTTTCCGTTTGTTCCTGCGCAAGATGCTAAAGAAGCGTTATTTACGTTCGGGGATAGATTTACAGTTAATGTGATCTGAGCTATTTTTGAGCATCCTGCCGATGAAGTTACATTAGCATAAATAATTCCTGCAGGTCCTGAATATGTTGTTGGGTTTGTAATCTGTCCAGTTAAATTGGAATTGGTAAAATAGGTAATTGTAATCCCAGAATCTGAAGAAACATTTGCCAAAGTAAGGTTATAAGTTCCGTTTCCGTTTGTTCCTGCGCAAGATGCTAAAGAACCGTTATTTACATTTGGAAGCGGATTTACAGTTAATGTGATCTGCGCCGTCTTTGAACATCCAGCCGATGAAGTTACATTAGCATAAATAATTCCTGCCGGTCCGGAATAAGTTGTTGGATTTGTAATCTGTCCTGTTAAATTTGAATTGGTAAAATAGGTAATTGTAATCCCAGGATCTGAAGATACATTTGCCAAAGTAAGGTTGTAGGTTCCATTTCCGCTTGTTCCAGTGCAAGATGTTAAAGAAGCATTATTTGCGTTCGGTGATGGATTTGCAGTCAATGTAATCTGAGCAACTTTTGAACATCCATACTGTGAAGTTACATTAGCATAAATAATTCCTGTAGGTCCCGAATAAGTTGTTGGATTTGTAATCTGCCCCGTTAAATTAGCATTTGTAAAATAAGTAACTGTTGTTCCTGTATCTGCTGAAACACTTGCTGTTGTTAAATTAAAAGTCCCGTTTCCGGTTGCATTTGTACAAGACGATAATGAGGAGTTATTAACATTTAGAACATTTGTGTTGATAATTATTTTAAAATATTCAAAACTGAAAGGATTTCCATTTCCTTGAATATAATAAATAAATGTATCGGTCGTATTTGTAGTAATTCCCGTGTTTGGAGTGTAAGTAATTTGCCCTGTTGTTGGGTTTACCGTTGCAGTTCCCGAAGTTGGCGGAGAAATAATATTCGTCAGTGAAGGAACAATTGCTTGTGTTGAGCTTGTAAAAGTCGGAGTGATCACTTTAGTATTACAAGAACCAATAGTATAAGTTGTTGTAGTGATTGGCGGACATAAAGTATAGTTATAAATAGCTGTCAACCTTGTTTCACAATTGTTTTTTGTGATTTGACAGGTGTAATCTCCAGCTCCGTATAATTCAGGATTAATAGAGAAGGAGGTCGCTCCAAGAATTAAAACTCCATTGAAATACCATTGATATGCATCATAATTGCTGTCTACTTGAAGTAAAATTCCTGCATAACAGTCACCTGTTTTTGTAATTGCAGGCACAGAAGAAAATCCTGCAAAATAGCCACCATAACCTACTGCGCCATTTCCTGCTGCTATTCCTGCAGTGACAGGTAATGTTGAATTTACGGTAACATTTCCTGTTACATTCGGAATAGAATACGTTACCCAGTTTGGATTTCCGGTTACAGGGTAAGGTCCGTTTCCTGCTCCGATATTATTTCCATTAAAGGTTACTGTTGCACCTGTTTGAGTGATAATATTAAGTTTAGTATCGTAAGATGTATTTCCTATTTTATTAATAAATCCAATTTCATTAATTTCTTTAGGTAAAAAACAGCTTAATGGAGGGATGAAATTCATTCCTCCTGTTGCATAAACTGTACTTCCTGAAGTTCCGGCAAGAAGTTGATAGATGTAAACATTATTTGTTGCGGAAATACTCATATTATAATTTGCATTCCCTTGATTGATGTAATTTGTTCCTTGTACAATATAGTATTGTCCGGCATTCAGCGTGACAGTATTCAAAAGGTTACCGTTGACTGTAAGTTTGGTATTGTTTACTGTGGCAACAACCAAAGCGGCTTCCATTCCTGAAGCGGCTGGTCCGTTTCCTTTTACCATCACAAAGTCTTTTCCTAATCTTTCCACAGGAACTGCCTGATCCATCAATACATCTACATTACTGTTGTTTTGAGTGGTGTAGATACTGTTGAAGTTTCCGTTGGTAACAGAAACAGGTTTGTTGGCAACCAATTTTGCACCTACCAATCCATTTAAATTACTTGCAGCCAGATCACTTTGTGCTTCAATAATATAAGATCTTCCTTTATTAATGGTGAAAGTTCTCGACGGAGATGATGTACCATCAGAAAAAACAACACTGGGATTATATCCTGATAATGTTACAGTTGTATTGTCTTCTGTTGCAATAACTCCAATTGTAGAATTAACGTAAGGTTTTGCTGTAGTGTTAGGAGCCAATCCTATGAAAAAGTCTTTTCCTACTCCTGCTAATCCTTTTGAAGTAATAATTTCAGCCTGATTGGGAACTCCAAATCTAAAGTTGGCAAAGAATTTCTTGTTTCCTTTTACCTGTAATCCCATTGGTCTAGAATTAAATAGGTTAGACAAGGTGGAAGCAATCATAAAATTACTTGGAATCGTCACCTGCACAGGATTTCCTTTGCTTACCTGTACGGTAGAATATACCGCATTGTTATTGTAAATCTGTACAGGGAAAGGCGTAGTTTCGTTTGTTGATAGATATAAATAACATTCCGGAGTGCCCTGAAGAGAGCTTGCCGACATTGGAGCAAACCAATGTTCAGTATCTAATTGAGCATTAGCAAACAGGCAAAGAAATGTACAAATAACTAGTAGAAATTTTTTCATGGTTTATTATAAGGGGGCGCAAATATAATAATTAACAATTAATATTTTGCATAAAAAAATCTAATAATGATCTCGTATCATGGATGTTATTGATTATTTAATATTCACTTCATATTCACTTTGTCAGTTTTCTGATTTTCATGAAAATAGGGCACAAAAAATCCCGATGAAAAAATTCACCGGGATTATTATTTTTCTTTGAAAGATTGATTAAGCTAAGCTTGCTCTTACAAATCCTGTTACTTTAAGGTCTCCGTTTACAGATTTTACATAATCAGCAATAGAAATACTTGCGTCTTTAATGAAATCTTGGTGTACCAAAGTGTTGTCTTTGTAGAATCTCTGCATTTTACCTTTCAAGATATTGTCGATAATG
>Ga0302167_10001277_pt1 | contig 11068 bp, 8 predicted proteins | sample I_Fen_N1_1_FD_193496 | JGI IMG/M metagenome (GOLD analysis project Ga0302167, IMG submission 193496) | Peat permafrost microbial communities from Stordalen Mire near Abisko, Sweden - I_Fen_N1_1 | ecosystem: Environmental > Terrestrial > Soil > Wetlands > Permafrost | place: Sweden: Abisko...
AATAGCACCATGTGCTTGTATCCCTTTATAGTATTGTGTTGCTTGGATTTGTGGAAAACTCATACCATCGCCAATAAACATAAATATATATTTAGGAGTTTTACCAGTCCAATTTTCAGTTGATGCTGCTGATACTACTTGAGGTTTTATTTGACTACTAGCTGTATAGCCTACTCCGATTACCATCGCTAAAGCTAACATTGATCCCAAAATTCTTTTCACGGTCTTATTCATTATTACATCCCCTTTAATTTAATTATTGACTTTTTAATCATATAAGGCATATTAAAATAAATAATTAACCAGTATATTGTGCGTTTTACACCTTATATATATTTTAATTTCTATGACTTAGTATATTCTTTCCATGTTAATATCGTTTTATAATAAGGTAAATTAACTGTAAATTTAATGTTAAATTATACCATCCTGTAACTACTTTACAAAAAAACAGCTATATGAAAATAAATATTACTTATTTTCATATAGCTTACTATACACATGGAAATATGGAATTTCTTAATAATGTAGATTTTCTCTATAACTTTTAGGAGACATGCCTTTTTCTTTTTTAAATACTTTGGAAAAACCAAGTGTATCATCATATCCTACTGAACGTGATATATCACTTATTGTTAATCCACTATTGCTCATTAATTCACATGCTTTATTTATTCTAAATTTTATTATATATTGCTGTGGCGTTACTCCTATATTTTCTTTGAAAAATGCACTGAAATAATTTTTATTAAGTCCTACACTTTTAGCCATTTCAGATATATATAATTTCCTAAAATAATTAGCTTCAACAAACTGCAAGCTCTTTTTTATATATAATTCCTTGTAACTACTGCTTATAACAACATTCTTTCCAGCTTCCTCTATAAGCTCAGATAAAAATACTCCGAGTAATCCCTGTAATCTAAATTCTCTTCCAAACTTTAATTCTGTAGATTTTATCATATCTTCAAAACACTTTTTTACAAATTCTCCATTTGCGCATTCAAAAATAGGATTTTCCTGATTAAGATTAGCTAATTTTAAATAATTCTCAGCTTTTATTCCTTTAAATCCAACCCATGTATATTCCCAAGGCTCTTCATTATCTGCCTCATAATATGTAACAACATTAGGACATATGAGGAATCCTTGATTTGCTTTTATTTCATATGATTTTCCATTCACATAAAATATACCGCTTCCTCTAATTATAAAATGAATTAAGTAATGATCTCTAACTGCTGGCCCATAAGAATAAGATGGCTTACATTTTTCCATACCACACTGATATACCACAAGATCAAATCCATCTCTATTTACTGTTGGTAAATAAGTTATTTGCATATCTTCTTTCATTTTCAAATCTCCAATTTTAATGATAAACGAGTTTTTTTCTTAGATTATACCATAATAATCTTATATTAATCTATTTCATTTTTTTATAATAACTTTATAATTATATTTAAAAGAAATTATTATATATGTTGCAATTATCAATTGATGTTGAAGCTCAAATGTAAAATTTAAATTGGCAATATATAATATAAATTTCAAAATTACATTGGAGGAGTTAATATGAGTATTATATATGATAATAATTCAAAATCTTTTCACTTAATAGCTAAAAATACTAGTTATATATTACAAATTCATGAAGATGGTTATTTATCTCATCTATACTTTGGAAGAAAATTAAGAAATTTTAACTGCAATAATTTATTGCCTCTTATAGAAAGGTGTTCTTTTTCACCTAATCCTAATCCTAACAATAATATACTTTCCCTTGATACTCTCCCACAAGAATATCCATCTTATGGGACTAGTGATTTTCGTACGCCTGCGTACTCAATTCAGCTTGAAAATGGAACAACTATAACCGACCTTAGATATGAGTCACATAAAATTATAAATGGAAAGCCAAAATTAGAAAATCTTCCAGCAACTTATGTTGAAGCTGATGATGAAGCTCAAACTTTAGAAATAGTATTGTTTGATTCCTTAATTGGGCTTAAAGTAATTTTATCTTATACAGCTTTCGAAAACTATGATGCTATAACAAGAAATGTAAAGTTTATAAATAATGGCAACGAAGATTTAAAATTGTTAAGAGCTTTAAGCATGAGTATAGATTTTAATAATTGTGATTACGATTTTCTACATCTTCATGGTGCTTGGGCAAGAGAAAGACATATTGAAAGAACATCTTTATTCATTGGAAATCAATCAGTAGAAAGCAGGCGTGGTTCAAGTAGCCATAATCAAAATCCTTTTATTGCATTACTTAGTAAAGATGCTACTGAAGAACATGGTGATGTATATGGATTTAATTTAGTGTATAGTGGTAATTTCCTAGCACAAGCCGAAGTTGATCAATATAAAACCACAAGAGTATCACTTGGTATAAATCCATTTGATTTTTCTTGGTTACTTAAACCAAATGAAAGTTTTCAAACACCAGAAGTAGTAATGGTTTATTCTTCTAATGGTTTAGGTGAAATGTCAAGAACCTACCATAAACTATATAGAAAAAGATTGTGTAGGGGTGCTTACAGAGATAAAACTAGACCTATTCTTGTTAACAATTGGGAAGCAACTTATTTTGACTTTAATGCTGAAAAAATCGAAAGTATTGGTAAAACTGCAAAAGAACTTGGAATTGAGCTTTTTGTTCTAGATGATGGTTGGTTTGGAAAAAGAAATGGTGACGATTCTTCTTTAGGTGATTGGGTTGTTGATAAAAAGAAACTTCCTAACGGATTAGATGATTTAGCTAATCGCATAAATAACTTAGATTTACAATTTGGTTTATGGTTTGAACCTGAAATGGTATCACCTGATAGTGATTTATATAGATTACATCCTGATTGGTGTCTTCATGTTCCTGGAAGATCTCGTACCCAAGGAAGAAACCAACTAGTATTAGATCTATCTAGAGAAGATGTGTGTGATTATATTGTAAATTCTTTATCCGCTATTTTAAGTTCTGTTAATATTAGTTATGTTAAATGGGACATGAATAGAAACATGACAGAAATAGGTTCTCCTTGCCTTCCTGCAGAAAGACAAAGAGAAACTGCTCATAGATATATGTTGGGTTTATATAAAATATATGAAAAACTTACAACAACTTTTCCGAATATACTATTTGAAGGTTGCTCTGGTGGTGGTGGAAGATTTGATGCAGGTACACTATACTACATGCCTCAAATTTGGACAAGTGATGATACTGATGCTGTAGAAAGGTTAAAAATTCAATATGGCACTAGTATAGTTTATCCAATTAGTACAATGGGCTCTCATGTATCAGCCATTCCAAATCATCAAGTTCACAGAAAAACTTCTCTTAAAATGAGAGGTGATGTTGCAATGTCAGGTAACTTTGGCTATGAACTTGATCTTACTAAGTTTACTGATGAAGAAAAGGAAGCTGTAAAGAAACAAATAGAGTCTTATAAAGATTTAAGAGAGCTTATCCAATTTGGAGATATGTATAGATTGTTAAATCCATTTGATGGTAATGAAACCTCTTGGATAATTGTATCAGAAGATAAAACCGAAGCTTTTGCAACATATTTTAGAGTTCTTGCAACTCCAAATGAACCAATAACAAAATTATACTTAAGAGGATTAGATCCAGATAAAAACTACTCAATTACTGGACTTGATGGAGTGTTTGGTGGAGATGAACTTATGTATGGCGGTATTACTATCCCTTACTTAGAGGGCGATTACCAAAGCATTACTTGGACACTAAAAGCCAATTAAAATATGCACATTTTAAAAAAGCAGCTATGCTGAATATAAGATCATTTCGCACATTTTAAAAAAGCATCTATGCTGCATATAACATCATTTCATAACATTTTGGACTTGTTATTTTGTTTCATGTGCCTAATTATAACTATACTAAAGAAAAAAAATGAACTATGTATTAAAAATACTCAGTTCATTTTTTTATTTATATAATAATTATACACACAAATAATATTTCTTTACTAGCTTAACAACTTCTTTAGCTTCATCAGCTTGTTTTTTAGGAACCTTAAATGAAATTGGGGCACTATAATAAGCACCACTTGAACCCATAACAGTATTTCCATCAACTCCAATTTTTATATCTACATCTAAATCAAAATTTCCTGCTGTTTCAAAATAAACACTAAGACAATCTACCTTTAAAATCTTCGTATCCAAATTGTTTTATTATTTCAATGCCCTTTTCTTCACTATACTTCACAATTGCAGGAAGATTCACACCATTAAAGGTATTGTTTTTAACCATTGAATAAATGGCCATATCACAAAATATCAGTTTATCTCCTGGTTTTAATGGCTCTTTAAATGAATAATCTCCTATTATATCACCTGCAAGACAAGTTGGTCCTCCAAATCTATATGTAAATTCAAATTCATTTGGTTTTCCTGCGCCTATAATATTAGGTCTATATGGCATTGCAAGTACATCTGGCATATGACATTCTGCTGAAGTATCTAGTATTGCTATGTCCATACCATTTTTTGTTGTATCCAGAACTGTTGATACAAGAAAACCTGTATTTAAAGCAATAGCTTCCCCTGGCTCAAGATATACCTGTACTCCATACTTGTCTTTTATAAAATTAATGGATTTTATTAGGGTTTCTATATCATAATCTGGTCTAGTAATATGATGCCCTCCACCAAAATTAATCCACTTCATCTTTTTAATGTATTTTCCAAACTTTTCATCTACCACTTTTATTGTACGTTCAAGAGTATCAGAATTTTGTTCACACATAGTATGAAAATGTAATCCATCTATTCCTTCAAGCTCATCTTCTTCAAAATTATCTAAAGTAACTCCCATTCTTGAATTTTTAAAACATGGATTATATATATCTGTTTCTATTTCAGAATACTCTGGATTAATTCTAATAGCACATTCAATTTTTTTTCCTTGAACATTTTTAACTTTATCTCTAAATTTTTTCCATTGGCTAAATGAATTAAAAATTATATGATCAGAATATTTCATAATTTCATCAAATTCATCTTCTCTATATGCTGGTGCATAAATATGTACTTCTTTGCCCATTTCTTCATATCCAAGTCTAGCTTCATGTAAAGAGCTTGATGTAACTCCTTTTAGATACTTTCCTATTAAAGGAAAAGTTGAAAACATTGAAAATGCTTTTGTTGCAAGAATAATATTAGCTCCTGTTTTTTCTTGAACATAATCTAAAACTTCTAAATTCTTTTTAAGAAGTCTTTCATCTACCAGATAACATGGAGATGGTAATTTATTTATATCAATATTTTTCATTAGATCACCAATCCTTTTTTCGTTACAATTTATAAGTGGCAAGCTATGGTTAAAAGCCACAGGCCTTCCAAAAATATTTCCAAAAAACCCCTTTTCTATTCCCACTTAACTTTCCACTTATGTCTTTTACTTAATATCTCTTTAATTCTTTTGCATATATGCTAATTTTATATATCATATTAAATTCAACAGTTTCAATAGTTTAGTTAAATAAACCACAAACTAAATTTCTACTTTAGAATATCCTCAACACCAGAAAGGGAAGGGACTCTTTTGTGCAGTGTTGCATTTAGAATATGGCTGTAGAATTTCTTCATTAGAAGTTGTTCCAAATATGCTAGTTCAAAGCTGAAGTGAGAGTCCAAATTTTATATTTGGGTTCTCGAACTTCCTCAGCGAACGAATGTGAGTCGAGTTTCCTCGACTGAGGCTAGCATTTTGGGTACAACTTCTAATGGTAGAAATTCACAGCCATATTCTATAGCAACCGAAACAACAGAGTCCTTTCCCTTTCGGTTGGTTATAATATAATTAGGAATATCCGCAGTTTACTTTACTAAAGTTGGAGCAAAATCTTCTTTCCATGGTAATCCCCATTTATTTAATTCTTCCATAAATGGATCTGGATCAAATTCTTCTACATTATATACTCCTGGTTTCTTCCATAAACCCTTCATTACTAAGCTTGCACCTATCATTGCTGGAACTCCAGTTGTATATGAAATTGCTTGTGATCCAACTTCTTTATAACATTCTTCATGATCACATACATTGTAAACATAATAAGTTTTGTCTTTTCCATCTTTTTTACCTTGGAAAATACACCCTATGTTAGTCTTACCCTTTGTTCTTGGTCCAAGTGATGCTGGATCTGGTAAGATTGCTTTTAAAAATTGTAATGGTACTATTTGTTTTCCTTCATATTCAATTGGTTCAATAGAAGTCATACCAACATTTTCAAGTACATTTAAATGTGTTATATATTTTTGTGAGAATGTCATCCAAAATCTAATTCTCTTAATTCCTTTAATATTTAACCCTAAAGATTCTAATTCTTCATGGTGTAATAAATACATATCCTTTGGTCCTATTTCCGGAAAATCATAAACTTCTTTTAATTCAAGAGGTTCTGTTTCAACCCACTTTCCTTCTTCCCAATAGCTACCCTTAGCTGTAATTTCACGAATGTTGATTTCTGGGTTAAAGTTAGTTGCAAAATGATATCCATGATCACCTGCATTAGCATCTAATATATCTATGTAGTTTATTTCATCAAAATAATGTTTTTGAGCATAAGCACTAAATACTCCTGTAACACCTGGATCAAAACCTGTACCAAGTAATGCTGTTATTCCTGCTTTTTCAAACTTTTCTCTATATGCCCATTGCCACTTGTATTCAAATTTAGCTGTATCAAGTGGTTCGTAGTTAGCTGTATCAACATAATCAGTTTTTGTTTCTAAACAGGCATCCATGATTGTTAAATCTTGATAAGGAAGTGCAAGATTTATTACAACTTCTGGTTTGAATTTATTAATAAGTTCTACTAATTCTGGTACATTATCAGCATCTACCTTTGCTGTGTGTATCTTAGTTTTAGTCTTTCCTTCTAATGAAGCTTTTATAGCATCACATTTTGATAAAGTTCTGCTAGCAATACAAATTTCTTCAAACACCTCTGAATTTTGACAACATTTATGAATAGCAACGCTAGCAACTCCACCAGCACCAATAATTAACGCTTTTCCCATTTTTATTCCTCCAATTTCTTTATTTCTATTCCGTAAGTCCACTTAACATATCTTTAACATAATTAGGTAATGCAAAACATCCTACATGAAGATCTGTATTGTAATATTTTGTTTTTATCCCTAACTCATTCCAAGCACTTGCATCTAAGTCTCTAATAGGATGGTACTTTTTTGAAGCAAATCCAAATAACCAATGTCCTGATGGGTAAGTTGGAATGTGTGCTTGATATACTTTAATAATTGGGAAAAATCCCGTTACTTTTTCATGAGCTTCTTTCATTGCTGCTGCATCACTATCATAATATGGACTTTCATGTTGATTTACTAAAATTCCATCTTCCTTTAATGCTTTATAACAATTTCCATAAAACTCCTTAGTAAATAATCCTTCTCCAGGTCCAAAAGGATCTGTTGAATCTACTATAATTAAGTCATATTCATTTTCTTTAGTTCTAACAAACTTCAACCCATCTTCAAAAAACAGGTTAACTCTTGGCTCATCAAGTTTACATGCAGTTAGTGGAAAATATTCTCTACATACATCGACAACTCTTTTATCTATTTCAACCATATCTATTTTCTCAATTGTCTTGTATCTTGTAAGTTCTCTTACTGTTCCACCATCTCCAGCACCTATAACTAAAACTTTTTTAATATTAGGATTAGTTGCCATTGGTACATGAACTATCATATCATGATAAATAAACTCATCTTTTTCCGTTATCATCATTAAACCATCTAACGTAAAAAATTTCCCAAATTCCTTTGCTTCTAAAATATCTATTCTCTGAAATTCAGTTTGTTCAGTATGTATTTGATTTTCAACCATAATTGAAAATCTAACATTCTCTGTATGTTGTTCTGTATACCATAACTCCATTTATTTGTCCTCCACAATATTAATGTTTTCAATTTTAGAATCTTCTGTTCCTGTCAAGAAGCATCCCTTTTCTTTTGCATAATTTATATAATCTAAAATTTCTTTAGTAATTCTTTCTCCTGGCGCAAGAATTGGTATTCCTGGTGGATAACACATTACAAATTCAGCACATATCTTTTCATCACTTTCATTCATAGGTACAGAAACCTTTGAAGAGTAAAAGGCATCTTGAGGAGTAAGTACAACTTCTGGATTTATATATTCATGATCAAACATTCCTGATTTATCTTTTGAATATAATCTCTTAATCTCTGATAATGAAGATATTAATCTTTCTATTGCTAGACTCTTATCTCCAACAGAAATAATCGCTAGAATATTAGCTATATCACCAAACTCAATTTGTATACCATACTCATCTCTTAAAATATCATATACTTCTATCCCTGCAAGTCCTATTCCTCTAGTAAATATAGATAGCTTTGTTCTATCAAAATCATAAATAGTATCCCCATCAATTAATTCTTCTGAAAAAGCATAATATCCACCTATTTTGTTTATTTCTGACCTTGCATATTCTGCAAATTCTGTTACCTTTTTAAAAGTTTCAATACCATGCAACACTAGATCTCTTCTTGCTAAATCAAGTGAAGACATTAATAAATATGAACCGCTCGTTGTTTGTGTTAAATTAATTACTTGACGAACATACCCAATACTTAAATCGCAATTTAGTAATAAAAAGGAACTTTGAGTTAAAGAACCACCAGTTTTATGCATGCTAACCGCTGCCATGTCAGCGCCTGCTTCCATAGCTGACATTGGCATATTCTCACCAAAATAAAAATGAGTACCATGAGCTTCATCTACTAAAACATACATTCCATGCTTATGTGCAAGTTCTGTAATATCTTTAAGATTTGAGCAAATACCATAGTAAGTTGGGTTATTTACAAGTACTGCCTTAGCATCTGGATTTTCTTTTATAGCTCTTTCTACATCTTTCACTGACATTCCAAGAGGAATTCCAAGTTCCTTATTCACGCCTGGATTTACATAAACAGGAATCGTTCCACTAATTACCAATGCGTTGATTGCACTTCTATGAACATTACGTGGCATTATAATCTTTTCACCTTTTTTGCAAACACTCATAACCATTGCCTGAACTGATGAACTTGTTCCATTTACCATTAAAAACGCATGTTTAGAACCAAAGGCATCTGCTGCAAGTTCTTCTGCTTCTTTTATAACTGATACAGGATGACAAAGGTTATCGAGTGGTTTCATTGAATTTACATCTACAGAAAGACACTGCTCTCCTAAAAAATCTCTAAGCATAGCATTTCCTCGCCCTTGCTTATGACCTGGTACATCAAATGGAACCACTCTAGCCTTTTTATATTCAATTAATGCTTCATAAATAGGTGCTTTTGAGTGGGATTTTATATCTTTTATATTCATTTCTACTAATCCCCCCATTAATATATATTAGTTCCACTGAAAATCTCAATCATTTCTTTGCGTAGGCTGCTTTCAATATCAAGCCTTTCTTTTGGCCTAATTTCATAAACATCCCTATTAAAAAGATAATTTTGAAGTTCCATTTCTTTTATTAACATTTTAGTGTGAAATATATTTGATTGATATACATTTATATCCATCGCATCATATTTCTTCAAAGTATCTTCATCAATATATTCTTGTATTGATGATATCTTGTGATCTATAAACAATTTCTTACCGTTAACCTCTCGAGTAAAACCTCTAACACGGTAATCTATAGTTATGATATCTGAATCAAAACTCCCTATAAGGTAGTTTAATGCATTCAGAGGAGATACCTCTCCACAAGTGGCTACATCAATATCCACACGAAAAGTAGCAATTGAGTTATCTGGATGATATTCTGGATAAGTATGTACTGTTACATGGCTCTTATCTAAATGCCCTAAAACAGTTTCTCTTGTCTTCAAAATTTCGATTTCACCTTTATTACAAGAAGCATCTATTTCTTTAACTGCTAAAGTTTCTTCTGATATTAAAATAGTTACACTTGCACCTTGAGGATCATAATCTTGTTTTGAAATATTAAGCACATGAGCACCAATACTTTCTGTTACATCACACAAAATTCTTGTAAGTCTTTCTGAATTGTATTGCTCATCAATATAAGCAATATAGTCCTTTAGTTCTCGCTCACTTTTTGCATAGCATACATCATAGATGTTAAAGCTAAGTGTTTTTGTGAGGTTGTTAAAGCCGTATAATTTCAGCTTATTTTCCAACCCTAACATCACAACCTTTCTACTTCAAATTAAATTCTAGTTGCATTAGAATTTGTTTCAAAAATCTATTAATTAAAATATTATAAATTTACTGTTTATAATCTTACAAATACCTAACTTCGAGTTTACATAGAAACATTTTTATCATACAACATTGACATTTTACTATATTATCTTTAAAATTGCTACTGTTTATGACAATATTTCTTGCACATCCTTTATAATTTTATTTCAAGTCACTTATGCTATGTTTTATTCAAAAATACTTCCTATTTCTTATTCATAGCCTTATTTTTCACATACTGGTTATATTCTTCTATTGTGTGGAGTTCTGGCTCTCTTATTTCTTCCAAGAAATGTGAAGCTTCTGCATCAGCGTTAGTAAATGCTAAAACTGATTTATTCATTTCTATTGCTTTATTATAATCTCTATATTCATCCTTAGGCACATATGCACCCATATGCCATCTTATCATTAAACATTCTTCTAATGTTAGTTTAACAAATTGTTGAAGTAAAATTACACTCTTTTCTCCATGTCCTAAAGGAATTTTTTCATCAATTTCATAAGACGCATATCCTATCCATTTTCCTGTCATCTCATCTTTTTTTAATCTCATTGTTTTTTCATAAAGATTACATTTACAAAGATCATGCAAATATCCTGTTAAATATATTGTATCATCACTTAATCCTATCTTATATTGTTTATTCTTCAACATCAATAACTCAACAACATTATCTGAATGATATGCTAATCCTCCATCAAAGTTAGAATGAAATTTCGTAGAAGCTGGTGCTGTAAAATAATCTGTCCTCTCTTCAAGATATTTAATTAATTCATCTA
>Ga0302167_10001281_pt1 | contig 11036 bp, 9 predicted proteins | sample I_Fen_N1_1_FD_193496 | JGI IMG/M metagenome (GOLD analysis project Ga0302167, IMG submission 193496) | Peat permafrost microbial communities from Stordalen Mire near Abisko, Sweden - I_Fen_N1_1 | ecosystem: Environmental > Terrestrial > Soil > Wetlands > Permafrost | place: Sweden: Abisko...
GTAGGCGATGCATCCAACGCTGCTGTCGTCTATACCTCAATGTTGATCTTTATCATAGATTTCATAGCCGTATTTGTAACCGATATTATTTTTAATGTATAATGGAAACAGATCATAACATACAGGCGGTTTTAGAACTTAAAAATATCACTAAAAATTTTGGTGAGAACCATGTTTTGAAAGGGTTTAATCTAAAACTATTGGAGGGTGAAAGTTTGGTGATCATGGGAAAATCCGGCTCCGGAAAATCAGTCATGGTAAAATGTCTTGTTGGTTTAATAAAACCGGATGGGGGAACCATTACGATCAAAGGGGAGGATATTACAAAAATGGGGCAAAGGGAACTGGATATATTAAGAACGGAAATCGGCTTTCTTTTTCAGGGAAGTGCTTTGTATGATTCAATGACTGTTCGGGAAAATTTAGAGTTTCCTCTTAGACGTAATATCGATAAAATTAAGAATTTCACAGGGACTGAAGTTTTAGTCAAAGAAGCTTTAAAAGATGTCGGTCTTTCACAGACCATCGACCTGATGCCTTCTGAACTTTCAGGCGGAATGCAAAGAAGGGTTGCATTGGCAAGGGCTCTGATCCTGAAGCCTAAAATCATGATCTATGATGAACCTACAACAGGTTTAGATCCGATCACTTCAAAAGAAATTATAGAATTATTGCGAAGTATTCAACTAAAATACAAAACATCATCTATCATTATTACCCATGATGTGGATTGCGCCAGAGTTATCTCGAGCCGAATGATCCTTTTGGTAGACGGTACCAATTATGCCGAAGGAACTTTTCAGGAACTATCAAATTCTGACGATCCTCAGGTAAAGGCATTCTTTAAAAATTAATATTATGGAAAACGCTACCTCAAAAAAAATAAGTGTCGGTATTTTTATTATCGTTGGAACCATACTTCTGATTACAGCACTTTATTCAGTTGGGAAAAGACAGCATCTTTTCAGCAAGAATATTCAGTTGTATGCTATTTTTACAGATGTAAGCGGTTTGCAAGTTGGCAACAATGTCCGCTATTCCGGTGTCGATGTGGGAACTGTTGGCAAAATACAGATGACAGCGGAAGGTAAAATAACGGTAGAAATGTCCGTAGATGAAAAGGCTGCCAAATTCATCAAAAAAAATGCAGTGGCAAGCATTGCCTCGGATGGCTTGGTAGGGAGTATGGTTGTCAACATTATACCCGGAGAAAACAAAATTGGTAAAATGGTCGTTTCAGGAGACTACATCCAGGTGAGAACAAAAGTCACTATCGATGAAATTATGGAGACTTTTAGCAAAACCAACGAAAGTGCTGTTTTGATCACTGCTGATCTTGCTAAAATTACCCATAAGATTGTTGAAGGAAAAGGTTCATTGGGTGCCATATTAACTGATACTTTGCTTGAAAATGATCTGCGTTATTCCGTATCCGGAATGAAGAGAACGGCAGAAGGTGCTTCTAATGCTGTGGCTAAAGTCAATGCTATTATTTCTAAAATAAACTACGACGAAAGTGCAGCAGCAGTTCTTCTAAGTGATCCGAAATCCCGCGCACAAATTCAAAATGTTTTTTCTAATTTGGAAAAATCCAGTAAAGACATCAACAAGATCTCTCAAAGTTTGGACGATTATGTCGTTGAGATCGAGTCTGGAAAGGGTTCTTTAAATTATATAACAAAAGATGAAACATTGGTGAAAAATATCGATTCGACGATCATCAGTGTAAAAGGAGCTGCGGAAAAATTAAATGAAAATATGGAAGCATTAAAACATAATTTTCTATTCCGTGGTTATTTCAGAAAAGCAGAACGCAAGCAGGAAAAAGAACTCAAGAAAAAAGAAATAAAACCATAATCGCTAATTCTTAACTCTATCTTTCATCTAAATGAATAATAGAGTTTTTTTTTGGTGATCTTCTTCCAAATTGATCATATCCTGTACCGAACCGTTTTTTTTAATCGACATGTCTTTGTCAGAAAATTCATCGCATTCAACTTACAACAGATTTTCCAGACAACTGCTGGATCTGCTTCTCTAATATCAACGGCTTTTCAAAAGTGAGAATGATGTAAGTTATACATCCTATTGTACAACTGTTCCGATGTATTGATACCTACCTTTACTATAAAGGGATTTATATATTGCTATTCTAAGTTTTCATTTCATACCAGTACGGTTTGAATATCGGCATGATAAAAAAGATATATTACTGATTGTAGCAGATTTAAATGTTTTTTTAAACTATCATATAATGGTATTAACGATAAACGGCGGCTCATCCAGCGTCAAGTTTTCTGTGTATAGGATCCAAAATCATCTTGAGCTTTTTCTTTCCGGAAGCATCGAAAATATTGGAACTGATAAAGTCCGATTAACCTCTACAATCCGTGACCAACATAAAAACAGTACCGAGATCGAAGCGATAGATCATGGTCAGGCTGCAGATTATTTGTCTCACTGGTTGGAAAGGCATCAGGATATTGCCTCGATCCAGGCAATAGGACACCGCATTGTTTTTGGAATGGAGCATGTCCAACCGGAAATTATCACAGATGATTTTTTAAAAGAATTAAAAAGCATGACTGCCTTCGATCCTGATCATCTGCCTGAAGAGATCACATTGATAGAGGTATTTAAGAAAAGTTATCCCACGATACAGCAAATTGCATGTTTTGATACAGCATTTCATACCTCGATGCCAATGGTTGCCCAATTACTATCCCTTCCACGCCGATATTTTGAGAGAGGGATCCGCCGCTATGGTTTTCACGGCCTTTCCTACACCTATTTGATGGAAGAGCTTGAAAGGATTGCAGGAAAAGAAACCGCAGAAGGAAAAATAATTTTAGCCCATCTAGGCAGCGGTGCCAGCTTAGCAGCAATAAAAAACGGTAAAGGTATAGACACCACCATGGGTTTTACACCGACATCGGGATTACCAATGGGAACGAGAACGGGCGATCTGGATCCGGGAGTTATCAGGTATCTCATGCAGGAAGAAAATCTTGACCCTAATGCTTTCAACCGTCTGATCAATCACGAATCAGGTCTTTTGGGATTATCCGAAACAAGTGCCGATATGCGTGAACTGCTTCAAATTGAAAGCAATGATCACCGCGCATCCGAAGCAATTGATCTTTTTTGCTATCAGACAAAGAAATGGATAGGCGCTTTTACTGCCGCACTTGATGGCTTGGATACATTGGTTTTTTCTGGTGGTATTGGTGAAAATTGCTATCAGGTGAGAGATCGGATCTGTGAAGGGTTAAAATTTCTCGGAATCGAACTCAATGAGATGAAAAACAGGAATAATGAAACCATTATTTCTACAGACCACAGCAGCGTGAAAGTCTATGTTATTAAAACCAATGAAGAAATAATAATAGCAAGACTGGTCATCAGTCTATTGAAATTAAATTAAAGAAATAGTATGGAAACAGAAATAAGAGATATAAAGAGCACGACCTTGTCGCCAGACCAATTGCTGAAAATCAATGCCTATTGGCGGGCAGCCAATTATTTGTCTGTAGGACAGATCTATTTGTATGATAATCCTCTGTTAAAAGAACCGCTCAAATTAGAGCATGTAAAGCCTCTCGTAGTAGGTCACTGGGGAACAACGCCAGGGCAGAACTTTATTTATGTACATCTCAATCGTATCATTAAAAAATACGATTTGAATATGTTTTATGTAGCAGGTCCGGGACATGGAGGTCCGGCCATTGTTGGCAATGTTTATCTGGAAGGCACATGGAGCGAAGTTTATCCAAATGTAACGCAGGATGAAGACGGCTTGAAAAAGCTCTTTAAACAGTTTTCTTTTCCGGGTGGAATATCGAGCCATGTGGCACCTACAACACCAGGGTCTATCCACGAAGGTGGTGAACTGGGCTATTCATTGAGCCATGCGTTTGGCGCAGCCTTCGATAATCCCGATCTCATCGTTGCCTGCGTGATCGGGGATGGTGAAGCCGAGACGGGACCTCTGGCAACTTCATGGCAATCGAATAAATTACTTAATCCCATTACGGACGGCGTTGTTTTGCCCATCCTTCATTTAAACGGCTACAAGATCAGTAACCCAACGATACTAGCGCGTATTGAAGATGATGAATTGGAGAATTTTTTCAAAGGTTGTGGATGGAAACCTTATTTCGTAGAAGGTGATGATCCCTTTACTATGCATGAACTGATGGCTCATGCATTAGAAAATGCTGTTAAAGATATTCAGGCTATTCAAAAAAATGCAAGAGTTGAAAATGATAACACCCGCCCGAGATGGCCGATGATCGTTTTAAAATCACCTAAGGGCTGGACAGGACCGAAGAAAGTTAACGGACTACAGATAGAAGGGACATTCCGGTCACATCAGGTACCCATTCTCGTAGACGCTGATCATCCTGATCATGTACAGCTTTTAGAAAACTGGATGAAAAGCTATAAGCCTGAAGAATTATTCGATGAAAAGGGAACGCTTAACGCAGAACTTGCAGAATTGGCTCCAAAGGACCATCGAAGAATGGGTGCTAATCTGCATACCAATGGGGGCTTATTATCAAAAGACCTACATATGCCTGATTTTTGCGATCATGCAGTTCAAGTTCCATCACCGGGAGCAGTATTCGCACAGGATACCATGGTTCTCGGAAGGTTTCTAAGGGATGTTGTGAAACTAAATCGTGATGAACATCATTTTCGTGTATTTGGCCCGGATGAAACAATGTCCAATCTACTGGGATCAATTTTTGAAACTGCCAACCGCCAGTGGGAGGCGCGGACAGAAGAGTATGACGAATTTCTCTCGCCTTCCGGCGAAGTGGTGGATTCTATGCTGAGTGAGCATCAATGTCAGGGTTTTCTGGAAGGGTATCTATTAACGGGAAGACATGGCGTATTTAACTGTTATGAAGCATTTGTACGGATTGTGGATTCGATGTTCAGCCAACACGCAAAATGGCTCAAAGTAACCCTGGAACTCCCATGGCGCAGAAAAATTCCTTCACTAAACTATTTGTTGGCTTCACACGTATGGCAACAAGATCATAATGGTTTTACACATCAGGATCCTGGGTTTTTGGATCATGTCATCAGTAAAAAAGCAGATGTCGTGAGGGTTTATTTACCACCCGATGCCAACTGCCTCTTATCCGTTTTTGATCACTGTCTTCGCAGTCGAAATTATGTGAATGTTGTAGTGGCCGGTAAACATCCGCTGCCACAATGGTTGACTATGGAAGAGGCAGTAACACATTGTACTGAAGGCGTTGGAATCTGGCAGTGGGCAAGCAATGATCAGGGAGGTGAACCCGATGTCGTAATGGCTTGTTGCGGTGATACGACAACATTAGAAACATTAGCAGCAGTTTCAATATTGCGCGAGCATCTTCCGGAACTTAAAATAAGAGTGGTGAATGTGGTCGATCTTATGAAGCTACAATCCAGTACAGAACATCCACATGGATTGACTGACCGGGATTACGATTCTATTTTTACACAGGATAAACATATTATATTTAATTTTCACGGCTATCCATGGCTTGTGCATACGTTGACTTATCGACGCAAAAATCAAAACCTTCATGTAAGAGGTTACAAAGAGGAAGGTACTATTACGACACCTTTCGATCTGAGAGTTCAAAATGAAATTGATCGCTTTCATTTGGTGATCGATGTGATTGATCGTCTGCCTCAACTGGGGAGCAAAGGTGATTACCTGAAACAGCAATTGAAGGATAAATTGATTGAGCACAAACACTATGTCAATGAACATGGGAAAGACCTTCCCGAGATCCTAAACTGGAAATGGAAGGCAGCAGACACTAAAAAATAAAATTTTAATTACAGATAAATTCAACAATAATGAAAACAGAAAGAAAAACAGGTATTTGTATGGACCATTCAAATGCCCATTTGATAGAATATGGTGAACCTATGGTTACCAAAGTCGTGACCTCAAAATTCACTGATGCCGAAAGGGAGAGATCGCTGGTAAAGAGTGAAAAAATGATGCACAAAAAAAAGCAGCACGATGATTACGAATATTACAAAGAAATAGGCAAATACATCAGAAACTATGATGATGTGTTATTGTTTGGTCCTACGGAAGCTAAAACTGAACTTCTTAATGTTTTAGAAAAAGATCATCTTTTTTCAAAAATAAAATTTGAGGTAAGGCAGACAGATAAGATGACGGAGGGGCAGGAGCACGCCTTTGTTCGCGATTATTTTAGTGTGGAGATCTTACACTAAAAATGTTAAACACATGAATACACAGATATTAAAAAACACGATTGCGGAACTCTTTGCCAACGGAAAGGGTATTCTTGCAATGGATGAAAGCAGTATAACCTGTGACAAGCGTTTTGAAGCATCCGGCATTCCACGGACCGAGGAAATGCGACGACAATATCGGCAGCTGCTGGTTACCACACCAGGGTTGAATGAAAGCATCGGAGGTGCTATTTTGTTTGATGAAACGATCCGACAGAAAACCGATACTAGTGAACTGATGGCGGAAGTTTTAATGAAAGCGGGAATACTGCCTGGGATAAAAGTGGATAAAGGAACCGTACCCTTGGCTGGGTTCCCTAATGAATTGATTACAGAAGGGCTGGATGGTTTACGGGAACGATTATCAGAATATAAAACATTGGGTGCCCGTTTTGCAAAATGGCGTGCTGTTATAAAAATTGGTGATGGTATTCCAACGGGGGAATGTATCAATGCCAATGTTCATCTTCTAGCAAGATATGCAGCCTTATGCCAGGAAGCTGATATTGTTCCCATCATAGAGCCTGAGGTTCTGATGGAGGGAGATCATTCTATGCAGGAATGTTACAATATAACTGAACAAGTATTAAAAACTCTTTTTTATCAATTGTATCAATTTAAAATTAATTTGGAGGGGATCATATTAAAACCGAATATGATTGTTGCAGGGAACACCTGCGAGATTCACAACAGTAACGATGAAGTTGCAGAAGCAACTTTTAACTGTTTGCGCTCCTGTGTTCCTGCAGCAGTCCCTGCTATTGCCTTTTTATCAGGAGGTCAGTCGCCTGAATATGCATCTGCAAACCTTCGTGCACTTAATAAAAATTTTAAAGGTCATTTGCCATGGATTGTTACGTTCTCCTTTGCAAGAGCCATCCAGCAGCCCGCAATGGATGTTTGGAAAGGCGAGCCGTCTAATATCGAACAAGCCCAAAACTTATTGTACCACTATGCAAAAATGGCTGCTGAGGAAAGGAATTAAATTAGTAGTAGATGAATGAATGCGTTTTTTCCTATCAGTGTCCTGTTGAATTTCTATGTCATATAGTCTATTATTTAATGGCTGTAAAACTTTAGAATGGTCACGGTTTTGATGTAGGAATTAGGGTATTGAAATGATTTAACTGAGAGCTGAAAGTCTGAAAGATATTTTCAAAACGAACCTATCATTATATCGAACGGTTTTTAAACTTTATATTTTTAAAAAAACAGTCCGGTTCCATGCTCACTTCCAAATAAATCAAAAAGAAAACACCAATTAAGTAACCGCCAAAATAGAAATATACCAATGGAAAATAGAAATTCAACTCAGAAATGTATCGATACCGTAAGGATTCTCGCAGCCGATGCAGTGCAAAAAGCAAATTCAGGACATCCCGGTACGCCTATGGCCTTAGCGCCTTTAGGCCATTTGCTGTGGTCAGAGGTGATGCATTACAATCCACAAAATCCGCAATGGGCCAATCGTGACAGGTTTGTCCTCTCTTGTGGTCACGCATGCATGCTGCAGTACAGCTATTTACATTTAACAGGTTATCAAATTACACTAAATGACATTGAAAATTTCAGGCAGTTACACAGCATCACGCCAGGCCATCCTGAATATGGTCTCACCCAGGGAATCGAAGTCACGACCGGTCCGCTCGGACAGGGATTTGCAAATGGAGTAGGGATGGCAATCGCTCAGCAATATATGGCGAAACGTTACAATCAACCGGATTTCAATATCTTCGATTATAAAATTTATGCGATCTGCAGTGATGGTGATTTGATGGAAGGCGTCTCCGCCGAAGCAGCATCGCTAGCAGGACATCTGGGATTGGGAAATATGATTTATTTCTATGACAGCAACCATATAACGATAGAAGGTAATACCGATCTGGCTTTTGATGAGGACGTATCCAAAAGATTTCAGGCCTATGGATGGCAGGTGCAAGAAGTGCCGGATATCAATGATCATGAAGAATTATCCAATGCGATCAAGAATGCCCAGAAAGAGACTGAGCGTCCGTCACTGATTATTGTCCGCAGCCACATCGGTTACGGAAGTCCAAATAAACATGATTCTGCAGCTGCACACGGATCTCCTTTGGGTAAAGATGAGGTTCGTTTGGTCAAAGAAAATTTCGGATTCGATCCAGACAAAAGTTTTGTTGTTCCTGATGATGTTTTAAACTTCTACCGTAAAGCGGGTGTAGCATCTTCTAAAAACGAGGACAAGTGGAATGAACTTTATAAAAATTATAAGAAAAGACACCCTGATCTTGCAAAAGAATATGAATCTGTCACCGCTGGTCAATTACCGGAAGGCTGGGAAAACAAACTACCAGTTTTTGAACCTAGTGAGGATGTTGCGACACGCAAGGCTTCAGGCAAAACATTGAATGCCATTGCAGAATATTTACCTCAGTTGATCGGCGGTTCAGCGGATCTATCGCCTTCTACAAATACAGTTCTTGAGGCGTATCAATCCTTTTCAGTAAAACAGCGGGACGGGCGTAATTTCCATTTTGGAATTCGTGAACATGCCATGGGAGCTGTGCTTAACGGAATGGCTTTAAGCAATTATTTAATTCCTTACGGTGCAACGTTTTTAATATTTTCAGATTATATGCGCCCGCCACTTAGACTTGCCGCCATTATGAAGATACGTCAGATCATGGTTTTTACCCACGACAGTATTGGTCTCGGTGAAGACGGGACTACGCATCAACCTGTAGAGCAGTTAATCGGATTGCGAACAGTGCCGAATATGACAGTCATTCGACCGGCGGATGCCAACGAGACTGCACAGGCATGGCGTGTTGCTATTGAGCACAAAGATGGCCCCGTCGCATTGGCATTGACCAGACAGGAAATTCCGGTGATCGATCAAAAAAAATATGCGAGTGCCAAAAATCTGGAGAAGGGTGCTTATATCCTTTCAGATTCGGAAGGAGTGCCTGATATTATTCTTATTGCCAGCGGATCGGAAGTTCATTTAATTTTAAAAGCACAGGAAGAATTGAAGAAAAATAAGATCAACGCACGTGTTGTAAGTATGCCTTCCTGGAACCTATTTGATCAACAAAATGCTGCATATAAAGAAGAAGTTTTACCAAAAAATATACGTAAACGATTGGCTGTTGAAGCAGGTTCATCGGTCGGATGGATGAAATATACAACCGACGATGGGGATGTCATCGGAATCGACAAATTTGGTGAATCTGCACCAGCAGAAGAAATCATGAAAGAATACGGATTCACGGTAGAAAATGTAGTAAAAAGAGCAAACGCATTGTTTCTGAAAAAGGAATAAGATTTTTTACGAACTTAGTATATCGTTTTAATTAAAAATCATTTCCGAATTAAATGAAAAGAAAATGTCAACATCATTAAGAAAGATAGGAATCTGCGCAGATCACGGCGGTTTTGAGCTTAAAGAAAGGATGAAATCCTTTTTAATTGAAAATCAATTCGAGCCTGTAGATTTCGGTGCAAACCAACTTGACAACGCCGATGATTTTCCGGATTATGTGATTCCACTTGCAAAAGCAGTAGCTGCCGGAGAGATTTTCCGTGGCATTGCCATTTGTGGTAGCGGTGTGGGTGCCTGTGTTGCAGCCAATAAAATTGCCGGCATCCGGGCGGCATTGATTACTGATTATTTCTCAGCACACCAGGGAGTTGAAGATGATGATATGAACTTACTGTGTCTGGGTGGCCGTGTCACAGGGTATGCAAGTGCACAGGAGTTGGTTTTAGCTTTTCTCAATGCCAAATTTATAGGTGCTGAGAGACATCTCCGACGTCTTACAAAGATTCAAAACTTAGAAATAAAGCAGTGAGATGATTGAAAAGAAAATAAATAATGTCTGAATTTAATAAATCAGAAATAAAGGTGATCTTTATAGATATTGGAGGAGTACTTCTTACCAATGGTTGGGACTATGAGTCACGTGAAAAAGCCTCTAAAATTTTTAAATTCGACTTTCAGAAAATGAATACTCTGCATAATTTCATTTACAATGTTTTTGAGATCGGAAGCATTTCATTGGATCAATACCTGGATACTATTTTATTTCACACGCCGCGTGATTTTACGAAGATGGAATTTAGGGAATTTATGTTCTCCCGGTCGATCGAATTACCCAATCTATTGAAATGGCTGAAAGAGTGGAAAACACAAACAGATCTGCCCGTGTTTGCACTCAGTAATGAGAATCTGGATCTCAATGAATATCGAATTCAGACCTTCAAACTGCATGAATTATTTGACGGCTTTTTCTCCTCATGTTATTTGGGAGTACAGAAGCCGGATCCCCGAATTTTTAAAATGGCCATGGATATTACGCAGTTTAACCCCGATGAATGTATCTACTTTGACGACATACCCATGTTTGTCAATACGGCTAAAAATCTCGGAATGAACAGTGTCCTCCATGAGAATTTTGAAACAACTAAAAATATTCTGGAAAATTTTATAATAAAGTAATAAGATGAAACAAGAAAATAAAAACGCATTCGGCATGATAGGTTTGGGAACAATGGGCTCCAACCTTCTGCAAAATATCGCAGATCACGGTTATAACTGTGCCGGCTATGACAATAGTACCGAAAAAGTCAAATCCCTTAATGCTTTAGACAATGAAAACATTCAGGGATTTTCAAATCTGAAGGAATTTACAGACAGTCTTAAAAGCCCGAAAGTTGTCATGATGCTGGTCCCTGCCGGTGAAATTGTTGACAATGTAATCGATGAATTGCTGGCTGTGTTGGAT
>Ga0302167_10001282_pt1 | contig 11030 bp, 7 predicted proteins | sample I_Fen_N1_1_FD_193496 | JGI IMG/M metagenome (GOLD analysis project Ga0302167, IMG submission 193496) | Peat permafrost microbial communities from Stordalen Mire near Abisko, Sweden - I_Fen_N1_1 | ecosystem: Environmental > Terrestrial > Soil > Wetlands > Permafrost | place: Sweden: Abisko...
CATCGCCACCGCGACCCAGCTGCAGGGCAAGGAACTGTCGTACAACAACGTGGCCGACACCGATGCCGCGCTGGAATGCGTGAAGAGCTTCGTCAAGCCAGCCTGCGTGATCGTCAAGCATGCCAACCCGTGTGGCGTGGCCGTCAGCCCGGACGCCGAAGGCGGTATCCGCAAGGCCTACGACCTGGCCTACGCCACCGACACCGAATCCGCTTTCGGCGGCATCATCGCGTTCAACCGCGAGCTGGATGCTGAAACCGCCAAAGCCATCGTCGAGCGTCAGTTCGTCGAAGTCATCATCGCCCCGAGCGTCAGCGAAGAAGCCCGCGCCATCGTGGCCGCCAAAGCCAACGTACGCCTGCTGGCCTGCGGCGAGTGGTCGGCTGACCGCGCGGCGGCCTGGGACTACAAACGCGTCAACGGTGGCCTGCTGGTGCAGAGCCGCGACATCGGCATGATCAGCGCCGACGACCTGAAAGTCGTGACCAAACGCGCACCGACCGAACAGGAAATCCACGACCTGATCTTCGCCTGGAAAGTCGCCAAGTACGTTAAATCCAACGCCATCGTCTACGCCAAGAACCGTCAGACCATCGGTGTCGGCGCTGGCCAGATGAGCCGCGTGAACTCGGCACGTATCGCCGCGATCAAGGCAGAACACGCTGGCTTGCAGGTAGCCGGTTCGGTAATGGCTTCCGACGCATTCTTCCCGTTCCGCGATGGTCTGGACAATGCGGCCAAGGCCGGTATCACTGCGGTGATCCAGCCAGGCGGCTCGATGCGTGACAACGAAGTGATTGCAGCCGCCGACGAAGCCGGCATCGCAATGGTATTCACCGGCATGCGCCACTTCCGTCACTGATTACTCGATCAACTGTGGGAGCTGGCCTGCCAGCGATAGCATCCCCTCGGCTTAGCTGATAAACCGAGTTGCCTGCATCGCCGGCAAGCCAGCTCCCACAGAAAAGCACCTCTGCGGTGCTCAACAGAATTAGCGTCATCCGAGGTTTTTGAAATGAATGTTTTGATCATTGGCAGCGGTGGCCGTGAACACGCCCTGGCCTGGAAAGTCGCTCAGGATCCGCGTGTGCAGAAGGTTTTCGTGGCTCCGGGCAACGCCGGCACCGCCATTGAAGCCAAGTGCGAGAACGTCGCCATCGATGTGCTGGCGCTTGAGCAACTTGCAGACTTTGCCGAGAAAAACGTTTCCCTGACCATCGTCGGCCCTGAAGTACCGCTGGTCGCTGGTGTCGTCGATCTGTTCCGCTCCCGCGGCCTCGACTGCTTCGGCCCGACCGCCGGTGCCGCTCAACTGGAAGGTTCGAAAGCGTTCACCAAGGACTTCCTGGCTCGCCACAAGATCCCGACCGCCGACTACCAGAACTTCACCGAGATCGAGCCAGCCCTGGCTTATCTGCGTGAAAAAGGCGCTCCAATCGTGATCAAGGCCGATGGCCTTGCCGCCGGTAAAGGCGTGATCGTTGCCATGACCCTGGCCGAAGCCGAAGACGCCGTACGCGACATGCTGGCGGGCAACGCTTTCGGCGACGCCGGTTCCCGCGTGGTGATCGAAGAGTTCCTGGACGGCGAAGAAGCCAGCTTCATCGTCATGGTTGACGGCAAGAACGTCTTGCCGATGGCCACCAGCCAGGACCACAAACGCGTCGGTGACGGCGATACCGGCCCGAACACGGGCGGCATGGGTGCCTACTCCCCTGCTCCGGTGGTCACCAACGAAGTGCATCAGCGCGTCATGGACCTGGTGATCTGGCCGACGGTTCGCGGCATGGCCGAGGAAGGTAACGTCTACACTGGTTTCCTGTATGCCGGTCTGATGATCGACAAGGCTGGTAACCCAAAAGTTATCGAATTCAATTGCCGTTTCGGCGACCCTGAGACCCAGCCGGTCATGCTGCGCCTGCAGTCGAGCCTGGTACTGCTGGTCGAAGCAGCCCTGGCCCAGGCGCTGGACAAAGTTGAAGCGCAATGGGATCCACGTCCGAGCGTCGGTATCGTTCTGGCCGCTGGCGGCTATCCAGGTGACTACGCCAAAGGCGCGGCCATCAAGGGTCTGGATGCAGCCGCGACACTGGAAGGCAAAGTCTTCCACGCCGGTACTGCACTCAAGGACGGACAAGTCGTGACGGCCGGCGGTCGGGTGTTGTGCGCCACCGCCATGGGCGCAAGCGTCGATGCCGCTCAACAGCAGGCATACAAGCTGGCAGCCAAAATTGATTGGGAAGGCTGTTTCTATCGCAAGGACATTGGCTACCGTGCCATTGCCCGCGAGCGTGGCGAAAATCAGGAATAAGCTACCCATTCAGCCGGGCAAGGGCTTCGAGCCCTTGCCTGACTATTCCGGCGCCGCGCATAGTTATATTCTGGCATCAACCTACGAAGGGATTTCGCCGTGCGCTGGCTCAGGATTGCCATAGGTTTTACCGTCACTCTGCTGACCTTGCTCTGCATGCTTACGGCTCAGGCCGCACAAGGCAGCGGCTGGTCCGTTTTGCTCGACGAACAGGGCGACCTGCAGCTGAGCGACATCCGTTCCACACGCTATACCAATCAATTCAGCCCTATCGAACTCGATGAGCTCACCGCCGCCGAGCCCGAAGGCGCACTCTGGCTGCGGTTCCGGCTTGCTCCCGGCAAGCATGAACAGTTGCTCCGGGTGTTCGCACCCGATTTGCTGCACTTCAATATGTATGTGCTGGACGGCGACAAGCTGATCGAGCAATCGAAGACAGGCAGCGAACAAATCAATACCGATCGACCTTTGCCCAGCAGCGACCTGATGCTACCGTTGCCGCAAAGCAACAAGCCTCTCGACGTTTACCTGCGGCTGGTTTCCGAACACCAGCTACGCCCTTACATCACCTTGCAATCAGCGGTCATGACCGCAGCCAACCAGAGCCAGACGCTGATCTACGGCCTGCTGTTGGGCTGCATTGGCATGATGATCCTGCACAACCTCATCCGTTACGCCTACACCCGCTCACGCAGCAGCCTGTGGCTGGCGGCATCCGAAGGCTGCCTGATGCTCAGCCTGATCCTGCTGTTGAACCTGGCCGGCCCCTGGCTTGCGGAGTGGCAAGCGGTGCAAACCCCTGGCGCGTACCTCGCCTTGTTGCTGACGGCACCCTGTGGCCTGATGTTTGCGCTACGCTTCTTCGCCCCCCTCGGTTTCCACCCGCTGAACAAAGTGATCGCGGGCGAAATTCTGTTGATCGCGATCTCAGGGCTGCTACTGCTGTTCGTCAACACGCTGCCGTTGAACTTCATCACCTACGGACTGGTGGCCCTTGCAGGCTTGACGATGCTGTTCGTCAGCGCCTTCCACTGGCAGAAAGGCTATCGCCCGGCGCGGCTGTTCGTGGCCGCCATGGTGGTGTTCAACCTCGGCATACTGATCATCCTGCCTGCCCTGCTGGGGCTGACCCACATCGAACCCCATGGCCTGATCACCACCCTGCTGGCATTCATTTGCATCAGTGGCCTGCTGATGAGCATCGCCTTGAGCGAGCGCCAGCGCAGCATCACCGAAGACCGCTTCAGCATCAGTCGCGACCTGGCCGCCAGCAACGCCGAAATCAACGCCAAGGCAGAGTTTCTGGCGAAGATCAGCCATGAGATCCGCACCCCGATGAACGGCGTACTGGGGATGACCGAGCTGTTGCTGGGCACGCCACTTTCGGTCAAGCAGCGCGACTACGTGCAGACGATCCATAGCGCCGGCAACGAACTGCTGACGCTGATCAACGAAATTCTCGACATCTCCAAGCTCGAATCCGGACAGATCGAACTGGACGATGTGCAATTCGACCTCAACGCCCTGATCGAAGACTGCCTGAGCATCTTCCGCGCCAAGGCCGAACAGCAGAACGTCGAATTGATCAGCTTCATCCAGCCTCAAGTGCCGCGGGTCATCAGCGGTGATCCGACACGTTTGCGCCAGACCCTGTTGAGCCTGGTTGAAAACGCCCTTAAAAAATCCGATGAAGGCGAAATCCTGATCGTCGTCGCGCTCGACGAACGCAGTCCCAAACCGCGCCTGCGCATTGCCGTACAGGACAGCGGCGAACCCATGGACGCTGAAGAGCGTGACGCGCTGATGCACGCCGAATTGCACAGCAAGCATTTCCTCTCGACCAACCGGCTGGGCGGTAATCTGGGCCTTGTCATTGCCCGTCAGTTGATTCGCCTGATGCACGGCGAGTTCGGCATCAAGAGTGGCACCAACCAGGGCAGCACACTGTGGCTGACCTTGCCGCTGGACCCTGACCGTCTCGAGCACCCGACTTCCGACCTCGACGGTCCGTTGCAGGGCGCACGGGTGTTGGTGGTGGACGACAACGACACCTGCCGCAAAGTGCTGGTGCAGCAATGCAGCGCCTGGGGCCTGAACGTCAGCGCCGTACCCTCCGGCAAGGAAGCGCTGGCCTTACTGCGCACCAAGGCGCACCTGCGCGACTACTTCGACGTGGTCCTGCTGGACCAGAACATGCCCGGCATGACCGGCATGCAACTGGCCGCCAAGATCAAGGAAGACCCGAGCCTGAACCATGACATCCTGCTGATCATGCTCACCGGCATCAGCAATGCGCCGAGCAAGATCATCGCACGCAACTCAGGAATCAAACGCATCCTCGCCAAACCCGTGGCCGGTTACACCCTCAAGACAACCCTGGCCGACGAGTTGACCCAGCGCAACAAGGGCCTCGCCGTGATGCAGCAGCCATTGGGTCCACCTCTGCCGATCAAGGTCCCCAGCGATTTCCGCATTCTGGTGGCCGAAGACAACAGCATCTCGACCAAGGTCATCCGCGGCATGTTGGGCAAGCTCAACCTGCAACCGGACACCGCCAGCAATGGCGAAGAAGCCCTGCAGGCCATGAAGGCCCAGCGTTATGACCTGGTACTGATGGATTGCGAGATGCCGGTCCTCGATGGCTTCTCGGCCACCCAGCAATTGCGTGCCTGGGAAGTCGGCAACCAGCGCACTCGCACGCCCGTGGTGGCATTGACCGCGCACATTCTCGCCGAGCACAAGGAGCGCGCGCGCCAGGCCGGCATGGACGGACACATGGCCAAACCCGTCGAATTGTCGCAATTGCGCGAACTGATCGAACACTGGGTTGCCCAGCGTGATCAACAAGACCGCGCCACGACCCCAACGTCCTGAGCCGACAGACCCCGCAACGCCTGATAGACTCCCCTCCTCGACTTCCCTCGCCAGTGAGCCTGCACCATGCTTCACGTGTTGTTCAGTGTTTACCTGAAGATGCTGGTGCTCTACAGCCCGTTCTTCGTATTGTCCTGCTTCATCAGTCTCACCCGCGGTTACTCGCGCAAGGAACAGCGTCGCCTGGCCTGGAAAGTGGCAATCGCCACGCTGGTTTCCAGCGTCTTGCTGTACCTGTTCGGGAGAGTGATTTTCAGCGTCTTCGGCATCACTGTGGATGCGTTCCGCATCGGTGCCGGTAGCGTGCTGTTCATCTCGGCACTCGGCATGGCGCAAGGCAAGTCGGCAGTGCAAACCGACAACGTGCAACAGGACGTGACCATCGTCCCGCTGACCATCCCGCTTACGGTCGGCCCCGGCACCATCGGTGCCTTGCTGGTCATGGGTGTAAGCCAGCCGCACTGGGACGACAAGCTCACCGCAATCCTCAGTATTGCCCTGGCCAGTTTCACGGTCGGCGTGGTGCTGTACCTGGCCAATCATATCGAGCGCATTCTCGGCGACCAGGGATTGCAGATCGTCAGCCGGTTGATGGGGTTGTTCGTGTGTGCATTGGCGGCGCAGATTATTTTCACCGGGGTCAAGGGCTATCTGATTCCTTGACTGGCACCGCCCTCTCCGAGACTTCACTCGGGAGAGATAACGCCAGCATCAATCAACGAGCCATTTTTCAGACGGGCCAGAGGCAGCAGATGCCTCTGACCCTTTCGTGTTACTTGCGACGCCTGAAACGCTTGACCAAAATTTCCTTTCGATGCTCGCCAAGATACTCTTCAATGTCCGCCCTTATTTCCGCATATCGGGCAGGATTGAAGGTTACGAACGACTTCCCGTGAAAAATATCCAGCGAGGAAGTTTTCCAGTCGACAAACAGCACGCCCCCCTCACGGCCTCCACCTTGATGATCAACAGCGGCTAGCGCAACCAGGATAATTCCATTCGACATTTGTTCGCAGGGAATCGTGGACAAACGTACGCCTTCAGCACTCTTCGCCCCTATATTCAGCAAGTTGATGGCTTCAGGCTCTTTCTTTAGTGCGTCCAATGTAGAGTTCGCGACCGCACTAAGCACCGCGGCGCCTGGGAAGGCCGCTTTGGCCGCCTCGACGGCAGCCCGGACAATATCAACCATGACATTATCGATTTCCAACTTCAGCGACGTTGCGCTGTACTTCGAGTAGCCTTTATCTGGAACAAAACATCCCAGGTCTTCCATGCACGTCGTAAAGGCGTGATACCAGGCCTTGGGATCTTTATGTCCTGGAACTTCGTAATTAGCCTCCATTTTCGACATGGTGATCAAGTTCTCGATAATCGCCATGTTCTCAATGCTTATCTTGTCACCATAACCAATCAGGCTATTGCCGAGCACCAGTGCATCCAGCTCTTTTGTTGGACTCGTTGCAACCGTCGACGGCACCGACCTTTTAAGCCGCTTGCCTGCCACGGCCTTTTTGCGCCTTTCAACGCGCGCCCTTACCAGATCGATACGGTCAGAACCGCTTAAAGAACTTTCAAACTCACTCACAATAATATCCTTTTATTTATTAAAAACCGCTCCCTCCCGGAGCGAATCAAATCTAACGCGACCACACTCAACCAACAACCATAACTAAATACAACATATGTAGCGCGCATCAAATAATCATGCACACAATTACGACCACAACAAAAAGCTCACAAAACCAACCGGACCGCCACCGAACAATAGTTCGGGCGATCCGGGGTTATTCGATACAAAAAGATGAAGCAGTTATTATCGGGCGGGATTGAGCTTATCGCCGTAGCTACGTGGCGTGTACACCCAGGTACTACCGTCCGGGCGAGGAATCACACGAGTCGTCGAGGAGCCAATGAGCACCATCGTTCGCATGTCCACCTGATCGGCAGTCAATTGCCCGAGTGTCGTCACCCGCAAGGTCTGACCCGGGCGACCGATATCGCGCCCCAGCACAACTGGCGTTTCAGGTGTGCGATGCCTGGCGACGATGTCCAGCGCCTGCCCCAGCTGCCACGGGCGCGAGCGCGAGATCGGGTTGTAGAACGCCAGGGCCAGGTCCGCCTGGGCCGACAGATCCAGGCGCTTTTCGATGATTGACCAGGGCTTGAGGTTGTCCGACAGCGACAACACGCAGAAGTCATGACCCAGCGGTGCGCCTGCTTGTGCGGCAGTTGCCAGCGACGCGGAAACGCCCGGCAGGATCTCGAGATCGACGTTGTGCCAATGGACGTCCGTGGACTCTTCGAGCGCTTCCAGCACGGCGGCAGCCATGGCAAAGACACCCGGATCCCCGGACGACACCACCACCACCGACCGCCCTTGGGCCGCCAGTTCGAAGGCGTGGCGAGCGCGTTGCATTTCCTCACGGTTGTCGGTGCAATGCAGCACCTGATCGGCACGGAAGGGTCCGGCCATGCGCACATAGGTTTCATAACCCAGCACATCGTTGGCACGCGCCAGTTCGGCCTTCACCGCCGGGACCATCAGCTCGGCCGCACCGGGCCCCAGACCGATCACCGCCAGGCGCCCGCGAGGTCGGCCGATCTGCAGCGGGTCCACTGGCTGTTCGGCGATCGCTACGCTGATGGTTTCATCGCCAGCGATGGAAACAGCCTGCCCGATGGCATCGCGGGCCAGCTCGCTGAGCGTTCCAGCCGCGCTGGAAAAACGCAGGGGGACGCCCAATTCGAGTGCGGCTTCACGCAGAGCCGGGTCAGCCATTTCCGTGTCGGCAGCCAACAGGCAGGCCAGCGATTGCCGGGCAATATTGGCCTGACGCAAAACATCACCAATCACCTTCGGCAAATCCGCAACGCCGGGTCTTACCGCGACCACCACGCAACGTGGATAGATCAGCAGTTCATTGGCCGCAACCGCTCGCTCGGCATGGCCGACATGAACGGTCAACCGCGCCTGCCCGTCCTCAGGCAACTGCGCCTGCGCCAGCCAGGGCGCCGAACCTTCGATGCGCACCGTTTCACCGGCCAGCAAATCGGAGACGAAACGCTTGCCCAGCTCCAGGTCACCCAAGGCATAGCCGCTGGGTGGATTAAGCAGGCAAGTGCCAAAACGCAGCTCGCCACTGGTGGTGATCGCAGGCGCCACCTCGAGATGAGCGGCGATCTCTCGCGCCAACACATTCACCCCGCCCAGGCCGCCGAGCAGCGGCACCACTGCGCTGCCGTCTTCGGCCACGGCCAGCACCGGCGGCTCACTGCCCTTTTCCAGTAGCAGCGGCGCCAGTGTGCGAATCACGATCCCGGCCGCGCACAATGCAATGATCGGCGTGTCTTGCCGATATAGATCGCGCAACGTCGCACCGAACTCGCGATAGAGACAGTCCGCGCCTTCAACCCGTTCGGCCAGGCCGTGGATCAGCGCATCCGGGTAGAGTTGTTGAATCTTGCGCGCGGTCGCAAGGCTGCCATTGCCGAGTATGACAATCGCCGGAACTGGACGGGGCATCAGCCTTGCCACCTTTCACCGGGAACGATGATCAGCGAGAAATACGGCGAAGACATCGGCTCGACCTCATCCAGCGGGACGATTTTCTGATTGGCCATGGTCGCGCGCTCGACGTACAGCGCGCGTTCGGCCAGACCGAGCTCTTCCAGAACCTGGCGGACCTTGGGGAAGTTGCGCCCCAGCTTCATGATCACCGCCGCGTCTGCATCGGCCAGGCGACGCTTGAGTTCATCGTGCGGCAATACACCGGACAACACCGACAGGCTCTGATTGCGATACACCAGCGGCGCCCCGAGTACCGAAGCACCGCCGAGCATCGAGCACACGCCCGGCACGACTTCGGCGTCATAGCGCTCGGCCAGGCGATCGTGCAGGTACATGTAAGAACCGTAGAAGAACGGATCACCTTCGCAGATCACCGCCACATCTCGACCGGCATCCAGGTGCGCGGCCAGTTGTTCGCCAGCGGTATCGTAGAAGTCGCTGATCACTTGCTCATACGACAGCGGCGCGGGCAGTGCCTCGGTGGTCACCGGGTAAACCAGCGGCAGCAGGGTTTGTGCATCCTGCAAATGGGCCTCGATGATGCCAAACGCGTTGCCCTTTTTTCCCTTGGCGACGAAGTACGCCACCACCGGCGATTCGCGCAGCAGACGCAGGGCTTTGACGGTAATCAGTTCAGGATCACCCGGGCCGACGCCGAGGCCGATCAAACGTCCTGGTTGCTGCATCATTCGATCTCCGTGGCGAGGGCATTGACGGCGGCCGCGGCCATGGCGCTACCGCCCAGCCGGCCTTGCATGATGACGAAGGGCACGCCACGGCTGTCGGCGGCAAGCGCTGCCTTCGATTCGGCGGCCCCGACGAAGCCCACCGGGAAGCCGAGGATCAGCGCCGGTTTCGGTGCCCCGGCGTCGAGCATTTCCAGCAGATAGAACAGCGCGGTCGGCGCATTACCGATCACCACCACGCTGCCTTCCAGATGCGGGCGCCACAGCTCCAGCGCGGCGGCGGAGCGGGTGTTGCCCAGCTCACGGGCCAGCTCCGGAACGCTTTCATCGCGCAGGGTGCAAATCACCGGGTTGTTCGCCGGCAAGCGCGCGCGGGTGACGCCTTCGGAGACCATCCGCGCATCACACAGGATCGGCGCACCGGCCGCCAGCGCATCGCGTCCGGCCTTGCCCGCGCCTTCGGAAAACTGCAAACCGTCGATGGCATCGACCATCCCGCAGGCGTGAATCACCCTCACCGCGAGTTTTTCCAGATCGGCCGGGATTCGCGCGAGGTTGGCCTCGGCGCGAATGATCGCGAAGGAATTGCGATAGATCTCCTGACCGTCGCGGATGTAATCAAGCATCTAGGGGGCTCCGTGAGCGGGCGTCGAGCAAGGCGCCGACCGCGTCGATAGTAAGGTTGCGTGCGTGCAAGGCGCCGAATCCCGGCTGCGCTGCATCGCGAAAATAGAGGTCGTAATGACCGGGAGTCACGGCCAGCAAAGTGACCGGAGCAATATGCGCGGCAGCACAGGATCGTGAGCAACCGCTCAAGTGCACCTTCAATGCATGCCCATGGCGTTGCAGCAAAGCAGCCAGTTGCAACGCGTCCGCCTTGGTGTCGGCCAGGCCTTTGCCGCAACCGCTGGATCCGGTACAGGCGATCAACCGGGACAATGGCTGAGCGCTTGCGCATAACAAGCCCAATGACTCCAGGCGCCGAATGACTTCAGCGGCGTTTTCCTCATGGATATTGGGCAGCAGCAAACTCTGCCAAGGGGTGAAACGCAGGCTCGAATCGCCGAACGCTTGCGCCAGTTGCGACGCGCCTCGGAGCATATCCGGGGTCAGTCGGCCCAGCGGCGGTACGGCGCCGATGTACACCAGGCTCGCCTGTGCCTGTGAGTGCGCGCCAATGTGCAGAAAGTCCGGGCTCACGCGGCGTTGCCAGCCAACAACGGGATTGATTGGCAACTGCGCCTGCAGCCGGGCGAGGAACGTGGCGACCGGGTATTCGGCCAACAAGTGGCGCATTCGCGTCTGATCGGGTCGTGCGAGTTCAAGAAACAACTCCAGCACCGCCACCACCAATGCATGACCATCGTCCAGCCTCACCGCACCGAGCGCAGCATCCATGGGGGTGCCGGCCAGGCCGAAGACGAGCCATTGGGTGCCATCCTGCTCTGTCGCGCTCAGCCACAGATCATGAGGGTGTTCCAGCATTGCCAGCGCTTCGCCGCCATCGATTTGCACAGCAAACTTGGCGCTCAGATCGTGGAAGCGCGCGTGAGTTTGCAGCGTGTCCAGCACCTGTTCCGCCAGTGCG
>Ga0302167_10001284_pt1 | contig 11028 bp, 10 predicted proteins | sample I_Fen_N1_1_FD_193496 | JGI IMG/M metagenome (GOLD analysis project Ga0302167, IMG submission 193496) | Peat permafrost microbial communities from Stordalen Mire near Abisko, Sweden - I_Fen_N1_1 | ecosystem: Environmental > Terrestrial > Soil > Wetlands > Permafrost | place: Sweden: Abisko...
AGGGACTTACCGGTGTGCGATATGATGCAGTTGACCATGTTATGTATATTGATTCACGCATTGGCGATTTTACAAGTTTTCTTTCAACCGAAACGGGATTTGGAAATGTGGGGCTCAAAAATGGGGAACCATTTTTTAATGCCGTATATGGTGAACTTAACATCAAAAAGTTCATTGTATCAGGCAAAGAAATGAATTCTAAATAGGATAAAAACAAATTTTATGATGATGAAAAGAAACTTTCTTTTATTTATCCTGTTAATAGTACCTCAGTTTGTTTTTTCATAAGAAGTTGCAATTGAGCGCCCTGCAATCTTGGGTATTGACAAAATGATCTTTCTGGTGAGCGATTATCAGGTAGTGAGGGATTATTACGGAAAGTCTTTTCTCCAGATATAATTGTCAGAAAATCAATATAATAAAATAATTATGAAAATAACAGTACTTTTATTTTTATTGTTCTCTTTTGAAGTTAATGCTGAACCGATATCTGATAAACTCGATAGGAAGTCAGTCCTTAATGTTGCAGAAAAAGTAGCTGATTGGCATTATTGGCGCTTTTCTTTCGGCAGCAAGTGAAGTAGAAAAACTTTCAAAATAAAAGGGTTTTATGCGCACTGCAATTTTAGGGAAAACAGGGGAACAGATTAGTAGTATAGGCTTAGGAACCATGTATTTTGGGACAAAGGTTGACGAACACACCTCATTCCATCTATTGGACCGGTATTCCCAGGTGGGAGGCTCTTTTTTGGATTCGGCGAATAAATATGCCAGTTGGGTTCCTGGATTTCTGGGTGGCGAAAGTGAGCACGTTATCGGCAAATGGATGAGGAAAAGAGCCAACAGGAGACGCATGTTTATTACCTCAAAAGTCGGGTTCCCATATAATAAAATCCCCCGTTCACTTAAGAAGGAACTTGTTATTTCTGAATGTGAAAAAAGCCTTAAACGATTTGAAGTGGATTACATCGACTTATACTTTGCTCATGCTTACGATGTAGAAACCACGCATGAAGAAGTAATGGAAGCTTTTTTAAGCCTTAAAAAGGCGGGGAAAATCCGTTTTGCAGGGGCAAGCAATTATTTTGCCTGGCAATTGGCCGAAGCAAATATAGCGGCCCATCATCTGGGATGGGAAGGTTTTTGCTGTATTCAGCAACGGCATACGTACCTGGAACCAAACTTACGGGCTGATTTTGGGACCCAGCTTTTGCTCACTCCTGAGATGCAGGACTATTGTACTGCAAGTGGAATCACCATAATGGCCTATTCTCCATTGTTGAACGGTGCTTATATTCGCGAGGATCGGCCTCTAACATCTCATTATCAAAGTTATAACACCAATGTGAAACTTGCTTTGCTGAAAAAGGTATCCAATACCCTTGGCATTTCTCCGAATGCTGTTGTTCTGGCCTGGATGATACAAAACAAACCGCAGGTCATTCCATTGGTTACAGGAAGTACACAGGCTCAATTGGATGAAAACTTACAGGCTCTGTCAGTTCAACTCACAGAGGAACAACTGAACAAATTAAACCAGTTAATCGTAACACCTGATAAATATTAATGGCAGGTAATTAATTATGTTTATGATGTATATATTTTGCAGGTTAACGATAATTCTTTTGTAGTTGCAGACGCTGGTTATATTACTCATCCCTGTTTCACGAAACAGAACAGCAACTAAACGATGACCAAGATGAATAAAAACAAAAAAACACAATCCAACTTTCGCTGGATCATATTGGGACTTCTTTTTATAGCCACCACCATACTTTACATTGACCGTTCTGCCCTGGGCATTCTGGCTCCCGATCTTCAGAAAAGCATCGGCTGGTCAGAAGAACAATACGGAATGATTAATACTGTTTTTATGATTGCCTATGCCATTTGCTTTATTATAATGGGCCGGTTGATCGATACTATTGGTACCCGGAAAGGGTATCTGGTTTCGATTGGCATCTGGAGTCTTGCAGCCGTGGGTCATGCTCTTTCAAAATCGTGGGTTGGATTCGCGGTTGCACGTTTCAGTCTCGCAGTTGGCCAATCCGGAAATTTTCCATCTGCCATAAAAGCGGTCGCCGAATGGTTCCCCAAAAAAGACCGTGCTCTTGCAGTAGGGATTTTTAATGGCGGTGCCAATATGGGGACCATCCTTTCGCCATTGATTATTCCGGCATTGGTACTTAGTTTCAATAACTGGAGGGTTGCCTTCCTATGGACATTCCCTATCAGCCTGATTTGGATCTTAATATGGTTGAGATATTTCAGAAAACCAGAACTAAGTCCTAATGTTTCGGAGGAAGAACTTCGGTATATTAATTCCGATAGCGGGATTGAAGAAAATACCGAAAAAGTAAGATGGAAGGATATTCTTCCTCACCGTGCCACTTGGGCCATTGCTGTTGCAAAGTTCATGGCTGACCCGATTTGGTGGTTTTATCTTTTCTGGGGGGCCAAATATCTTAACGTAAAATTCGGGGTGAATCTGAAAACAATCGGACTCCCATTTTTTACTATCTACCTTGCTTCATGGGGCTTAGGTATTTTTCTGGGATGGTTGTCGTCCAAACTTATGAAAAGGGGATTTAACCTGAACAAAGGCCGCAAATTCAGTATGCTTGCCTGTGCCCTTTTTGCCGTACCTGTCATATTGGTGCCGTATACATCGGATATGTGGCTGGCAGTCGGGTTGATTGCCCTTGCTGCTGGGGGCCATTGCGGCTGGTCGGCCAATATTTTCAGCCTGATGTCAGATATTTTTCCGAAAAAAGCCATAGGATCAGTTGCCGGGTTTGGCGGTTTTGCCGGAGCTGTCGGGGGAGCCATTGCGTTTTTTTCATTAGGTAAAGTACTTCAAAATATCGGAATTGATGGTTACTCCATTCCCTTTGCTATTGCCGGATCGGGTTACCTAATCGCATTGCTCATCGTCCATTTGTTGGTGCCGAAAATCAAAACAATCAATATTTAACAAAACAATTGGAATGGACCTTAAGGAACTAAAGCGAAATTTTGGCGATGTTTTTACTTTTTGGGGAGGAGGCGTAGATACCCCGTCAACACTGAACAATGGCAATCCGAAGCAGGTAGCCGACGAAGTAAAACGGATCATTGACATTCTTGCTCAGGGCGGGGGTTTTGTATTTGCTTCGGTGCATAATATACAGGATGATGTTCCTCCCGAAAATTTCTGGGCTATGTGGGATACATTGCAGGAGTATGGAAAATATTAAAACATAAGAGATCTGAGGTGCAATCTACCAAAACCTAAAACTCAAAATACCATGGAAAAAAAAGTAATTATTCTCCTTTTGGCGGTTTTCATTTGTTCTTCTGTAGTCCATAGTCAAACTAATTATCAGCTTACAAATGAGCAGAAAACATGGTTATCAAAAGCAAATCGCCACGAAAAAAATGGATGGATTTATCTTCACATTGAAGGTGTGCCAAAAGAACGTGGTTTTCAGCATGGCTACTTACTCGCGAAAGAAATAAAGGAATCAATCAGAGTATTGAGTGAGGTCTGGCAATATCAAAGCGCTTTAAAGTGGCAATGGCTTGTTCAGAAGGCTGGCACTATGTTCACTCCCAAAGTTGATATAGAAAATATTACAGAAATTGATGGGATTGTGGAAGGGATGAAAGCAGTTGGCGTTATAACTAGCCGGGATGAAATTGTAGCTTATAATGGTTACATGGAACTCCTGTGGTACTGGTGGCCTTCAGTAAAAGATACAATTTCGCCTAATTCACCGGATCCCAAAAAGCAATCATGCAGTTCGTTTATTGCGACCGGAAATATGACTGCCGATGGTGGCATCGTTCTTGGACACAACATGATGAATGCCTATTATTATCCTCTCTGCAATATAATTTTGGATATTCTTCCCGATAAAGGTTACAACATACTCATGCAATCTAATGCCGGTTTTATTCACAGTGGAACAGACTTTTTTGTAACAAACGCCGGGCTTGTCGGCTCAGAAACCACAATTGGGGATTTCTACCCCTTCGATGAAAAGGGCGTTCCGGAATTTGCCCGAATGCGCCATGCCACACAATATGCGTCTACGATTGATGAATGGTGTGAAATAATGAAAAATGGTAATAATGGTGGATATGCAAATGCTTGGTTGATAGGCGATATCAATAAAAACGAGATTGCCCGGTTTGAGCTTGGATTAAAGTATGTTGGTTTTGAGAAAAAGAAAGATGGCTATTTCACCGGCTCAAATGTTGTCGAAGATCTAAGAATCTTGCGATTCGAAACCAAAACGAAGGAAACAAACATCAGGATTTCTTCCATTGCCCGCCGGGTTCGCTGGAAACAATTAATGAAAGAAAATGCGGGAAAAATAAACCCCGAACTTGCAAAAGATTTCGAAGCCGATCATTTTGATCCGTATTTAAATATAACTAAACCGGACGGGAGAACATTGTGTGCACACGGGAATCTCGATTTTGATGTCAATACATTTGGTTATGATGATCCATTTAGTCCTGTTGGAACACTTGACGGAAAAGTTATTGACGCAAAGATGGCAAAACAAATGTCATTTAGCGCGCGGTGGGGCAGTGCTTGCGGTATGCCATTCGAAGCCAAATCTTTTTTAGAAGAACATTCACAATTTGACTGGATGACGGGATTACTTAAAGACCGTCCAACACAACAGTGGACTTCTTTTAAGGCAGGAGAGACTAAATAAAAACCAAACTGGTCCACCGAACTCATCCTGATAAATCCGAATTCGGTTGCTTTCTACAGTCCTTTTGATGTTATCTCAGTAGCAGGATTTATCACCATATTAAGATAAGATAAGGGTCAAAGAAGTAGCTCTAATAGTTATTATCGGCGACTACGCATTTGTCTGGACGCCAAAGGTAATAAACTATCTCGACCCTATTAGCTATAGAGCGAATTGTAAAATTATCTTAGTCATTTAAACCTTTTTCGGTATTCGGAAGGAGGCACCCCGGTATTTTTTTTAAATTGCTTGTTAAAATGGCTTATGTTGTTAAAGCCACTGTCAAGGCATACTTCCATAATACTCAGATCCGGGTCCATCAGTAATTTACAGGCAAATTCTGTTTTTATCTGATTGATGTATTCAAATACAGTAATGCCCATGTTCATTTTAAAAAACCGGCATAACGATCCTTCGGCCATATTGACGAGCCCGGCTAATCTCTTCAAATCCACTTCCTCACGGTAATTGTTCATTAAATATTCGTGGATGGCTGCTATCCGCTTATTCCCTGTCGTGAACCGTATTTTAAGATATTCTTTGCTTGCCAGTCGGACATTAGTTTCACTTTTTCCAATGATGTCCATCATCATAAAAAAATGAAGCATTCGCTCAAAGCTTTTCAGATAGGGTAACTGGAGCATGACTTCACTCACCTGGTTGAGTGTATCCCCAATAATCTGAATTCCTCTTTCCGACAAATCCAGAGCCCTTTTCACATTGCTGAATTCAGGAAGACTTAATAATTGATCGGATAGAACATTCAAATTAAACTGGAGGAAAACCATCTCAAGAGTTCGTTTGGATAGAATTCGTGTTTCCTTATCGGCAATCCAAACATGAGGAAGATTGCGGCCGATAAATGCCAGGTCGCCCGGTTGAAATTCTTCGATAGAATCTCCTACAATCCGCTTTCCCGAACCCTCAGTTATGAAGCTTATTTCATAATTATTGTGGTAATGCCAGGTACTTTTATCCAGATTGTCTTGAAAAATCCCGATAAAAAACGATTCATCATCTTTTACAACTAATTTTTCAAATAGAGCAGGCATAGTGGTAATAATTGTACCAAAACTAACTTTTATGTTAATATAGCATTAAAAGTAGTAAAAATTGATGTAGTATTCAAGTAAGTCCCACATTATTTTTGTAACAACTATTTAATATGTACCAAATAATATCATTTAATAATGAAAAGTTTACTCGAAAAGCTGCTTGAAGCTGTAGAATTGGGCAAGGTTGATAGAAAATCCCCTTATCCTCCCCAATTAAAAGATCAGGATGGAGCCTATGAACTGGCGGCGAAAGCACTTGAAGAGGGTTTCAAGCCAGATGAGATCCTTGAAAAAGCATTAATTCCAGCTATGGCAAATGTTGGTAACAAGTTCAGTCGTAAGGAGATATATGTACCGCAGATGCTTATGTCAGCAAAAGCAATGGCCGGTGCAATGCTTCACCTTAAACCATTCTTTCAGTCGGGTGAAACAAAAAGGAAGGGAACATTTATTATAGGTACAGTTACAGGCGACCTACATGATATCGGGAAGAACTTGGTTTCAATGATGGTAGAAGGTGGTGGCTGGGAAGTAATTGATCTCGGCGTAGATGTTGGAACAGAAAAATTTCTGAAAGCGCTGGATGAGAACCCGGGTGCAGTTATTGGCTTATCCGCATTGCTGACTACAACAATGGAAAACATGAAAAAGACTGTTATAGCAATAAAAGAAAAACATTCAGATTCAAAGATACTGGTTGGAGGAGCTCCGGTTACTAAGGAATATTGTGAAAAAATTGGGGCGGATTTTTATTCTCCCGATCCCCAAGGGGCAGTTAATTATTTAAAAAACCTTGCATCATAACTATTTAAGATATAGTAAATGGAAACCGTACTGAACAGGCTTAAATATCCGACGCAAATCGTGAAAAAATTACAGCTTCTATTCGTGCAGCCGATTTGATCCTGGGAAGAGACTCATATGCTATGCGATTTGTTGAAAATTTTCAGGGTGGTATATAATTCAGTAAGTTCAATAAGTTAATTAATTAGAAAATAATGTCCTCTATAAAACCTTCCCGCAGGTGGCAACCTGCGTTCTATCCATTTAAAAAAGAAAAAGTTGGAAGACGATTACTTGAGAAGACTGAACTTTTTATAAAAGGTCCATTGTTTGGATGCCGGATGTGTGGCAATTGTCTGCTGCAGGAGACAGCATTCATCTGCCCCATGGAATGTCCAAAGGGGATGAGAAACGGACCCTGTGGCGGCATCACACCCTTAAAGAATTGTTATGTCGACGAAACACGTAAATGCATATGGTATTGCATTTATAAACGAGCTGAAAAATTAGGTAGAGAAGAGATGCTACTTGAAGTAATTCCCCCTCTCGATTGGGAAAAGGTTGGAACAGAAACATGGGGCGAAGTAATACGGCAAATACAAAAAGTAGGTACTGCAAAATTTTTAAAGGATATCCTCTCAAAGGATAAAGATAAAAAATCAAAGACATGGGATAGCGTCTTTAAAATAATTCGTCAGCCTGATTGGTGGCAGGGCGATTCTGATTACCATTCCCCTGGTTACCAGGAACCAGTTTCAGAACTTGAACGGCACTTACAGCGCGAAGAATTTGTTGTTGCAACTGAGGTGATGCCCCCATTAAATGCAAATACAAATAAATTGGCTAAAGATATTGAACTGGTGAAACCTTATGTCACAGCTATAAACTTTACCGATTCTTCCTCAGCCCGACCGAGAATGTCGAGTATAGTTTGTTGTAAAGTAGCACACGACCATAATGTTGAACCTGTCTTGCAAATAGCAGCCCGTGATACGACACGAACCGGACTACAGGCTGATATAATTGGTATTAACGAATTGGGTATATTCAATGTTCTATGCGTCACCGGCGATAGCGCAAAAGTGGGTCCTTTACCAATGAGTAGTATGAACCTTCTCGATATCGACTCAGTTCAGATGTTATGGTTATTGAGACGAATGCGCGATGAAGGAATTTATCTTGATGGAAGAAAGATGAAAAATCCCCCTAAAATGTTTCTTGGAGCTGCAACATCCCCTTTCGCCTCAGATCCCAGATTACAAGCTATAAAGGATCATAAAAAAGTAAATGCCGGTGCACAGTTTTTCCAGACCAATCTTGTCTTTGATGCTGACAGACTTGACCCATGGCTGGAACAACTCGATAAACGGAACATCCTCGACAAAATTTATATCCTTATTGGGATTGCTCCTTTGAAAAGCTTTAAAGTAGCTGAATACCTTCATACAAAAGTTCCGGGAGTCAACCTTCCTTCTAATATATTGAGCAGAATGGAAAAAGCCGGCGAAGATGCTCCGGAGGAAGGAACTCAGATTGCTTTGGAATTGATTGAGTCAATTAAGAAAAAGAAGGGAGTAAATGGTATCCACATAATGTCCTTAGGATGGGAATCAGTAGTCCAGAGAATTGTAACCGATTCGGAGCTTATATGTAAGTGAAAAATATTTCCTTGATTCAGAGATTATTTTCTAAAAACATTATTTTATCAAATTGAAACTAAAACCGTTGTAATGGAGACAGATATCGAAATTGCTCAACAGGTTATGATCAGGCCAATCGTAGAAATTGCTGAGAAGCTTGGGATTCCTCAGGACGAATTAGAATTGTATGGAAAATATAAAGCAAAAATACCCTTATCCCTGATTGATGACGAACGAGTTAAAAATGCAAAATTGATCCTTGTCACTGCGATTACACCTACTCCCGCCGGTGAGGGAAAAACCACTACCTCAATCGGACTTGCACAGGCTCTTAATCGCATGGGCAAAAAGACAACAGTGGTTCTTCGCGAACCCTCTCTTGGACCCGTTTTTGGAATTAAGGGAGGCGCCGCAGGCGGAGGATATTCCCAGGTGATTCCAATGGAAGATATTAACCTTCATTTTACAGGAGATATGTCGGCTGTTGAGAAGGCTCATAACCTCCTGGCAGCTCTTATTGATAACAACATTCAAATAAATGAAGGAAATCTTGGTATCGATCCTCGAACCATCACATGGAAGAGGGTAATGGATATGAACGAAAGATCACTTCGCGATATCATTATTGGACTTGGAGGCACCAGCCAGGGAGTACCTCGGGAATCAGGTTTTAATATAACGGCGGCATCTGAAGTGATGGCCATCCTTTGTATCGCTAAAGATCTCATGGACCTGAAAAAAAGGCTTGGAGACATTTTTGTAGGTTATACTTATAAGGGGAAACCTGTTTTTGCCCGTGATCTTAAAGCTCAGGGAGCGATGACAGCGCTACTCAAGGAAGCCATTAAACCAAACCTGGTACAGACTCTTGAAGGCACTCCTGCGATTATTCATGGAGGCCCGTTTGCAAACATAGCCCAGGGAACAAATTCCATCATTGCAACAAAAATGGGACTCACCTTTAGTGATTATGTCATAACTGAAGCAGGTTTTGCAAGTGAATTAGGGGCAGAAAAATTCTTTAATATTAAGTCCCGTTTTGGTAATCTCCATACAGATGCAGTTGTGATAGTAGCGACAATACGTGCCCTTAAGTATCATGGAGGTCTCAAGTTGTCAGAATTGCTTAAAGAAGATCTTGGAGCTCTTAAAAATGGATTTGACAACCTCGACAAACATATTGAAAATATGAGATATTATGGTTTCAATCCTGTGATTTCAATAAACAAGTTTGAAAAAGATACAGAAGCAGAAATTGATCTGGTAAAGGAACATTGTAATTCACAAAATGTTACTGTTGCCCTTAATGAAGCATGGTCGAAGGGGGGCTTAGGTGCAATCGGACTGGCTAACCTTGTAGTTAATGCTGTAAATGACAGTCCTGATGGTTTAAAAACACTTTATGATCTTATATGGTCGTTTGAAAAGAAAATTGAGACCATTGCCTCCAAGATGTATGGTGCGGATCATGTTGAATATACCGTTCTTGCCAAGCAGCAGCTTAAGAGGATAGAAGAACTGGGACTGGGTAATCTGGCGGTATGCATAGCAAAAACACAGAAATCTCTTTCAGATAACGAACATAAAAAAGGCTGTCCCAAAGGTTTTACTTTTAAAATCAGAGAAGTTGAACTCTCTTCCGGAGCAGGTTTCATAGTACCGATTGCCGGTACGATTATGCGTATGCCTGGTCTTCCATCGAACCCTTCTGCCGAAAAGATAGATATTGATGAAAATGGTAAAATATCAGGACTTTTCTAGAATAATATTTTATTTCACTATACCGGGCTGGTGAGTGATTTTGGAAAGTCCCACATAACGATTCGGATCTGTTTTGTAACAATGATATATTTAAACTGGCCTTGTACCGATAAAAGTCCAGGGTTTGACATGACACGATAAAGTTGTACCGGTGGCAAGCAAAACTATGATAACTGCGCGTCTGCAGGCAGCCATATTGACTCTGTCCCGGGAGATGGAACAGTCATGGCGCCACTGGATTTTATAAATTGAAACGGGTTCAATCGCATAGACTTTATAGGCTGGTAACGATTTAGTCCGGGCTGCGGAAGGTAACCGAGGACCGACCAGAATTTAATTTGCGTAGCAACCTGAAATTTTATCCGGTTCGAGCTCATTGAACAATTGCCCGGCAATTGTTCAATAATTAATTAAACCGTCCGAGTTATAATGCGTTTTTTAATTTTTAGAGTACTCGCCTTGTACTAGAGTTCTACAATTGAGATGACTTATCATTTATTTCAACTTAGCTTTTGTCACATAAAGCCAGTTATAACTAGGTCCAAGATCGGTACAGGCACCTAACTCAGAGGCATTTGGTTTTCTTAAATCCAGTTTTATTACTAGACCTGCTGTTTGTAATTCAACAGGTAAATTCTTTGCAATATAAATACCTTCTGAAACAGAATTACCAACAATATCCACCACTTTGTCAAGGTCATTTGTAATTTTAATTGCAAACAATCCGCAATCCGAATTATTGCCTAGCACCTCGGCTTCAAAAGGATACTCTTTAAGGTTATCGCTTTTATCACAAGAAAAATAAGTTATTGTGATAATCAAAATAAGGAATGCAAATAGTGGTTTCATAGTTATCAAGTTTCTAGGATACATTTATTTGTATCAAATATTGAGCCATAGTTATAACCTTAACCTTAACCTTAACCTTAACCTTAACCTTAACCTCAGTCTCATCCTCAGTGGGGGGTAATTCGCTTCGCTCATTGATCCCCTTGTTCCCGTTCTGCAAATAGAAAACAACCACCATGCTGCGCACGTTTT
>Ga0302167_10001285_pt1 | contig 11027 bp, 11 predicted proteins | sample I_Fen_N1_1_FD_193496 | JGI IMG/M metagenome (GOLD analysis project Ga0302167, IMG submission 193496) | Peat permafrost microbial communities from Stordalen Mire near Abisko, Sweden - I_Fen_N1_1 | ecosystem: Environmental > Terrestrial > Soil > Wetlands > Permafrost | place: Sweden: Abisko...
AACTAGATAAAACCTCAATTCCTAATTTTAATGATATTGCGTTAGAATATAGTGCTAATGCAAAATAAATTATTATACCTGAAAGTATTGAAAATATTTTTCCCGTATCTTTGAAAATTCCAACTACAAGCCCTCCAACTCCGAAAAAAGCTACGCTGTACATCATATCTCCAGATGCGACTCCAAGCATTATCCCCATTGAAACTCCAATCATAGCTCCGTACGTTGCTCCACCCACATAGGCAATTGTTAGAACCAATGTTAGTGCACCTATATTTCTTATAGAATAATTACTAAAATTGATATTGCCTATTCCAGCAACTAATAAACATAAAAATATTCCAATGCTAACTATTTCTTCTGAAGAAAAAAAATAGTTAGTATTAATCTCTTCTAATGAATTTAATGCATATCTTATAACATAATATATTGGTACAACAATTAATGTTTGTAGTAAGCCTAAAGTTATGTTTACTCCTAATTCATATTTATTAATTAAAAATCCATAAATAAAGAAACTACATAAAATTATTACAAATGCTGCTAACTCTTTTTTTCTTTTTTTATCAGGTACTATAAAACTATAGTATATTGTTATTAAAGTCACAGCCACTAAATATACATACCCATCTGATAATAAATTATCAATTGTTAAATATCCTATACTAATTCCAATTGCTGCGAATAAACCATTTCTTTTATTTTCCTTTGTAATAACAGCTATTAAATAAGCTATTCCAACTGGAGCTATCCCACTACTATTCGATTGATTTAATAATAAATTTACTCGTCCAAGTAAAATTCCTACTATTAGAATCGCTCCTAACTTTGCTATAGATGTTTGCATCCACATCTTTCCTCTTGCATTTTTCACTTCATTTATTTCTTCATACTTATTTACACGTAATCCATATTGCACATCGGTTCGCCTCATTTCCAAATAATGTAAGATAAGTATATCATCTTAACTTTACGATAAATGTCATAAGATGTTTCTCTTATAAAGTTTTCGTAGGACAACTTCATCTAAATTTCTCTATTATCTAATGATATAGTAGATTATTTTCTTTATCCTAAATTTCATTCAACTCATCCTAAGTTCATATATAATCAAACTTTTAAACCTATTGCTTTACTTTTCCTTTAATAATTAATTTGTCGTTAATATTATTTTATTAGAAATTTATATATAATTATTTTTTCATAAAATTTTAAAACTTGAATACTACTTCTAATGTTGATCTTTCCGCTACCAGAATTCTGAAATAATTTAGACAGACTCACAATATAATTTTGTATTATAAAATAATATAAGAAGGAGTTCAATGAGAAATAATTTTCAAATTATTTCTCACTGAACTCCTTTTATATCCATATCTGATGTATAGTAGCGCTTCATCCCATTAGATATGGGCTAAGTAAAGAATATATATACATACCCTTAACGGGTGATGTTATGACCATTGTGCTTACATAGCACCTCTTGTAGGCATATTATGACCTCAGAGATTACTGTGCCCCTTGAGGATAAGTAAGTTCAACTAAACTCAAGTATAGTTATAATACTAGTTTTACAATTTATTTACTTAATATTAATATCTAAAAAAGACTTAAGCTATTGCTTAAGTCTTTTGGTGCCGAAGACCGGAATCGAACCGGTACGGTGTTTAACTACCGCAGGATTTTAAGTCCTGTGCGTCTGCCAGTTCCGCCACTTCGGCATATTTATTACATTGAAAATATAAAAGTAATTTACGACACTTCAGATCTTATCTGAATACTTCTATAATAAAATATTTCATTTTATGGTTGCGGGGGCAGGACTTGAACCTACGACCTTCGGGTTATGAGCCCGACGAGCTACCAACTGCTCCACCCCGCGTTATTATATTTTTATCATATATATGGTGCCGAAGACCGGAATCGAACCGGTACGGTGTTTAACTACCGCAGGATTTTAAGTCCTGTGCGTCTGCCAGTTCCGCCACTTCGGCACATATTGGTAGCGGAAATAGGACTTGAACCTACGACACCTCGGGTATGAACCGAGTGCTCTAGCCAGCTGAGCTATTCCGCCATATTAATGGTTGCGGGGACAGGACTTGAACCTACGACCTTCGGGTTATGAGCCCGACGAGCTACCAACTGCTCCACCCCGCGTTATTATTTTTTTATCATATATATTGGTGCCGAAGACCGGAATCGAACCGGTACGGTGTTTAACTACCGCAGGATTTTAAGTCCTGTGCGTCTGCCAGTTCCGCCACTTCGGCATGCTATTAAACTTAACGTTTCAACAACAAGATTAATTGTAATATATAATGTTTATATTGTCAACAAAAACTTTTATATATTTTAATTTCTTTAATAATATTTATTTTAGCTGTGTAAAACTTCATATATTAATAAATTGCGTATAAATTCATAATGTAGAATAAACAGCAAAGAATCTAACAAGATTCTTTAATAATTTATTCTACATGTTGAAATTTGCTAAATAGTTTTTATGTTTATATGTCTATTATAGCGTTTAAAGAAATTCTAGTTACCTTTTTTTCCACCTTTGCCTTTAAACTCTTGATGTTTCTTCACGTCTTGCATTCTTTCTTCACTATCTTTTAAGAATCTAGACATAATATCTTCAAAGTTCCCTAAATTATTAGTAGGCTTTTTCTTCTCAGTTACCTTCCAGTCAATCTCTGCTGGCTTTACTGATTTCTTTTGAATATTTGCTTGTTTTATTGAAAGACTAATCTTTCCGTTATCATCAATTGAGATAACTTTTACTTTCACTTTATCTTGTTCACTAAGATGTTCTCTAATATCTTTTACGTAAGAATCTGCAACTTCTGAAATATGAACTAATCCAGTTTTGCCTTCAACTTCAATAAAAGCCCCAAAATTTGTGATGTTTATCACTGTGCCCTCTACTATGTTTCCTGCCATTAAGGTCATGTTTAAAAGACTCCTCCTTAAATTTAAAAATATATAAATTTATAAGAATAAATCTGCAATGCAGATGTTCTTTAATTTAAAATAAACTTTTAATTATTATATTGTTAGAGTTTTATTAGTTTTTCTATACACTTAAAGTTAATTGGAACCTTTATCTATTACCTCATTATTAACAACTTTTTCACCGGGCTTAATCATTCCAAGCCTCTCTCTTGCTAACTTTTCAATATAATCAGATGAATTGGAAGTAATTTTTTCAACTTCCTCTTGAAGTCTGTCATTTTTTTGTTTAACTTCATCTAACTGAAATTGCTTATTATTAATTTCTTTTTGAATTCTATTCATGGTTATACTTTGCCTAATGTAACTAAATGCAAAGAAAACAATAAATCCAGCAATTATTATCTTTTTTAATATTAACTTTTTTTCCATCTATAGAACCTCTATTTTATAAATTCTCTTATGTCTATTGTAAACACTATAGTGCTATTATTCAAGTAATTTTTTCTTATTTCCTCTTATCTGTAATTTTATATGCAATTATTTTTAATGGATACCATATATTTTTTAATAATATTCTCATTAATTTGTAAAATGTTCTCGCTATTATTAGCTCACCATCATAAAAAATTTTACTAATAAATCTAAAATATAATATCATAGCTGTAATTATAAGAATATATACATAGGGAGTTAAAAAGGCATAATTAGTATATAATAAAAAAGTAAATATAACCAAAGCAATAAGTATACAAAATAAAATATCTTCTATTATTGTCAATATTTTTATAGAGTTTAATCCTCTTAATCCTCTATATATATCAAACAACACTCCTGCTATAAGTCCACCAATTAAACTATATATAACAAGATTAATTTGCATATTTAATCCTAAAGGCATAACTTATACCTACTTAAACAATTTACTTATAATACTTTCATTGCTCTTCTTTGATACTTTCCCATTATAAACTATAGATGCAATAGTTCCAGCAATTATAACATCACCATTTTGTACATCTAACTTATTCATTTTTAACTCTTCTCCCTTAATAGTTAAATTTCCTAGATTGGTGGTTAAATCTATTTTCTGATCATCAAAACTTATAACTTCTATAACGCCACTTAATGTTAACTTTTTTCTATTTTCTAAAGCTAAATTAGATTTATTATCTTCTATTTTATTTTCCACTCTTTTCTCCATTAAAAATTCCTCCATTCATTCTTCTTAGGTACATAAAAAAAGAATGTATGTACCTTATACAATATATGTTTATGTATTGTAATTTAGAATGTATAATCCTTAATGGGTCACGTCTATTACCTTATACTTTCAATATATTAAGAAAGAGTATATAAATACTCTTATTTTCTACTCTTTATCTTCTTCACCTTCGATAATTACATACATTTCTTTTGCATCTTCTTTTCTAACATGTTCTGCTATGTTAATTATCTTCGCCTTCAATATCCTATTGGCAAAAGTTATTTGAATTACGTCTCCTTCTTTTACTTTCGTAGAAGGTTTGGCTAATTTATCATTTATTAATATACGTCCACTCTCACTAATTTCTTTTGCGACAGTTCTTCTTTTTATGATACGAGATACTTTTAAATACTTATCTAACCGCATAAATTTCTCCTTTATCAAAAGAACCCGAGAAAACTCGGGTTCTTATTTAATCTAATTAACTTATATTCTATTACTTGTTAACTTTATCTTTGAATTCTTTACCTGCTTTAAATACTGGAACTGTTGTTGCAGGAATATTTATAACTTCTTTAGTTCTAGGATTTCTTCCTTCTCTAGCTGCTCTTGCTCTTGTTTCGAAAGTTCCAAATCCAACCAATTGAACCTTTTGTCCATTTTCTAATGCTTCCTCAACGCTTTCAATTAAAGCCTTTAATGCTAATTCTGCATCCTTTTTTGTTAATTTACTTTTTTCTGCCATACTAGTAATTAATTCTGCTTTATTCACAATAACATCCTCCTTAAAATCCAGTTATATATTTTTTAACTGTTTTCTTTATGTACTAAATTGCACTTCTTTATTATATAGCCTCTTCAGCTAACCGTCTATAGGAAAACAATTTCTTTTCCTATATATAACTAAATAATCCAATAAATCGTTACAACATAGTTCTTTATAAATTAATATTCTGCATAAACTAGAAAATTCCTTTATTTAAATCATATATTAACCTATTGTTTTTGAAATTTCCCAAAGTTCATCCATTTCATTCAAACTCATATCAGTCAAATTAACATTTTTTTCCTTTGCCCTCCTCTCAATATAATCAAATCTCTTTATGAACTTATCTATAGTATAATTTAACGCTATCTCTTCATCTACCTTTAAAAACCTCGAGACATTAACACATGAAAATAATAAATCTCCAATCTCTTCTTTTATTTTTTCCACATTTTCTGTATTATATACATCTATTACTTCTTCAAGTTCCTCTTTCACTTTATTTATAGCAAAGTTTACATCATCAAAGTCAAACCCAACCTTTTTTGCCTTTTCCTGAACCTTATGTGCTCTTAGAAGTGAAGGCAATCCTTTTGTTATCCCCCTCATTTCTTCAGTAATACTATCATAACCTTTTTCTTTTTTCTTCAATTCATCCCATTTTGCTAATACTTCTTCTGAAGAATTTAGTTCACTAGATTTTTTAAAAACGTGTGGATGTCTGCTTATCATTTTATTACAAATTCCTTCTATAATATCACTTATATCAAAATATCCATCCTCTTTTCCAATAGATGCATGAAAAACAATTTGAAGAAGCACATCTCCTAATTCTTCAATCAAGGAGTTATCATCATCTTGCTCTATTGCATCTAAAACTTCATAGCTCTCTTCTATTAAAGCTTTTTCAAGAGATTTATGCGTTTGTTCCCTATCCCATGGACAACCATCTTCACTTCTTAAAATTTCTATTATTTCTAGTAAATCATTAAAGTCCTTTTTATTTTTCAAATCCTTTGGAATATATATAGATGTTAAATAATCTATGTCTTCTTGCATATCTAATTCAAATAATGGTATTTTTCTAATACTTTCTTGTTTTTCTATCCCTGCAGCCCTAACATAATATATTTCGGTTTCATCATTATACTGATCTAATAACTTTAATTTAACTTCTGATGCTATTAATTGATTGTACACTTGAGTAATTATAGTTCCTATTCTCTTATCTAAAATCTGGTTACCTATATCAAAAGCATCTATAACCTTCAATCCTTCTATAGGGTCAATCCTAAGACTTTCAATCATTGCATCAATAAAACTTACTGCTGGCATTATCTTATATTCTATACCGTAATCTTTACATAACTCAATTAAATTAAACACTGATTTTTCTGCGACTAATGGATGACCTGGAACTGCATAAACTAAATCACCTAACTCATCATGCTTTTTAATTAAATCATTAGCTATATTTAAATATACCTCATCAAAACTTCCTATACTTTCATAAACACTATCATAAGTGTCAAATGTAATACTCTTTTCTTTTAAATAATTTACTGTTGGGTGCTTTTCTGTCCTTAAAAATATATTTTTATTATTTTCAAGTTCACATATTGTTCCTATAGTTAATGCTTCCTTAGCACCTGGTCCTAATCCTACTATTTTAATCATTAGGTTTTCTCTCCTTTTTAGGGATGTTCCAGAAAATAACATGTCAGCATGCTAGTATATTTGACTTGTTATTTTCTTTCACCTCCCTTACTTTTTCTAATTCTATTCTTTACTTCTTCAATATTAAACACTTTAAATACCATTATTAATATAATATATATTATCATACCTAAAAATATAGATGTTAAGCAAGATATTCCATTACTTGTTGTATTTTTATATATAATATTATAACTTATTATTACAAATAACATCATAATAGTTGATGCATATGCTGGTTTTATTAATATTTCGTATAAACTAAGCTTTATTTTTAGTGTAAACTTCATAGTTACTATATTTAATATGCTTATTACTGTGTATGCACTAAAACTTGCTATAACAGCACCATATATATTTATTTGTCCCATAGGAACCAACATCAAAGTTAATATAACCTTAATTACACATCCAATTAATAAATTAATTACAGGTTTTATATAATTTCCTGTCCCTTGCAATATTGCTGTTGTTGTTTGAGTAATTATTATAAAAGGGATTGTTAATGATAAATATTTTAATATTTCTATTCCCTCGAACCTACCAGGAAATATAAATTTCATTACCGGTTCAGCTAGAAAGAAAAGTCCAAAAGTGCATGGAATTGCAATTACCATTGCCATTTTCATAGAAATATCTATTTTACTTTTAAGTTCTTTCTGCCTTTTAAGTATAAAGACTTCAGCTATAATAGGAATTAAAGATGTGCAAATTGCCATTGAAATGGTTAATGGGATATTTATAATAACAGAAGCCTTACCTGTTAATTGTGCATATAATATAGTCGCTTGCGTGTTTGTAAATCCCGCTTCTAATAGCTTTTGTGGAACTAAAATCGAATCAATTAAATTCATAATACTCGCAACCGTTGTACCTAATGATATTGGTATTGCAATTCTTAATATAGTGTTTAATATTTCAGGATTACTTTTTATCTTTTTTACTTTATATTGTTTTCTTATCTTATTATACTTAGAATATAAAAAAACTCCTCCAAGAATTGCTCCAGCAGTAGCACCAAATGCTGCTCCTCCTGCTGAATATTCAATTCCTCTTGGTAATAAAACTATAGCAAGTCCTACACCAAATATAACTCTACCAATCTGCTCTATTATTTGTGATATAGCTGATGGGGTCATATTCTGTAACCCTTGAAAAAAGCCTCTAAATATAGTTACAAATGATATTACAATTGGTGCAAATGATATTCCTATTAACGAATAATATGCTTTAGGGTCCCATTTTAAAAATCCTATTATTGGCTTTGCAAAAAAGAATAATACTAGCGTGGTGCCTGTCCCTATTATTGTCATTAAAATGGCTGATTCCCTCATCACTTCAAAGCTTCCATATATGTCATTTGTCGCATTCTTTTCTGATATCATCTTCGAAATTGCAACGGGAACACCTGATGCCATAGCTATGAAAAACATATATAGTGGATATGACATTTGATAATATCCTATCCCTTCATCTCCTATTAACATTATTAAAGGCCATCTAAAAAAGAGACCCAAAAATCTAGTTAATATTCCTGCAACTCCAAGAACTATACTGCCTTTTATTAAAGATTGTTTATTCATAAAATACCTCCAAACTTACATGTTACTAATTAATTATTATTGTAAGTCTAGAGGTATTATGCCTTTTATTTTTATACAGTGATTAAATAATAAATATTATTGCTCCATTTGTTTTCCTAAAAATGCTGCTGCCGTTTCAACTAGTTTTGTTTCAACTTCACCAAGTTCTACATCTTCTTTTGATATAATTATTACTGCGCCAATTTGATCACCTTCTGCTATAATTGGTGCTATAACTTGACTACTATACGTTGCTTCGTCATCATCATTATGTAATGGTATTACTGTATTGCTAGATTTATTTAATAATACAGTTTTTCTTGCATCCATTATTTTTTCTAATTCACTACTCACTTTTCTTTCTACGTATTCCTTTTTAGTTGCTCCACTTACTGAAACAAATGCATCTTTATCACATATTAAGACAACGTGACCTATAACTTGTTGCAAGCTATCACAATATTCTTTTGAAAAATTAGTAAGTTCTTCAATTGGTGAATATTTTTTTAGGATCACGCCACCATCTCTATCTGTAAAGATCTCTAGTGGATCTCCTTCTCTTATTCTTAAAGTTCTCCTTATTTCTTTTGGTATTACCACTCTTCCTAGATCATCAATTCTTCTAACTATTCCTGTTGCCTTCATTGGTTATATAACCTCCTTTGAAACTATATTAATTTGTTGCACTATTATTATTTGAATTTCTAGAAATTTTATACACTTATAGGCAAATTTTATATAATATTTTTTTATCAATAGAAAAATAACTAATTATGTTGGCCCCAAGCTTTAATTATTACAAATTCACAAAAAAATAATAAGGTTGTTTTAAAATAACTTTTAGTATTTTAAAACAACCTTATTTATTATGTTATTCTTTACGATATAACAATTATTATGAAATTTATCAATTTATAGTTTACAACTATATTTTATCCTCATAAGTTTTAACTTTCAATTCTGTTTTCCAATCAGTGACTTTAGTATTAAAAGTATTACCTTGTTTTTGTTGTAATACTGCTGCTTTTATTTCTTCTTTTACTTTATCTAAAGGAGTCACTTCTGCTTGTTTTAATCCAGTAGCCTTAATTAAATGATATCCAAATTGACTCTTTACTGGCTCAGAAACTTCGCCTTCCTTCAATCCCTTAAATCCATTCATAAATTCAGCAACTAATTGTGTTGAATTATAAGCTACAAATCCTAAGCTACCGCCATTCTCCTTACTACCTGGATCTGTTGAATTTTCTTTAGCTAACTTTGCAAAGTCAGCACCAGCATTTAATTTCGCTTTTAAACCTTTAGCAGTTTCTTCATCTGCTACTAATATATGTGCTGCAGTCGCACCTGCACCTACAGCATATTTAGCATCCTTATTCTCATCATAATATGATTTAATCTCATCATCTGTAACTGCTACGTCCTTCAACATATCCTCTTGAACCGCACTTATTATTATTTGTTTCTTTAAGGAATCCTTAAGTTCATCTGCTGTAATTCCCGCTTGTTTTAAAGCAGCATCAAATTGTCCTTCTTCAGGATATTGAGTCTTATATGAATTCATTGTTTCATCAATTTTACTATTTATCTCAGTATCTGCTGGCTTTAAGTTTAATTTAGTAGCCTCTTGTAGAAGTATACTTTGAGTTACCAAACTATTTAATCCTTGTTGTTTTGCTTGCTTCACTTGATCCTTAACTTTGTCATTACTTGCATAATCGTCACCAAATTGTTGCTTTAATTGTGCATTAATTAGTTTATCTAAATCACCTTTTGTTATTTTTTCATCTCCCACCGTTGCAAGAACTGTTTTTTGTATTGCCTCTGGTGTCTTCTCAATCATCTTGCATCCCATAGCTGATACCGCAATTGTTAATATAGCTATTGTTGCAATAATTTTTTTTATTTTTTTCAAAATTTTCCCCTCACTTACTCTATATTTAAACATAAAAAATAACTTCTAAAGATATTATCTATATATTGTGTCACATACAGTTATTTTTTTAATATGTTTTGCTGTAAAAATTCATAATATTAGTATATCAATATTACTTTTATAATTCAAATTTTTACACTATTTTATTTTCACTACATTATCTTTTATATCATATCTTTGTTACAATATTATGTCATTGAAAACTTCTTTTAAAAATTCTATTTTATTTTCTTTCTTTATATCTTTTAATTTGAATGAAAAATAAGGCTTTTCACCAAACTTTAATATAACACTTTTCTTGTAATTATCCATTAACATTTTAAATATTTTTTTATATTCACTTTCATTTTTTGCAAATTTAAATATTATTTCCTTAGGAGTTTCTTTTATTTCTTCTATAAATATTGATTTCGCTCGACTCTTTATATATGCAATATCCATTAAATTATACACTGGTTCTGGTATCTTAGAATATCTATCTTCTAATTCTTCCCTTATATCATTGTAATCATCCAACCCTTCAATTGCAGCTATCTTTTTATAAACCTCAATCTTTTGGATTTCATCCTCTATATAACTTTCTGATATAAATGCATCAATTTTTATATCTAATGTGGTTTCTATAGGTTCCTTTTCAATCTCGCCTTTAAGTAGCTTAACTGTATCTTCAAGCATTCTGCAATATAAGTCATATCCTATTGATGCCATATGACCATGTTGAGATGATCCCATCATATTACCCGCTCCTCTGATCTCCAAGTCCCTCATAGCTATCTTGAATCCTGAACCCAATTCTGTAAAATCTTTTAGTGCTTTTAGTCTTTTTTCTGCAACTTCTGTTAAAACCTTATCTTTAGTATATAG
>Ga0302167_10001286_pt1 | contig 11026 bp, 11 predicted proteins | sample I_Fen_N1_1_FD_193496 | JGI IMG/M metagenome (GOLD analysis project Ga0302167, IMG submission 193496) | Peat permafrost microbial communities from Stordalen Mire near Abisko, Sweden - I_Fen_N1_1 | ecosystem: Environmental > Terrestrial > Soil > Wetlands > Permafrost | place: Sweden: Abisko...
GGGTATTGATCCGACAACAAGATGAACGAGCCAGGCTTGACCAGCGTTCGTTCGCCATGATGGCTAACGAGGATACGTCCGGCGCGGGCGTGCAGAAATTCAAAGTAGGGTCTCGGGTCTCTCACGGTCATTTCGATGGACCGCGAGGTTTTCTGCGCCGTGCATCGTAGAAAGTTCAGATCGATCGGTCCCAAGCCATAACGAACCCAGGACGCTTGAAACTCGATCTCAGGTTGGCTTCTGACGGACATCTCAGCGATTTCGGTGGACACCATCGCTTTATAAGCGTCCACAGGGGACGTAGAAGATGCTTCTCGTGTCGACCATTTTCGATCTCGCTGCAGGCTGAGCGTGATGAGCATGAAAAATCTCCGGTCGACGGATGTGGCTGACAGCGCCTGCCAGGTGTCGACATTTCTTATTTTTATTGAGCATGCACTCTCGATTTCGAGTTCGGCATGTCGTTCAACATAAATGAGCCCGCAGCAACTCACAATGCTATGCCGGCCTCCCTTCCGTTTGTGTCCCTCTGCTCCTAATCGCTGGCGCTATCAGACGCGCCAGGCGTCCGCCCGGGTGTCAGCCTAAAGCTGGTGGTGAATCTGACCGCTTCATGCCTGGCCTGTGAGTCTTTGGCTTTTGCCTGGCTTGCGCCTCCGTTCAATCGCCCGGAGGCCGTAGACCCAAGCCGATGAATCAACAATAAAAACAAGAGAGATTGCCTTGAAAAAACTAATGACGATGGCAGGCACAGCCCTGCTGTCAGCGTCTGCAGCGGATTTGTGTTTTGGTGCCAATGGATCTCAGCTCACAGCCTATGGGGCCAAAGCTGCCGGCATGGGCGGGGCCAGCGTGGCATTTCCGCAGGATGCAATTGCGGCCGCGAGTAACCCCGCAGGGATGGCTGAGGTCGGATCGCGTCTCGACGGCGACCTGCAGTTTCTTTACGTCAAGAGTCGTACGCAATTCATGAGCGAGGACAATGAGCATCACGGCCAGCGCTACGCTCCGGTTGTCGAGTTCGGCATCAACTATCAGGTCGACGAAAAACTGTCCCTGGGCTTTTCAACAGCTGCTTCAGGCGTTCTGTTTCGCTACAACGATGCTTTGCTTCCCAACCCGAACCTGGACCGGGCAAAGGGAGCATTACTCCAGGTTGTTGGTCTCCCGACTTTGGCTTACAAGGTTTCCGACCGGTTATCGCTAGGGATATCACTGGCCCTTGCCGCCCAGCGCTTCGAAGCACAGGGCATCCCGATACCCGGGACGGACGAAGGATTTCCCGCGCACGGAGCCAAGTATTCCTTCGGTACAGGATGGCGGGCCGGCGCCCTATGGAAGGCCAATGACTGGGTATCGTTCGGCGCGATGTACGCGCCAAAGATCAAGATGAGCAAACTTGATGAGTACAAGCAAGATCTTCTGTCCACTGTCGCAGGCTCTATCGATATGCCCGAGCAGTACGCGTTTGGTGTGGCAGTGAGACCAACCGATCGTTTGACACTTGCATTGGACTGGCAACATATCTCCTGGCAGAACGTCGATGCCTACCATGAGCTATTTGGATGGCGCTCCCAGGACGTCTTCCGCCTCGGCGGCGCCTACGCATTGACACCACAATGGACCGTCCGAACCGGCTACAGCACGACACGGCGCCAATACGGGTCCGACTTTGCCACTCAGAACGCCCTGCTGGTGGGGATCAATCCCAACGCGGTGACGTTAGGGGCTACACGATCATTTCGAAACGGCAGCGAGCTGACCTTCGGCTACGAGTACGACCTCGATGCAGATGTCAAAGGTACAGGACCGAGCACCGGCACGAAAATCAGCACAAACATGGGCTTCGTCACCGTCGGCTATGGCTGGAAATTCTAGCGGTTCGGGTCATGCAAAACCCAATGCTTGATAGGTACTCACATCCCTGACTGGTGAGGAAACCTCTCAGGTGTTTTCTGGATCATCCATGCCACTAAGGGGGAGGAGATCCGCACCGCGGCGTAGTAAGTTTTTTCCTGCCGGATAAGTACCTGTTTTCATGGCTCGGTGTTCAGCTTTTCAAGCGCGACACCACAAAAAGCCCGACCATTGTGTCGGGCTTTTTGTGGGTGAACCCCCCATGTCTGAAACGGCTGCTGATTATTACCGTTTTTCCAATAATGCATTTCAGTCTTTGGTCTTTATCAAAAACACCACCGGAATAAAATGGGCCCAGCTTCCAAACAAAGCCACGAAGCGCAAGCTCATAAGGGTCCAAGCAAACCACCCTGCCGCGCATCGTAGAGCCTTCGGCCTTATTCATTCCGACTGAAGACGTGAATCGTTTGCATCGTTGGGACACTTGAAATGAAATTGTTTAAGACATTGATTGCTGCTTCTTTTGTAATGCTGGGTAGCCAGATGGCGTTTGCCGATCAGTCTGCGGTAGAGCAATACACCTACGGCTCTCACCTCGACATCGCCAAAGTGATTCACATGGACGCCGTTCCCGATGACGTCTGCGCCGTGGTCCCTCTCCAGATGACTTACCTGGACCACCAGGGTCAGCAACACGTCATGCAATACAGCGCGATGGGTAACGGTTGCTCAGGCAACTAACCGAGTCCCGACAAAGCCTGCCTGTGGCAGGTTTGTTCAAACGCCCCAATGGGGCAGGCCGGGGGAAGATCCCGGCATCTTTGAAACGCCTGTGTCCATGATGCAGGCCAACCCCGCCAAGTGCGGGGTTTTTCATGTCTGGAAGATGGCGTCCGGTGGCGGGCTATCCGGTGTGAACCCGGAGCGACTGGAAACGGTCAGGGTTCGAGTCCTTCGCCTTTCGCCAGATTCAAGGCGCCTTCATCGTCCGGCTCTGTCCCACTTGCTGCCCCGCCTACCGCACCGATCAATCCACCTGCTTGTTTGCCAAAGTTTTCGTGATGACAGTGTTAGGTCAGCTTGGGTAGATATAGACATCCCTGTGATTTTTCTGACTCATCGGGTCATGGAACTTTACAGCTGAATCATATCGTTTCGATTTCTCTGAGTGACGACGAACTGGTCAATGTGAACTGGGCGATTTCGTCCTTGCGCATGAATTTTACGCCGGCATGGCTGTTTACGTACTTAAGGAACTCATCCCAGACTCGTACCATTTGGGGCGAGCCGCTGATGCGGTCGTGGGCGCTGATGGACATCATGCGGCGGCGGGAGCTGCTTTCTTCGTAAAGTTGATCGAAGTCGAGTTTGACCTGTTCAAGAAACTGACCAGGCGAGTAGTTTCGGCCCTCAATTAGGAGGATATCGTTGTTGCGCAGAGTGTACGGAACGACAACAAAATCTTTTTCGTTCACTTGCTCAATGAAGGGCTCATCGCGGCTGAGATCATCGATGTGATAGAGGTATCCGAGTTCCTGGAGCAGCGACAAAGTATTTGGACCACGTCGCAGCCAGTTGCAGTTATAACCGACCGGTTTTTGACCGGTGATCTCTTCGACCATGTCTCGCGCTTGTTGCAGGAAGAGTCGTTCTTCATCAAGGCTCATGGCGTATTGTGAACTCCATCGTGGCCCGTGCCCTGCTGCTTCATGACCACGTTTGACGATTTCTCTCGCCAGTTCAGGGTGGCGCTTTGCGGCTTCGCCGATCATGTGGCAAGTGACCTTGACCCCATGACGATCCCAAAGGTCTAGCATCCTTGGGATGCCTTCCCGGTAACCGTAGGCGAACCAGGTGTTGGTCGCGGCGTCAGAGGGCACACTATCGGGGAAATCAACGTGAGGGAAAGGACTGTCAGTTCCTTTTGGCGGTTGGCCGCCCGCTTCGAACTGCATGGATACCGACACCACTAGACGGGTATCTCCGGGCCAGAACTTACCCTTTTGGTTTGGGATCTTGCTCGTGCTGGTGCCACCCGCTGTAGCCGCCATGGCGGGTGTCATCAATGAACCTGCCGCGAGAATGGCTGCTCCGGCGCTGGCGTGCTGGATGAATGTCCGTCGCTCCGGGTTGGTAGGCATATGGGGATCGGCAGGCGCTGAGTCATACGGTTTCATGGGATTACCTTAGTGTTGGAGTGACATGCCATGTCACGATATCGGTTCAAATCCTTTGGTTACGCGTGGTTGTGTTATTCGCGGAATAAAGCAGCGTCAGTACGCCGGCCAACAGTGCCGTGATGCTTAGAAACAGGATCCCGGCGCTGGTGTGTTGGGTTCGGTCAATCAGCCAACCTATGACGCTGGGGCCGACAAAACCGGAAAGGTTGCCGATGGAATTGATTAACGCTATGCCCGCAGCGGCAGCCACGCCGGTCAAACGTTGAGTTGGGAGATTCCAGAACAGCGGCAATGCAGACAGGACGCCAGCGCTAGCCAGCGTTAACCCGAACAGAGACATGGCAATTTGCTGATCACTCATGACTGTAGTGAAAAAACCGGCACTGGCGACCAGTGCGCTGAGCCCAACATGCAGTCCCCAGCGACGGGTTTTGTCGGCACTGCGAGCGACCAGGTTCATTACCACTGCCGCACACATATAAGGGATTGCCGACAGCCAGCCGATGGTTAGTGTGTCGTTGATACCAGAGCCCTTGATGATCGTGGGTAGCCAGAAATTGATGCCGTACAGACCCATCAAGAGCAGGAAATAAACAAGTGAAAACATCAGGGTAATAGGGGTGAACAGATCCTTGAGGCGATGCTCGTGTTTCTGTTGTTCTGCCACTGCAAGGTCGGTCTCCAGCAGGGCCTTCTCATCTCGATTTAACCAGTTCGCCTGTTTCGGCGTACTCGGTAACACCCAATAAACCAGGCCGGCCACTAACACTGATGGCAGTCCTTCGATGAGAAACATCCAGCGCCAACCCGACAAGTCTTGGACGCCGTCCATACCTGACATGATCCAGCCTGAGACGGGGCCGCTGACCACGCCCGCCAATGCGCTGGCCGTCATGAACAGAGTGGTCATGCGTCCGCGTCGATGTGCAGGAAACCAATAGGTCAGGTACAGAATTACACCCGGAAAGAATCCGGCCTCGGCAATGCCTAGAAAGAAGCGCTGGATGTAGAAACCAGTAGGCGTCTGAATAAACATCGCCGCTGCGGAGACGAGGCCCCAGCTCAGCATGATGCGTGCGATCCACGCGCGCGCGCCCAAGCGGTGCAATAGCAGATTGCTCGGCACTTCGAAGATGAAGTAACCGATGAAAAAAATACCGGCACCTAGTCCATAAGCGCTGGCACTCAGTTGCAGGTCGGTTGCCATCTGCAATTTTGCCGTACCTACGTTGACCCGATCCAGAAACGCCAGAACCTGAGCCAGCAACAACACCGGCATCAATCTCCAGGTAATACGCAGGTAGATTGAGTTAAGCACTTGGGGGAAGTGGGTAGATGGTGAAGCAGAGGTCAGGCTGTCGCCTCGCGATGGAGTTTCAAACAAGGGGACGCTGGGTGATGACGAATTATTTGAGTTGTATGTCATGACTACCTTCCGAAAGGGCTGTGTTGCGTGTCAGGGTATTTGAGGGGCAGTGAGTGTCACGCCGCAGTGGTGCTTCGAATCGGTTTTCAGATAGGACGAGCGCTCGACACTTTCGATGAAGACGCAGCACTGCCACCAGAACTTGGCATCGAATGCGTTGATTGCCGCCACCAGTGTGTCGTGGATGATCTGCGCCATCTGTCGCTGGACCCCAGTCGGGCGAGGGTTGGTGGTGATCAGCGTGGCGATTACGAACTCTGCATCAGGATCGACTCCAGCGAGCGTTGCGTGGCAGGCATGAACCCTGCTTTTGAAGTCACCTAACTGCGCATGGCCTGCTGCCGCAATGTCGGTGTGAATAGTGCTCATCACTTGCACGAAGTTCAGTCTGCTAAGAAGTCCGCTCGTGCTTTCAAATACGATGTGGGGCATGGTTATTTTTTACCCATATGCAAGTGAGGCTTCATTTAAGCAGTCCTTTTATGCACAATAAAATTATGTTTTTCTTTGTGTAATATAAGCGTCCGTTATGAATATATCCGCGATCGATCTTCGTTTACTGCGTAGTTTCATTGCCACTGCTCGGTTGGGTTCTGTGACCCGTGCCGCCAATTTGCTGCATTTGACGCAGCCCGCCTTGTCTCAGCATTTACGTGAATTAAGAGGCTTGATGGGCGTTCAACTGTTGGATCGTGTCGGGCGCGGTGTGGCGCTAACACCTGCGGGCATTGAGCTGTTTAGTTTGTTGGAGCCCTTGCTGGAGGATCTTGATACCGCTCTGGCTTCGGTGCACGGACGATCAAGGGAGGTGAAGGGCAGGCTGCGCATCGGAGCGATCGACACCTACTCACGGGCATTGGTGATCCCTGCGGTGGCCGAAATGCTGGTTGCACATCCCGAATTGAAAGTCTCGATTGAAGAAATGCCCGCCGCACAAATAGATCGGGCCCTGACCGAAAATGAGATCGACATCGGGCTGGCATTTTCAAATCTGTCGAGCGCCGACATTAACCAGTGCACGTTGTTCGAGGAAAACCTGGTGCTGATCCGCTTGCGCGCGATGAGTGAGGGCCGCTGTAGCGAACGCGTCTCCATGGAGGAACTCGCGGATTTGCGATTGGCCTTGCTCAATCGTAACTTCGCCATGCGACGGCAAATCGATTCTGCGTTCTCGCGGGCCGGCTTACCGTTGGATGTGCGCGTTGAGGCCGCGAACGTCGATTCGCTGGTGCGGCTGGTGGGTAGAGGCGATTGGGCTACCATTGCCAGCCGACTGGCAATCGACGATGCCAAGCGGTTTGAAGTTCGGGAAATCGATCATGCAGACTTGAGTCGTATCGCTGCATTACGCTGGCGCCGTGGTCGCTCATTCTCGGCAGCCACGTTGGCCTTCATTCACTTGCTGATAGACCGACTCCAACGATTGCCCGGCATCGCGTTGTCCAGGGAGGCGCAAGCGATGTTGAACGCTTGATGCCGCTTCACCGAGCATTGTTATTGACGCTTCTAGAGACTGGTTTGGAACGGATGGATCGCCTTTAAAAATCAACCGCCGCGCCACTCGACTATTCGCGAAAAGCCCTTCGCCTACATCAGTTCGAGCAGCGACCAAACTGCTACTTGAAATTGTCCAATGAGTGGTGATTACTGCAATTCACCTGTGAGAGCTTAAAATCGACGGCATGACCTCATCCGCTTTCTCTTGCTCCATGACACCAATTGGTATTCCAAAAATTACCACTGAGGGGCTTGGAATATCCGGTGATGTGGATTGTGTTGGACGCTAATAGACCCTAAAGCCTTGATTTTTCTGGATTTCAGGCACAAAAAAAGACGTCCGTGGACGTCTTTAGATTTTGAAGTGGTGGCGCGTTCGAGTTCATTCAGTCCTCCGTCTCAAGATTGACCAGCAAGTCGTTCAGAATGGGTGAGCATCTGAAAAAGACCGGTATTTCCCATTTGTGGAACGTCTCAGATCTCCCAGATAGCTCTCGAGCGCCTGTGTGACTGCTTGCTGCGAATTTGTAGCGGAGCTTCCGAACGCCATCCGCATAGATATATCCACATCACTTCGAGCCCTGACCCGATCCGAGATCAGCTCGAACGGATAGCGCCTTAAAATCAGCAGTACTGCTTCTTCGAGGCAGATCAGCCGAGGCCATAGCGCGTCTACCACTGGATACCCCTCAATACCGGATAAGGCGATGTACGCCCGCTTATCCCCGCTTACCATCTTGTCGTCATTGCCCTGCGAGAGGGCTGCGAACAGAACAGCCTCGCCAGAATCGATATCTGGACGGTCCATTTGAAGCAGGTTGTTAGCGGCGTCGGGTGTTAGATTGATCTCCACAGCAGCACAAATTAACGCTTGTGCGAGCAAGACCGCTTCTCGACTGCCTAGTTTTTTGAGCGCTTTCTGGTTGTGCTGAATGGCTAACTGAAATTTTAGCTGGGGAAGTACCGCGAAGTCTCTGAAGCTGCAATCAAGGGATTCAGCAAACTCATCCAGTAGCAGATATTGGCAGAGCTTTCGGGCTGCATCACTGTCGAGTAGATACAAGTGCTTTACTCGTGAAAGCCTTGAATGATCAAGGCGTGCTCACGATTCTCGTCGCTGAGACGCTGAAGATCTGTATTGGCTAAAAACCTTTCCTCAATCACTTCCAGCGCATTGGTTTGTGAGCGGCTGTAGCCGAGTGCCATATTTGCCCGCATCCAGTCATCATGAGTCTTTGCATAGGAGAGGATGAGGTGGCCGGGATCAATGCCGAGTTCACGGCCACGTAAAGCAGCAGTTGAAGCCAGCGCTACCGCGGAGTCGGCACGAATCGCCACAGTCGTGTCGCTGTGGCAATTACGGATCAGCAATAGTGCAAACGTATCCGCTTGTTTCTCTTCTGCGTCCTTACGTCCAAATTTTGAGCCCGCTAAGGTATCAGTTACCTCAATGAGATCCTCGTCGATAAGCACGCTATCTCCATTCACATGCTCGCAGAGGATATGGCCGAGCTCATGGGCGAGAACAAAGAGCTGGCGGGAGTGCTGACCATGCTGCAGACCGAGCACGATAGCTGGCCGCCCCTCGATGCTCAGAGCCATCCCAGTTATTCGCTTGCTGGTTTTCGGGAGGCTACTCAAGAAGAGTACCGGTATTCCGGACATCCAGCACAGATCGAGCAGGCCAGCGAAGTCGACGTAATCTCTACCCGAAATGGCCAAGATTTTTTCGCGAACGGCCCGAGGATCGGTCGGTAACTGGGAATACGGCTGTTTGGTGCAGAACAGGGCCAGTTTGCTCAGGGCAACTCCCAAACTGGCAGCCACATTCAACTCGGCTTCACGAGTATCACTGCGATGCTTGAAGCGGGAATGGGCGGGCTCCGCATCTATGACTAGGCCGCCGCCGGTATCGATATGCACATTCAGACCTAATCGCTGCTTGAGGATGAGCGCGAATTGCATAACACCCGCTGCAGACTTAAAAAGGCTGTTGTCCCACCATTCGGGGAGCAGCTTTTCCACGTAGGCTCGGGGATAACCTGCGGCTTTTAGTGTTTCAAAAGCTGCCTTAGCTGACATAGGAGTTGTATCTTGCATCACACCCCTCCTTTGCTCAGGTATGCTTCATTTCCGTATACAGGCTTCGGTATGGGGGAAAAGCAGGTCAGCTAGGCGCCGTGCATGCTTATCTGTGCTCTCCGCTCATCAGAACTCCTACGCTCTGCGGGGCCGAGAAGTCTCATTCAGCTCAATATTTGCGTGATGAATGAAGCGTCCTGCTTTCACGCCTTCGCCTGTTGAGTAGGATCAGATGGGGTGTGGACTGCCCATTCCTATACCGTTGACGATGTCTACGCTGGTGGTAAGGCATTGGCCTGCGAAGGTGCGTCGGAATTCAATTGCCATCTGTCAACGGGTTTAGCGCTTTTCCAAGCGCATAACCTAGCATTTTTTTATAAAGTCCTGAAGCGGATATTATTCCCCTGGCTTGGACAGCTTTGATATAAAATTTTACGTTGCCCAGGATGGCCATAGACACTACGTAAGAGCATCAACAATGCGTGAAACCGAGATCAAGCGAGCCCTAACTACCCACCTCGGATCAACCCAGGCCTGCATGGCCAACCTTTTCTTGGAAGAGTTGGAACTGAATGGTGGAGAGGTCCGAGCAGACTTGGTGGATGTGCACGAGATGCACTGCTATGAGATCAAAAGCGAAACGGATTCGCTGAGGCGCTTGATCGGTCAAGGTTCCCGGTATGCGCGCGTTTTTGACCGCATTACGTTGGTTACTGCAGAGCGTCACTTAAAAAAGGCCCTCCCACTTCTTCCTTTGTGGTGGGGCATCATGGTGGTTCCCGGCACAGAGGAAGGTGCGTTTAAAATGATTCGTGCCGCCAAGCCTAATAAGCGACATGAGCCCCAGGTTCTGGCCAGTCTGTTGAAGCGGGACGAGGCGTTGAGGCTACTGGGTGACCTGGGGTTGGTCCGAGGGTGGAAGAGCAAAAGCCTATACCTAATCCACGCGCATCTCGCAGACATGCTTAGTGTGGAAGAGCTACGCACCCAAGTTCGGAGCTACCTGATTCGCAGAGCGGAAGGTATCGAGCACTTTGAGCCAGACCTGTTCAATACTGTTCTGTGATCACCACCGCAATGTGGTGAATCCAACCTTCAGTGACGTGATAGGTACCAGCCTTCTTTTGGCGAGCAGGAGTGGATTTATCCGCTCTCACTGCGATCATGTGATCTCCTGTTGAGTAGCGCTTTCCCTTGAAGCTATCTTCGTAGACTGTCAAAAACAGAACCGATAACTCTTCGGAGTGCTTCTTACTGTTGCCATCAGCACGCAGTACGAGCCAGTCGTCAGGGCGAGCGTAGCGTATAGCAACCCAGCCCCCACGTTTTGTTAGCGTCTCCTCCGTCCATTCCGGTGATATCACTCCATAGTCGGAATAGCCGATCACCAGGTCCTCCGCGTTATCCTGAATATTCTTCCAGAGTTGCCAGTCCCTCCGGTCAAACTCCCCGACCTGAACTTTCGCTAGTGAAATAGGAAAAGCTCCCGAGGCAAGGTGCAGACTTAGCAGCCCTTCGTGTTGCATCTCGCGCAGGACTCCTGTGAGCCGATCAGTATCCTTACGTGTCCACTCTCTCGGAGTGATGCCCAAGTCAACAATCAGCCGGACCGAAACCCCTAGTTTTTTAGCTAGGCTCAGCGATTTCTTTGCTTGCTCGAGAACGCCTGCTGCCTCTCCGAGCCCTGGAGCACGGACTCGTAGCGCGATGACCTGAAATGGCTTCAGCGCCTGCTGAAGCGTATCAGACAGCTCAGTCATGTCTCTGGAATCGACTACGGGCGTGACAGGATAACTATGAGCACCTGCGTGTCGGAGAAAAGCATCAAACTCTACCATTCGGGCGCTTGAGAGCCGGCCCTCAGGGTCTGCATAGTCGATCAGTGCAGGGTGTCTCCAATACTTGCCCAGGCCCTGCATAAGATCGAAGTGTTGAGTCGTTTTACGGACCTCGATGCAGGGGAGAGTGGCCTCGACGAATCGAT
>Ga0302167_10001290_pt1 | contig 11006 bp, 6 predicted proteins | sample I_Fen_N1_1_FD_193496 | JGI IMG/M metagenome (GOLD analysis project Ga0302167, IMG submission 193496) | Peat permafrost microbial communities from Stordalen Mire near Abisko, Sweden - I_Fen_N1_1 | ecosystem: Environmental > Terrestrial > Soil > Wetlands > Permafrost | place: Sweden: Abisko...
AGCCAGCAAGGAGCTAAATGAATCTGTTGACGAGATCATCAACTCCGCTGTTTCTAAGGACAATCTTCAGCAATTACTGAAAATCAGCCAGATCACCCAGCAGATCCAACAAGTGCTCCTTGAGGTATACGGTTACAGCTACACCAACGATGCAAACAAAGAACACAGTGCCAGGGCTGGGATAGAGCAGGTCATTTCCGAGTTGGCCGGACTCTTGGCAAATGCTTCCGCGCAACAACAAGCTAACCTGAAACAGGTCGCACAAGCCCTGCAACATTACCGCAGCAACCTGCAGAATTTCGCTACAGAAGTTGAGGCGGGGTTAGAGGCTCGTAAACAAATGATCGCCGTGGGGGAGCGGTTGGAGACCTTGAGCCAGGAGCTTATTGAAAGTCAAACCCACAAGCGCTCCAGTGATGCTCAAGGCGCCCATCAACAGATGGTGATCACTTCAGTTCTAGCCATGGTTCTTGGCATTCTTGCGGCCTGGATCATCACCGCTCAGATCGTTCGTCCTCTATTGGATGTATTGCAAGCCGCTGAACGCATCGCCTCCGGCGACCTCAGCCAAGACATCAGTGTCGATCGGCGCGACGAACTGGGGCAACTGCAACGCAGTATGCAGAATATGACGGTAAAACTACGTGGGTTGATTGGCGGTATCAGTAATAGCATCACCCAAATCGCCAGTGCGGCGGAAGAACTCTCGGCCGTTACCGAGCAGACCAGTGCTGGTGTTAATAGCCAAAAGATCGAGACTGATCAAGTCGCTACCGCTATGAATGAAATGACCGCCACCGTTCAGGATGTCGCGCGTAATGCCCAAGCGGCTTCCGAAGCCGCTGAGGTTGCAGACCAACAAGCACGCGCAGGTGACAAAGTTGTCGGCGAAGCCATAGACCAAATCGAACGTCTGGCCACCGAAGTCAGCAACTCCACGCAGGCCATGAGCACTCTCAAGCAAGAAAGCGACAAAATCGGCACCGTGCTAGATGTCATCAAGGCCGTCGCGCAGCAGACCAATTTGCTAGCCTTGAACGCGGCCATCGAAGCGGCTCGAGCTGGCGAAGCAGGGAGGGGGTTTGCGGTGGTAGCCGATGAAGTCCGCAGCTTGGCGCAGCGCACTCAACAATCTACCGAAGAAATCGAGGGGTTGATCGTCAGCCTGCAAAACGGCACCCAACAAGTGTCCTTGGTCATGGAGACCAGTCGTGTTCTGACTGACAGCAGCGTCGAATTAACCCGTCGCGCCGGGACGGCACTGGAAAGTATCACCCGTACTGTGTCAACTATTCAGTTGATGAATCATCAAATCGCGACTGCCGCCGAACAGCAAACCGTTGTAGCTGAGGAGATCAACCGTAGCGTGTTGAACGTGCGCGACATTTCTGAGCAAACCGCGGGTGCCAGTGATGAGACGGCTGCCTCTAGTGTAGAGCTGGCTCGCCTAGGCAACGAGCTTCAAGTAATGGTCAGTCACTTCAGGATCTGAGGAAACTTCGAACAACTTTGGTAAAGCGCTGCGCATAACGGCCTCTTTTGTTCAATCGCCCCACAGAAAAACCCGCCTAAACGGACTTTTCTGTGGAGGCTGGCCTAACAGTCCTTAAGGGATGGGGCGAACCTTGATTATCAATCTTATTAATGGCGCCGCATTACTTCTGGCACTGTGCTGGCTGAAAGCGTTTATCTCAAGTCGTTGGGACGAGCGCAGCGCTGCCATACAGTTGGTGTCAGGCCTGCTGTTTGGCGCTACCTGCGTGATTGGCATGCTAAGCCCGATCTCGCCAGAGCCTGGTATATTCATCGACGGACGCAGTGTCGTTTTGAGCATGGCCGCGCTGTTTAGCGGACCGCTGGTAGCCGTTGTCGCAGGACTGGTCGCCGGAGCTTACCGAATATGGATGGCCGGCAGCGGTATGGCGTATGGTCTGGCTGAGATCGGCCTATCGGTACTGTTTGGCCTGGCTTTTCGGAATTTTTACTTGCGCGGTACGTTCAGCATCGGCCCCTGGCAACTTTGGTGCTCGGGCCTATTACTGCAGGCTTTGGATTTGCTGTTGTTTCCCGCTGCCCAAGCGGTATCCAGCCGTGAGCAGATGGCTGTCCCTTTACTGCTGGTAATGCCACTTGCCACGGTTGTACTGGGTCTGATGCTCAAGGAGATCGAACAGCGTAAGCGAGCGGAGCTTGCCCTACTACTGAGAGAGTCGCGCCTGCGCGCCATTACTGAGGCGATTCCGGACACCCTATTGCTGCTGGATGAAGATGGTCTCTATCTAGAGGTGACCCCTTCCAAGAAAGAGGCGCACGCTGGTGCTCTCGACGCACGAATTGGCCAAACCGTGCACGATGTACTCCCCCACGGCGAAGCCGAGCGCTTAATGGCCTTTCTACGGCACACCCTGGCCAGCGATGACTCGCAACTCATCGAATACACTCGACAGGGGGCAGAGGGCATAAGGGTGCTTGAAGCGCATGCCCAGCGCCTGGACATTCAACTTAATGGCAAGCAGGCAGTGGTCATACTCACCCGAGATATCACCCGACTGGTGAATGACGAACGCGAACTGCGTATCGCAGCTGCTGCCTTCGAAACGCAGCAAGGCATGATTATCACCGATGAGTTCAACCGCATCCTAAGGGTTAATCAGGCCTTCAGCACCATCACCGGTTACAGTCACGAGGAGGCTATTGGACAGAGCACCAGCCTGCTCAGTTCTGGACGCCAATCTCAGGCGTTTTATCAGGGGATGTGGCAGCAGCTCAAGGCAGTAGGCCGCTGGCAAGGTGAGGTCTGGAATCGACGAAAGAACGGAGAAATATTCCCCGAGTGGCTGTCGATCAGCGCGGTACGAAATCCCCAGGGACAGGTGGTCAATTATGTCGCATCGATTGACGACATCTCCGAGCGCAAGGCCGCCGAGGCACGTATCCAGCACCTTGCTTTTTTTGATGGGCTGACCGAACTACCCAATCGCAGCCTTCTGCTCAATCGCTTACAGCGCGCGCTGGATAACTGCGAACGTAGCGGCGAGTGTGCGGCGCTGATATTTCTCGACCTCGACGGGTTTAAAAACATCAACGATCTGCATGGACATCATATTGGCGACAAGGTCTTGTGCCAGGCCGCTGCACGGCTCAACGATGTCGTGCGGGTGAGTGATACCGTGGCGCGCTTTGGCGGTGATGAGTTCGTGGTGCTGCTGGAACATCTCGACAAGCAATCCGAAAAGGCCGCCATGCAGGTCGAGCATGTCACCAAATTACTGTTGACCACATTGGGCGAGCTCTATCAGATTGACGGACTGGAACTGCGCAGCAGTGCCAGTATTGGCGTGACACTGTTTCACGACAAGTCTTGTTCAATAGACGAACTCATGCAGCGCGCTGACCTGTCGATGTACGAGGCCAAAGCAGCGGGTAAGCATACGGTGCGCTTCTTCGATCCGCGCATGCAGGAGACTGTTAGCGCGCGACTTAATCTGGAACAGGATATCCATCGGGGGCTGCAGGCAGAAGAGTTCATCCCCTACCTACAGCCGCAGCTGGATGACACAGGCCGCCTGATTGGTGCCGAGGTATTGGCACGCTGGCAACACCCCCAGCGAGGGCTGCTGAGTCCCGCTGCTTTTATTGAGGTGGTTGAGCAAACTGGCTTGATTGAGACACTTGATTTGCAAATGCTGCAGCAGGCCTGTCGTCAGTTGGCCGTATGGCACCACGAGTCGGCCACCGCATCGCTCAGTTTGTCGGTCAACCTGAGTGCGCGACTCCTCTATCAAGAAAATTTTGTCGAGCGCCTGCTCCAACTCTTGGAGCAAAGTGGCGCGGACCCGCTCAGACTTAAGCTGGAGCTCACCGAGACGCTGTTGCTCGATGACTTGCCGGGGGCTATTGCTCGCATATGTGAACTCAAGACCCACGGAATTCGCTTCTCGATCGACGACTTCGGCACCGGTTACTCGTCGCTGGCCTACTTGCAGCAATTATCCCTGGATCAATTGAAGATCGATCAGTCCTTTGTTCGTGAGCTGATAGCGGATACAAACAGTCTGGCAATCGTCCGGGCGATCTGCGCATTGGCCAGTAGCCTGCAACTTGAGGTGATTGCCGAAGGGGTGGAGACTCATGAGCAATACATGGCTCTGCTGGAGCTTGGCTGCCGGCGCTTCCAAGGCTATCTGTTTGGTCGGCCGATGCCGCTAAGCGAGTTCGAGCATCTGCTTTCTACGAATACTCTAGAAGTCGAGAGCACCGAGCCGGTGTAAATGAGCAGTCAGGTAGTTAGCCAAATACCTAAACCCTATTGCGCATGACTTGATGCACCGCCACCTTCCGCCCCATTTCGGGGAATCGAGGGATGGCGGTAAAGCGAGTAGCCGCGCGTAATATCAAAGAATACCTGCACCCAAGTTCGAGGCCGAGGGGTGCAGAAAGCTCCTTAGCCTTGAGCACCAATTTTTGGAGCTTCAACGGAGACCTGCCAATCGGACTAGTATGGGCGTAAAGATCTGAAACGACTGGTCAAATTGAATGCAAACAGGTGGTCAGATGAATGCAATTACACACCGTGCCTATGACCGCCCAGGCATCAGCCAAGGCATTCTATCGGACATTGCTACTGCTGAAGGCAATCCCTTCCCGCCCCAGTTGCTTGACGCGATACATGGCCTGGTCCGCCGCCCGAAGCAACGTATCGAGACTCTGGCCATGGATCGGGCATAGCGAAACTCCGATGCTGCAGGAGATGGACAGTCCTCCTGCGCTCGTCACGATTGGCTTCCCGATGGCCTCTAGCACCTTCTCGCCCATGATCTCAGCATTCTCGAGGTTGGCAAGATCCGCAACGAGAACAACAAACTCATCCCCACCTTGGCGCGCAACGGTGTCCCCCGAGCGCGTTATCTGACGCATGCGCTCTGCCACGGTTCGGAGAACTTGGTCGCCAACCTCATGGCCGTACTTGTCGTTGATTTCCTTGAAATGATCTAGATCGATCAACATCACGGCAAATGGAACCCCATGTCTTTCCCAATGGGAGAGTGCCCGATCGAAGCGATCGGCAAAAAGGTAGCGGTTGGGCAGTTTGGTGAGCGCATCGTGGGTTGCGAGATAGGCCGCGCGCTCGTGTTCACGCTCTGCCCTTTTGATTGCATTGAAATGCCGAATCAGTGCCGCCGGCATCAGAACGAAGGCCGCAGTCAGAAATGCCAAGAGCATCAGCGTTTCCCTAGTCAGGACATCCGCTAGACGTAACTGGCGCTCGAACAACAAGGTCATGGGTTGCGAAGCACTCCTGATCTCGACTCGTTCATTCAGACGCGGTAAGAGCAGGCGGTCCAAGATGCCCTCCTGCTCAGTCTTCGCTGAAAACACATAGCTGTCGGAACCGGAAGCAGTGTTGAGGACGGCACTGATACCAACCAGGGGGTCTCATTCGCATGATTCACAGCCTCCAGTAACCAGCCCGTTTTGATCAATAGTAACGCTACCATTGGGCTGCCGAAAAAATCGGGCTTGGAATTGTCGCGCGCCTGTTCCGCTCGACTGACTGGCTGCATCAGAATGTAGGCGCTCTCACCTTCATACATCGAGAACACCGGCGATACGACAGGCTTCAGATTATTGTGGGTCCGGGCCAGCGCGTAGGACAGATAGCCGACGGTTTCCAGTTTGACGCCGTATATCGCATGGGCTTGGGTGAGTACCGGATACATGAACAGCACAGGCCAAGTATTGCTGAGATATACCTGGCTCTGGGGAGGTTGGTGGGTAAGACTCGAGAAGTCCTTAAATTCAAAGTCCGGTCGCCACGTACGGCGCAACATCGACTCAAAGGCCGTCTGCTCGGACATGGGTATCCCCCTTGCTACCTCAAGCATGTAAATATGAGGGTAAGCGGCCAAAACGGATTTGGCATAGAGGCTCGCAGCATTTGCGCCGCTCTGGTCGACGGCTTGGAGAAATGCTGCGAAACCCACCAAGACAGCTTCATTGGTATCTAACTGATTGCGCACAACACTGGAAATATTCTGCACATATTCAGAAAACTGCGTTTCCCAGCGGCGAATCTTGGACGTCAACAGCAACTGGGTCGAGAGACCAATCAGGCCGCCGGCCAATAGAATGAATCCAACGAGAGAACGCCGGCTTTTAGTTAGCATCACTCCTCCCGCACAACGCATAAATGGCACATCGTGCCTTGGCCAGTTTTTATGGATCCGATTGAAACGGAGACTGGAAGGCTCGGATGTGGGTGATTGTTTGGGGGCATTGAGGAAACCGAAAAATTAAGTCGGTAGAACTTCTGCTTCTGATCTAGGCTGTGTGAAAACGTTTAGAGCAAGTTTGACAGTCGAAATCGAAGCGAAAATCACGTTTGTGCGTTGTCACACGGCCTCGATCGATTGAAGCCATTCCGTTACTCATTGCCAATGATGCATGTGGGTATCCAGTACCTCAGCCAAAGCTAACAATAGAGGCAGTTAGCCATCATATTGCAAATAACCTCGTTTAGCCAACGATACGCAGCCTTCATATCCTGCGGCGACATGATCCAATATTCGGGTGCCGACCATGATGACCACCCGAGACCAAGTCGCTACTTATCTGGCCTTGCACTCATTGTTTTCTGGCTCTCTGCAGGAAAAGCCTGCTCGACGGGGCCATGGCTTTATATCGTGGCGTTGAACAATGCCAGCCCCTCAGCCGGCAGCTCAGGCAACAAATCGCAGCGAAATTTAAAACCTATCCAAATCTAATCCTCAGCAGAGCACCAACGGTCGCGGCCTTTTTGCTTGGCCAAGTAGAGTAATGCGTCCGCCGATTTGATCATGGTGGCCGGCGTAACGTCCTCAATGCTTGGCTGCCTGGTAGTTATGCCGGCGCTGGCTGTAACGTATCCCAGAGGATGCTCGGAATGTTCGATGTCGAGGGATCGAATGGCATCGAGTATTTTTTGAGTGACAGTGATGGCGCCCGCTTTATCGGTGTTGGGCAGTAGCACCGTAAATTCTTCACCGCCGTACCTGACGGCCAGATCCCCAGGCCGTTCAATGGCCTGTTGGATCGCACTCGCAACCTTACGCAAGCACTCATCTCCGTCGGTATGTCCGTACCTGTCGTTAAAGCGTTTGAAGAAATCAACGTCAAGCATGATCACTGACAGGGAAGACCCTTGGCGCCTGGCCAAACGAATCTCATATATGAGCGCAATATCGAGACGCCTACGATTCCCCAGCTCGGTGAGGCTATCTGTCAGTGCCATTTCTCGCATGGATTGGTGGGCCTTGCGAACCTCCCTCTCCATCGCCATTTTCTGACGCAGTTGACTCAGTACGAGAAGCCCAAAGCCCACTAGTACAGCGATCAAGACGACAAGCAACAACCCTGTCTTGAGAAGGTCGCGGCTCCCGGGGGTGGTGATGGACTCGCGAGATAGCCCGACTTCAACTACCAGTGGATAGGTGGTCAATGCCCTATAGCCGTACAGGCGCTCGGTGTCGTCTTCCAAGGCTTTGATTTCTGCAACGCCCTCGTTTGAACTCGGCAAATAGCTCGTGAATATCTCGCTACCCGCCAGACTTTTCCCGATCACTGAAGCAATGAACGGACGCCGCACCAATATTGTTCCATTTCGCATGGCCAATACCAGAGCGCCCTTGTCATCGATCTTGAAGTCGCCGTAGTAATCAACAAAGTAGCTGACCTTGATCGTCCCCAGTAGCACGCCGGCGAAGGATCCATCGGGATTGTTCAATCGACGAGAGATTGGAATGATTAAATCGTCGGTGGATCTGCTTTTGAGCACCTCGCCGATACGCACGCTTCGATCGTCGTGAGTGCGGTGATACTGGAAATAGTCGCGGTCGGCGTTGTTCGCCGTCTCTGGGATCACTTCTTTGTCCGTAACGATCCACCGCCCGTCAGCGCCATAAATGAACAGACCGTGCAACTGCGGCATGATTTTGGATTGCTGAACCAGAAGATTGTGAATGCGCGGGACGTTGATGTTCTGTAAACCGTCGCCCTCTAAACGTTCACTAAGCACGGCTGTCAGTACATCCACCTGCCGAATGGCATCCTCTGCATGCTGGGCAGTCGCGCGGGCCAGATTTGACACGGAGTCGCGGGCAGATGCGTAGGCATATTGGTAGTCACGCCATGTTCGCCAACCCTCGATCGCCATGAATGCCACGATCACTAGCAGCATAAAGCTGACGGTGAGTCGGAAGGTCGTTTCTGCCTGCACTGTTTTCAGCGAAAATGATTCAATCGATCTATCAACTTCTGGCTCGGTCTGCTTGTGTCCAGGCATCAAGATTTCCTTGCGTGACGCCCCGTGCGCTTCAGGTGTGGGGCTCAGCATTTTCCCGTGCCAGCAGGTATGCAGACTGAGAGTTTGCACTGCATCTGGCTGTGGCACTGGTGTGTTGGTGCTGATAGAAAACTGACCCCCACCCTGCCGATTGAAAATTGACCCAGGGCGGGTTGCTATTACATCAGCAACTGTGGATAAGTTTAGCAGCCGACCTGCTTGTAAATATTTCCTTTCGAAAGCCTGATGCTGCGGTTAAAAAGCCCACCACATGCAGCCATGCAGCCCCCCCACACACAAAATCAAAACGGTTCGTCGAGCAGCGTATCGTTGTCCCCCTGGCGCTTTCGTTCGTCTGATTTGATCTTGGACTGAGTAGCCAAGCGGCTGTGTTGCAGGCGGTAGGGCTCATTGCCAATTTTGACGATGTGGCAGTGATACGTAAGCTGACCCAGAGGAGCTGTTGTCATCTTTGCATCGCCGAACACGCTCGACCATTCAACAAAGCTTAGGTTGGTCGTGATCAGCTACGCTGATATGCTCGTAAAGCTTGGGCAGCAGATGAATCAGCAGGGCACCGCCGGCTTGGCTAAACGGCAGATAACCTAGCTCATCGAGGATGCTAGATCCAAGCGCAACATTGCTTTGGCGATCCGCCCTGGGTTGCCGTCGTGCTTCTCGCGCTCCAGCAGATTGACCAGATCAACCGTGGAGTAGAAGCGCACACGCTTGTCGTGCAGGATCATTCCGGACACGGTCAGATCCTGACGTCGATGGCCGACCCGCTGCGCTTCCCGTCCGACGAAATCGTCGACCTGTACAGCCAGCGATGGGAGACCGAATTAGGGGGTCGGGAGATGAAACAGACATCGCCTCCGTGTCTCCGGCAACGCGACGAGTTTTAATTTTGTTCGATTTTAAGAAAAGGATTGTCGTGTGGTATCAATTCAAAAAATAGCTTCGGCTCCTCAATTAAATACCCCTTCAAGGTCGTCTTCTTCCTGGGACCTTGCACTGTGCACGCCCAAATATTCAAACCGTTGTCTCGCTTCCTGTGGATCTTCAGTTTCTCAAACTGCTTCTGCACCCAGCGCCACTCTTCAGTTTCTTGGTCAGCCCCCTGTGAGATATCAGGAAACTCCTGTGTATAGCGTTGGAAGAGGCCAGGTGTGACCAGAAATACGCTGCCAGACACCGTGTGGATTTTAGCCTTGCTGTCGTTGACGATCAGCTTGTGGCTCTGGATGCCTTCCTTGATCCAATTCAGGAAAACCTGACCGGGGTTATTCGAAGGAGAATTTGAGATTTCGAGAGCGCTTGCGGACGATGCATCACTGGCCACAGGCTTCTCCAACTCGAACATATCCAGCAGTGTGCCAAGGTAGTCGGCATCCTCCATCGCCATGGGATCAGACTGCGATTGGCTTTGAGGCGATCCTGTTCCGCCTGCCTTGGGGGCCGGAGCAGATGCCGGAGCGTCAGCCGGGTGGTCATCGACTGCCATGCTCACCGTTCCGCTAAAAGCCTCGGGGCGGTCTTCGCTTCCCCAAATCAACGCTGGTTGAAGGCGCAGAAAGGTAAAGCTCTGCTGCCAGTCTCCCTGACCGACAAGGGCGGTCCAGATAGCTTTGCCTTCCGGGGTCGACTCGACCAATCCATGCGATTGCAGCTCGTCGAACACCGCGATGTTGGATGAGGGAATGCCCTCAATTGATTGCGACAGCAGGTAGGCTCGTAGCTTGTCCGTGACGGTCTTGCTGACCAGCCACAATGCGTCCTGGGTCAGCCATCCCGCGGCACCTGGCTGGTTGAGTTTCAGTTCGTGCTGAACCAGATGACGCAGTCCGCTGATCAAGTGATGTTGCAGCGAATGGATAGGGGCCTGCAGCGCCTTGCTCGGGTTGCCACCGATGTTCTGCGCGGTGGAGACGCGGTCGGCTTGAATCACCAACTCACCCAGCACCCCGGCGCGTTCGTATTGGCCGGCCAGGACATACAGCAGGTTGGCCCACAGCGACGGAAATCCGCTCAGCCAGTCCAAAATCGGGCGGTCGAGAATCTGGGTGTAGAGCAAGCCGGCGGCGGCGCCGTGTAGATGGTAATCCCGACCCTTGAGGTAACGAAAACGGTAGGGCTGATCCAGCGGTCCCTGCCAGGGATGCCAAAGACGGCCATCCTGGCGTTCGACCAGCAGGTCCACGGCGATCTTGCCGATATCATGCAGCAGGGCACCATAAGCGATTCCGGCGGACCAGGCATCAGTCTGGGCGGCTTGGTCTTCGGGCGCGGCGCCGGTCGGAAGCAGATACGACTGACGCAGTTTCAAACTGCAGGCGACCAGTTCCAGCCCATGGTCGAGCATGCCGCCGAGATAAGCATGGTGGTGCGTCTCGCTGGCCGGGAGTTGCTGGACCTGTTCAGCGTAGCGATGGATCGGATTTAAATAGAGCTGGATGAACTGCGCGTGGGAGAGGGCTGTGTACTGCCAGATGCGATCGAGCAACTGGCGGCGGTGCTCCGCTGCTAACAAGCTGCGGGCCGATTCTATGGGCAGGTAACCTTCGGCGACGTTCACGGTCGGTGGCGGAGGGAGCTTCTGCCTTTTGTGACGAAACAGACTGAACATCGTGACCTCCGGGATGTGGCTGGGTCAGTGGCCTTTTAGCCTTTTCGGATAGAGCTCTGA
>Ga0302167_10001293_pt1 | contig 11005 bp, 9 predicted proteins | sample I_Fen_N1_1_FD_193496 | JGI IMG/M metagenome (GOLD analysis project Ga0302167, IMG submission 193496) | Peat permafrost microbial communities from Stordalen Mire near Abisko, Sweden - I_Fen_N1_1 | ecosystem: Environmental > Terrestrial > Soil > Wetlands > Permafrost | place: Sweden: Abisko...
GATGATCTTCCCGGAGCCCATGAACAGGCCGGTGCCGATGGCACCACCCATGGCCATTAGTTGAATATGACGATTGCTGAGCGTGCGCTGCAGCGCGGGCTGTTCAGCCCGTTCCGAGGGAGTCGATTTCATTACAAAACCTCTTGATTTTATGTTTTTGAGTTTTGGCAGAAAAATGGCTGTCTATCTTTCTTGTTAGGGATGCAACGGCTAGTGACGGTAGGTGGCAGGGTTTCGCGTTGAATGGGGCGGTAAGAGGCCCCAAGCACATTGTTCAGGGGCAACACCGATGACCATCAGCTGACCGTGCGCATGCGCGAGGGGGCAGCTGGCTGCTGATCAAGCAATTGGTAGAGGTTTTTTATGTTGGCCGGAGTCGGCACCAGGTGGATGCGTTCGCCGATCCGGTGCTCGCGCGCAAGGTCGTGCAGGTAGCGCAGTGAAGAAAAGTCTTCCAGCGCAAAGCCCACCGAATCGAACACAGTGACCTGCGCATCGCTCTCGCGGCCCTGCACTTCGCCCAGCACAATCTTGAAAAATTCGACGACGGGGGAATCAGCTTCCAGTTGCTGAATGTCGCCTTCAATCCGTGTTTGCGGTTCAAACTCCACGATGACCCGGGCGTTGCGCAGGATGTCGGCGTGCAGTTCGGTTTTCCCCGGGCAGTCACCGCCGACGGCATTGATGTGCATACCGGGCTCGATCATCTCTGGTGTCAGAATCGTTGCGTAGGCTTTGTCGGCAGTGGCGGTGGTAACGATATGCGCGCCCTTGACCGCTTCTTTTACAGAACCGGTCAGAATCACTTCGATCTCCGGGAATGCCGCCAGGTTGTGCTTCAACTTGAGTGAAGCGTCGCGATCGATATCGAAGATACGGATTTCGTTGATGCCCAACATTTCATGAAAAGCGAGGGCCTGAAATTCACTCTGGGCACCATTGCCGATGATTGCCATCGAGGTTGAACCTGATCGTGCGAGATATCGCGCAACCAATGCGGAAGTTGCAGCGGTGCGCACCGCTGTGGTCAATGTCAGTTCGCTGAGCAGGGTTGGATAGCCACTGTGGACATCGGCCAGAACACCGAAAGCCATGACTGTTAGCAAGTCCCTCTGACCATTATCCGGGTGGCCATTCACGTATTTGAACGAATACTGTTGGCCATCATCGGTGGGCATTAACTCGATCACACCGTCTGCGGAGTGATTGGCGGTGCGCGGCGATTTATCAAACTGCGCCCAGCGTGAATAGTCCGCTTCGATGTAGGCCGCCATTTCGCGGATTGCCCGGCGGATGCCTACTAGGGTGAATAGGCGTGCAGCATCATCGACATCAATAAAAAGAGTCATGTTTTTTATTCTCCGATCCAGTCATTGGAACGCTGTAGGGCGGGGGGATGACTCAGGTGCGTTTGCTCTCGAAACCATGCAGCACGTTGACCGCATTGATCCCGATTTCATCGACCATGTAGCCCCCTTCCATCACGAACAGGGTGGGGCAGCCAACGCTCGCTATCAGCTCACCGATCCCGATGAAATCTTCGCTTTCCAGCAAGAAGTGACTGATGGGGTCGTCCTTGAAGGTGTCGACGCCCAGTGAAATAACCAGGACTTCAGGGGCAAATTGCTGGAGTTTCTTGCAGGCGTGGAGCAAGGCGTTGCGGTAGCTTTCCCAGGTGGTGTTTTTCGGCAGTGGGTAGTTGAGGTTGTAACCTTCGCCGTGGCCGGCGCCGACTTCGTGGCTGAAACCTGAGTAGTACGGATAGGACACCGACGGTTCGCCGTGCAGCGAGACAAACATGACGTCACTGCGCTCGTAGAAAATGTTCTGGGTGCCGTTGCCATGATGAAAGTCGACGTCCAGTACCGCGACACGTTTGGCGCCTCGGGTAATGGCCTGCTGTGCGGCAATCGCGGCGTTATTGAGATAGCAGTAGCCGCCCATGTACTCACGCGCGGCGTGATGGCCGGGCGGGCGGCACAGGGCAAAGGCACTGTCATGGCCTTCATCGATCAGCGCCAGGCCGGTGAGGGCGATGTCCGCACTGGTTTTTACCGCTTGCCAAGTGGTGGCGGTAATCGGGGAGCCCGCGTCCATGGCGTAGAAACCGAGCTTGCCGTCGATGAAAGTCGGGACTTGATCGTTGGACAGGTCGCGCACTGGCCATACCAGCGGCAAAGCATCGTGGGTACGTCCGGTCGCGCACCATTCTGACCAGGCGCTTTCCAGAAAACTGACGTAGCGCTCGCTGTGCGCATTGACGTAACACGACCGGTCAAATGCCCGCGGCTCGATGATCTGGCCAAGGCCGACCTGCTTGACGCGGTTATGGACAGTATCGGCCCGGCTGGGCTGTTCGAACGACGGCTTGAGCACGCCGTCTTTCAATTCGGTGCCGTGGTGCAAACGGTGGGAATCACTGAAAACTGTAAACATTCTGCGCATCCGTTAATGTGAGCCAGTGCAAATATTCTGTTCTGCTGTGGGTGCGCTTTCTTTGCTTTGTTTTCGTGGTTTGCTAGATTATTCGGGCGTTTTTACTCAGGATTGGCGTAATGCAGAAAAAATTATCCAAGCGCATCAGCCTCGACGAGACTGATCTGGCAATACTCAGGCTGTTGCAGGAGGACGCGAGCATTTCCAACGCCGAACTCAGTGAACGCCTGTCGTTAAGCCTGACGCCTTGCTGGCGACGGCGAAAGAGAATGGAGGAGGCGGGCGTAATCAAGGGCTATCAAGCCAACATTGATCGACGCATGTTGGGGCTGGACATAATGGCGTTTGTGCACATCCGTTTTTCCACCCACGCCGATCATGCTCCGGACGCCTTCGAGGCGGTGATTGCGCAATTGCCTGAAGTGTTGTCCTGTCACAAGATCACCGGGGATGCCGATTACGTGCTGCAAGTGTTGGCAGAGGATCTAGACAGCTATAGCGACTTTATCGAGCAGGTACTCAGGCGTCAGGTGGGTATTGCCTCCATTCAGTCCAGTCTGGCTTTGCGCGAGGTCAAGACCAGTAGCCGTATTGCGATACCCAAATCAAGCAAGGACTGAGCGGGCAGGGGCTAGATCACCTTTTCAGAGTCGCGTTAGAGGATGCCTTGTTTCGACGATACTGGGCTTAAGTTGATCTCACTCCACGACTGTTTGCAGTACCTCTTCATGACGCACGTACCCAGCGCGACGTCCTCCCGTATTACAGCCTGGGGTGAGCGTCAGCAATTCTAGGCTCTCTTTCCAGGTACTTGATCTGGTGAGTCGAGGTTTCTCCCTACAGCCACTAAGTCAGCTCAGGACTCGACGCGGGATAAAACTCATCTAGCACCATCATCAGCGCCCGCTTGCGTGGGTTTTCCAGGCCGAGCCAGGCCACGCCGATACCAGCTCCGCTCATGGGCAGAGCCAGTGGTCGAGTCACGACACCGACTGGCAGTGCCGATGCGGCGCCGCTTGGCAAGATGCCGATGCCTAGACCGGCGGCCACCAACGCCAACTGGGTGGTGAACTCGCCCATTTCCCGGGCAATTGTCAGGGTCACCTTGCGCCTGTGAAAACCTGCCAGCATTTGGTCATACAACCCCGGAGCGAACTTTCGCGCCAGCACCAGTACCGGACACCCGGCTAAGGCCTGAGGCTTTATACGACGGTGGGTACACAGCGGGTGTTCTTGCGGCAGCGCCACCACCAGTGATTCTTCGAAGAGCATGCGTGTATGCACGCCAGGCACATTCAAGGGTAGGCGTACCAAGCCAAAATCCAGGGCATTGTCCAGCAAGGCCCGAGCTTGCGGTAGCGAAGGCATGTCCTTGAGTTCCAGTTCGATACGCGGGTAGCGCTCCTCCAGGGTACGCACGAGCAGCGGCAACAAGTGCGACAACGTTGAAGACACAAAGGCCAGACGCAATATCCCAACCTCTCCGGCCGCCGCTTGCTGTAACACCTCAAGGGCGCGCCCAGCCTGGCGCAGGGTTGCCAGGGCTTCGGGCAGAAACAGCATTCCCTCCTCGGTCAACTCGACGCGGTGCCGGTTACGCTCGAATAACTGCGCTCCCACATCTTCCTCCAGAGCACGTATTTGCGCACTCAAGGCCGGCTGGACAATGTGCAGGCGCGCCGCTGCACGACCAAAATGCAGCTCTTCGGCCAGGGTCGAAAAAGCTTTCAGATGCTTGAGTTCCACAACTTCTCCCGATGCAGCGCAGTCGTTTGGTGATCACTCTGGGTGATCACGACATCACCATAAACGATTGGCACGCCAGCGCGATAGCGGTTGAAAGTGGTGCCATTGCCCACTCGAAAATTCCGCACAGGGAGACACACATGATCGACAGCTTTCGTCTGAACGGGCGTCTCGCGCTGATCACCGGTTCGGTACGCGGCATTGGTCTGGCCCTGGCCCGTGGGCTGGCACAAGCGGGCGCCCGGGTGGTGCTCAATGGCCGCGATGCCGAGCGCGCCCAAGGGGCTTGCGCGCTGTTGCGCGATCAAGGGCTGGACGTCGATTACTCGGTGTTCGACGTGACCGACCACCAGGCCGTAGCAACGGCCATCGATGCTCTGGAACAGCGCCTGGGGCCGATCGACATTCTGATCAACAACGCGGGCTTGCAGCATCGTCAGGCGCTCCAGGACGTCAGCGCCGAAGACTGGCACCGCCTGATGAGTACCAACCTTGATGGCGTGTTCAATGTGTCCAAGGCCGTGGCCCGCCATATGATCGGGCGCCAGCGCGGCAAAATCATCAACATCGGCTCCGTGCAAAGCGAGCTGGCCCGACGCTCCATCGCGCCTTACGCCGCCAGCAAGGGCGCCGTGCGCATGCTCACCCGCGGCATGTGTGCCGACTGGGCCGGTCATGGTCTTCAGATCAACGCCCTAGCTCCCGGCTATTTCCAGACCGAGCTGAACCAGGCGCTGGTCGCCGATCCTGCTTTCTCCGACTGGCTGCTGCAGCGCACCCCGGCTGGGCGCTGGGGCAATGTAGAGGAACTCTGCGGCGCGGCGGTTTTCCTCGCCTCATCAGCGTCCAACTTTGTTAACGGTCAGACCCTTTTCGTCGATGGTGGCTTGACCAGCGTCGTCTAACTCTCGCAAAGGACTCCAACATGCCCCAATCCCTGCCAACCCTCTGCGGTTCAATAATGGGGTCGCCGTTTTCGCTCTCGGCAAAGATCCACAATGCCGCTTACGCGGCCATGGGCCTGGACTATACCTTCGTCTGTTTTGGCGTCGAAGACCCTGCTGCAGCGGTGGCGGCCATTCGCGCTCTGGGCGTGCGCGGCATGAACGTTTCCATGCCCTACAAAACGGCAGTAATGCCTTATCTGGACAAGATCGACGAGTCGGCCCAGGTGATTGGCGCGGTCAACACCATCAACAACATCGACGGCGTACTGACCGGCTATAACACCGACTACCTAGGCGCGATACGCGCCCTGCAGGAAGTTACTGAACTGAGTCACAAGCGTATCGCCGTGATCGGTGCCGGCGGCGCGGCTCGTGCGGTGGTCTACGGCTGCCTGCAAGCGGAGGCTCAGGTCACCGTGTTCAACCGCAGTATCGAACGCGGTGCTGCCCTGGCCGAGGATCTGGGCTCACGGTGGGGCGGTAGCGTAGATGCGTTCACGGCCAAGACCTTCGACATTGTCATTAACGCGACCTCCGTGGGTTTCAAACAACCGGATAGCAACCCACTGGACGGCCGTCTAGCCAGCCACCTGATCGTCATGGATGTGGCGTTCATGCCGGTACAGACCGCGCTGCTGCTGCAAGCCAAAGCGCTGGGGTGTACCACAGTTTCCGGTACCCGCATGTTGGTGCACCAAGCCTGTCGGCAAATTGAGTTGTACACCCGTAAAGATGCGCCCATCGACATCATGGAGCAGGCCATGCTCCAGGAAATACAGCGGTTGAAATTGTAAGCAATCCAACTACCTGTCAATAACAAGATGCCGTAAAGGCACCTGGAGGTACCCCGTGACTCACGATCATTCAGCATCCGACATCGCCTCGATATCCGACGCACAAGAGCACAAGAAAGACTTGCACCGCGCGGCTTGGGCCTGCTCTCTGGGCAGTGCCCTGGAGTACTACGACTTTGCGCTTTACACCCTGGCTTCGGCGCTGATTTTTGGGCCGCTGTTCTTTCCTGAACAGACCCGCGCCATGAGCCTGATCGCCAGTTTCGGTACCTACTTCCTGGGTTTTGCGATACGGCCGCTGGGCGGGGTACTGTTCGGCATGATCGGTGATCGCGTCGGGCGTAAGTTCGTGCTCGCATCGACGGTGTTGCTGATGGGCATTTCCAGCACGCTCATCGGTGCACTGCCAACCTTCCATCAAGTCGGCTACTTGGCACCGGTACTGCTGGTGATCCTGCGTCTGCTCCAAGGGCTGGGTGCGGGTGCCGAACAGGCCGGAGCGGCGGTAATGATGACCGAGTACGCCCCCGAGGGCCGGCGCGGTTTCTACGCTGCGCTGCCGTTCCTTGGTATCCAATTGGGCACCATCCTCGCGGCGCTGGTGTATTTCCTGGTGGTCAGCGGCAATGACAACGTCATCGAGAGCGGACTGTGGCGCGTGCCGTTCTTCAGCAGCGTGGTGATTGTTGCACTGGGCCTATACATGCGTCTGTCACTCAAGGAGTCGCCGACCTTCATCCGCCTCAAGGCGCTCAAGCGCATATGCGAGAACCCGCTGAAGAGTGCGATGAAACACTCCAAAACCACCTTGCTGATCGGCATCGGCCTGCGGCTGGGTGAAAACGGTGGTTCATCGATCTACCAGGCCCTCGCCGTGAGCTATATCGTTGGCGTGGTCGGCCTGCAAGGGCCGGTGGGTGTCCTGACCCTTATCTGCGCGGCCAGCGTCGGCGCGCTAACCGTGCCGATTGCCGGCAAACTCAGCGACCGGTTTGGCCGAGTGGTGGTCTACCGAGCCTTCGCGCTGGTGCAATTGGCACTGGCGTTCCCGGTGTGGTGGGTACTCAGCCTGGGCAACGTAGTGGCGAGCATCATTGCCATTTCCATCGCACTGGGTATCGGCACCTGGGGTATGTTCGGCACGCAGGCGGCGTTGTTGCCTGAGCTGTTCGGCTCGCGTCACCGCTACATGGGTGTGTCCATTGCCCGGGAAGCGTCGGCAGTGATCGCTGGTGGCATTGCGCCGATGATCGGTGCCGGCATCATTGCCCTGGTGGTGGCGAGCCACGACGGCGACGCCAGCACAGGTATCGGTGCCTGGTTGCCAATTGCCTGCTACCTGACTCTGCTCACACTGATCACCCTGTACACCACATTCAAGACCCCGGAAACCCTCAATCGCGACCTGGACGAACCCCGTGATGCCTGGGAAATAGCCAGTGCCGGATCAGCAGTACATGTCCAGTCCAGCAGCAGGCGTACGCGAACAGCGTGACGGCGAAACAGGCCGGTGAACGATGTAGATCTGGTGCTCGACACTCAGCAACAAGTCAGCGAGTTGCCCGGCGATGGCTATCGTCGTGTCAGGGGATTGCTGCGTCGCGCCCGTGAAACCCGGTTGCGGCCCGCGATTCACGTGCGAATTCGATCAATGCCTGCAACGCTGGCGGCACGTGACGCCGACTGGGGTAGTAGATGAAAAAACTACTGGGTAGGGCTTTCCAGCCGACCAATATTTCCTCTAACTGCCCCTGCGCAATGTCTGCCCGCGCCATTTCCTCATACACATACGCTATCCCTATGCCATCCTTCGCGGCCTGGATCATCAACCCGTCATCTTCCAGTGTTAACGGCCCTGGCACTGCTAGGCGCAAGGGCTGCCCCTCTGCCAGATACTCCCATTTGTAGAGTTTGCCGCTGGGAAAGCGCCTGCCGATGCAGACATGTTCAAGCAACTCATGAGGCGTCTTCGGTACGCCGTGTTTCTTGAGGTAGTGGGGGGCCGCGACGGTGACAAATGCCTGAGGCGAGCCAATCGGGACGGCGATCATGTCTCCAGCCAGACTTTCGCCGAAGCGCACGCCAGCGTCGAAGCCTTTGGCTACGATGTCGCTCAGCCCGTCGTCAGTCGCCAGTTCCACGTTGATGCGCGGGTAGGCAGTCATAAATGGCGCGAGTAGTGGCGCAACGACTAGACGTGCGGCAGGTCGCGATACGTTCAATCGCAGAGTGCCAGTGGGTATTTGCTGTTTGGAGGTCAGTTTGTGCAAGGCGTTAGCGACGTCCGCCAAGGCTGGAAGCAACGTGGCAAGCAGTTGATGACCGGCTTCGGTAGGCGTCACGCTTCGGGTGGTGCGGTTGAGCAGCCTTACGCCTAGTCGTTCCTCCAACGCGCGAATAGCATGGCTTAGGGCCGAGGCTGATACCCCTCGCTCATCAGCCGCTTGACGAAAACTACAGTGGCGAGCGACAGCGGCAAAAGCGTCCAGCTCGGATAGGTCGTAATGGCTTTTCATGAGTGTGATTCAGTAGTTCAAATACGATTACCTATCTTATCGTCAGCAACGTCTGCGCCGATACTTTGCGCATCAATTGACGTGAGGTTTTCATGCAGAAGAATCGTTTGGGTACATCCGACTTGCATATTTCGCTCATTGGAATGGGCACCTGGGCCATTGCCGGGCAGGGATGGGAGTACAGTTGGGGCGCGCAGGATGATGGCGATAGTCTAGCGGCGCTGGAGTACGCGGTGGAGCGGGGCGTGAACTGGATAGACACGGCGGCGGTGTATGGGCTGGGTCATGCCGAAACTGTGACGGGGAAGTTGCTACGACAGGTACCGGCTTCGCGCCGCCCACTTGTGTTCACTAAGGGCAGCTTGGTATGGGATCGTGCGACCCGAGAAATCTCTCATTCGCTCGCACCTCAATCACTGATAACGGAAATCGAGGACAGTCTTCGCCGTCTACAGGTTGACGTAATCGACCTCTACCAGATTCATTGGCCGGCTTTCCCCGCTGATGGGAACAGCGAGGGTATCGAGGATGCTTTGGCAACCTTGGCTAAGGCAAAGGCACAAGGCAAAATCCGGGCAATTGGAGTATCGAATTTCGATGTTGCGCAACTCGGACGAGCCCAGGCGGTAACCGATGTCGCTTCCTTGCAGCCGCCGTATTCAGCGTTAATGCGCGAAATCGAGGAGCAGATTCTGCCGTATTGCGCGGAGTCGAAGATCGGTGTAATCGCCTATTCCACCTTACAATCGGGGCTGCTCACGGGAAGCATGACCCGCGAGCGTATCGCCAATTTACCCGAAGACGACTGGCGTAAATCGCGCAGCGCTGATTTCCAAGAACCACGCCTAAGCAAGAATCTTGCTTTGGTGGACGTCATGGCGAATATCGGCGCACGACATGGTGTAAGTGCGGCGGCAGTAGCCATCGCTTGGGTATTGCGCGCACCGGTAGTGACTGGAGCGATCGTGGGCGCACGGCATCCCGACCAAGTGGATGGATTGATTGATGCCACTAGGATACGGCTTAGCAGTAATGAGTTGGAAGAAATACGCCCATACTTGCCGCAGGGCATGGGTACGAATGTGCCCAGTTGAGCCAATCGCTTATTTACGAGAAAAACCGGAGACCACGCCACATCGGAGCTTTCCACATGCGCCACGCCACGCATCGAATTCAGACCCTGTTGCTTGAGCACAAACAGTAGTTTGCTTCAGGAGCTGCGCAGTGCAGCTCCTGAAGGTCATCAGAACGGTACGGCCACGGTTAGCTGGCTGTAAACGTTGGTGCCATTGCCGCCCACCTGATTTGCGCCGTTGCTTTCATCTTTGTTCGGCTTATACAGGCCCAGTAGTGGAGTGACGATCAGGTGTTCGCTCACAGCCCATTCGGCGTACAGATCCAGCTCGCGACCATCGAGGTTCAGTGCGTCGCTTTTGTGCAGTGTCTTGTAGTCGAAGAACAGCGCGCCGACCGTCACCCCGTCGACCGGTTTGACCTTCAATGCGACATGTTGGACCGAGGTATTGCTATTGAAGGGGCCGGAATAGTTGGACGCCACCTCACCCTGGAACCAGGTGCCGTAGCCGCGGCTGAAGCCGTTGAACATCGAATCCCAGTTCTTTGAATACCGGCTGTAGCGGTAAGTCAGGTCGGGCGACCAGGGTAAATTTGCGAAGGTGTAGCCGGCTTCGGTGTACCAGGCCTTTTCGTCGCCAGCGTCCTTATCCTGCCAGGCATATTCGAAAGCAAAGTGGGCGTTTTCTATCCCGGCATTGCCCGCGCCGCGAAGGCTATAGATGTTCATGCCTTCGCGTTGCTTCTGGAAGTCGCTGGCGTAGCGGTCGTCAACGCTGATGCCGTGGATGTAGGTCAAGCCCAGGGTACCCGGTGCAGCGGTGTACTCCAGCGTGCCTGCGGCCATTTCGGTGTCGGCTTGTGAGCGATTGTTGGACTTCATCCACATCATGCTGCCGTGTAGGCCGTCTTTGCCCCCCAGGCGAACGACAGCAGTCTCGTCGAAAGCATGTCGAGCGGCCAGGTAGTACGCGCCTCCTCGATTGAGCTTGCCGTCGGCAGGTCCCTTGCCAAAATTCAGGCCATCATCGTTGATGATGAAACCGTCGCCGAGGGTGATGATCTGGCGGCCGAACGAAAGGTCTACGCCATCCTTGCCCAGGACTGGAAAAAGTTCGCCCGAACGCCATCCTGCAAAGGCTTCGTCGAATTTCGTGGTGCGCTCGGTGCCATCCGTAATACCCGCCGCATCACCATCCCCCCATGTACCCGAAGTGACCAAATTGGCCGTTCCATAGACGCTACCTGCGCTGCCAAGTGTCTGATCGACACTGAGTCCATATTTGATAAAGCCTTCGCGCCAACTGGAGCCACCGGTGGTGCCGTCATAGTTTTTCCGGCTGTTAAACATCCCGTAGACAGCCAGGAAGTTGCCTGTGACTTTAGTGTCTGCATCGGCATAAAGCTCGTAGGCATAGGCGGACGAGTTGGCGGTCAACAGCGCGACGCCCAGGCCAATGGCCTTGGAAAGCGATCGTGTTTTCAGCGTTTG
>Ga0302167_10001296_pt1 | contig 10991 bp, 7 predicted proteins | sample I_Fen_N1_1_FD_193496 | JGI IMG/M metagenome (GOLD analysis project Ga0302167, IMG submission 193496) | Peat permafrost microbial communities from Stordalen Mire near Abisko, Sweden - I_Fen_N1_1 | ecosystem: Environmental > Terrestrial > Soil > Wetlands > Permafrost | place: Sweden: Abisko...
TCAAGTTTTCAAATAAGATATTATTTAAAGTGGTCGGGGTGACAGGGATTGAACCTGCGACCTCATCGTCCCAAACGACGCGCGCTCCCAGCTGCGCTACACCCCGAAATTAATTTTTGTTTCCTTACTTGCCACTTAATCTCTCTAGCGACAAGGATTATTCTACAATATCAAATCTATTTCGTCAATACCTTTTTTAATATTTTATTAATAATCTTTTCAAAATTTACATAAATACTAATTTAAATACGCACGAATTCCCTTATTTCACTATGTTTATGCTAGGTAAAACAAATTTCACTTAGCATAAACAGTAATTAGTCAATTTTTTAAAATATATAATAATATTCGCCAATTATCTTTTTAAAATATTTTCAGGCACATGAAAAAAATAGGCTAGCATATGGACTTGTTATTTTTTTTGATTGTGCCCTATATAAAAAAATCCATAAATTCTATACTTTAATTTCTTTTAGATATGTATCGATATTTCCATCATCATTAATATCTATAAACCCAACATATCGTCCTTTAAGTCTTGGTAATGCTATACTACCTGGATTCATCAAAATTAAGCCGTTTTCCTTTTCTATTATTTGTTCATGTGTATGCCCAAATAAAACAATATCTACATCTAATTCTTTTCCCCTATAATAAATATTATTAACAGATCTTTTCACACCATATAAATCTCCATGTGTAAAAAATATTTTCCTTCCATTAATCTCTATAATATTTTCTTTAGGGTACTTTGTTGAATAATCACAATTACCTGCAACAGCATATACCTTACCTTTGAAATTATGTTCTAACTCTTCAGCATCTTCAACATTATCACCTAAATGTATCAAAACATCCGCATCTTTTATTAATTCTTCAGCCAACTTAATATATTTATTAGATCTATGTGTATCACTTACCACTGCAATTAACATAATCCTCTCTCCTCCTCTAACCTTCCTTCAGTAAATTTATCCGATAGCTAGCATCCGCAACACTCCACCTGAATCAAGTTTCACTTGATGCCTCTAGCAAAACTCACTAATTATTTTTTTCAATTCTTTTAATGCTACGCCTCTATGACTAATTTCATTTTTTTCAGCTGCAGTTAACTGTGCAAAAGTTTTACTTAAGGGTTCATAGAAAAACAGTGGATCATATCCAAATCCGCCTTCTCCATGCAATTCCTCTATAATATAACCCATTACCTCTCCTGTAACCTTAAAGTACTCTCCTTGGTCTGTAAACATTGCTAATTGGCAAATAAATTTAGCACCTCTACTTTCCTTCTGTACCCCATTTAAATTCTTTAGCAATTTTTCATTATTTTTTGCATCATTTCCATGTTCCCCAGCATATCTAGCTGAATATATTCCAGGTTCCCCCTTTAAATAATCAACTGATAATCCTGAATCATCTGATAATACAATAAAATTTTTATCTCCTCTATTTAATAAAAATTCATATATTTCTTTTGCTTTCTTTTTTGCATTTTCTTCAAATGTTTTTCCATCTTCAACTACATCTATATTAATATTTTCGTTTTCCAAAGATTTGACTTCTATGTTTAGGTCTTTTAATATATCTTTCATTTCATTTATTTTTTTCTTATTATTACTAGCTAATATTAATCTTTTCATTATGTATTTTCCTCCTATTATTTTTAACAAAGTGAACTTTTACATATCACACTGTAAGAAATATATTCAAACTGCATACTTTCATTTTTTATTTAATATTAAATAGTTCATCTCTTTTGGGAGGCTCAACATTAAGTTCCTTATCCTTATCTACTAAAACTCCCCCCTCTTCACTTATAGTTCCTATAATACTCGCATCAATACCATTTTCCCTAAGCTCTTTAATTAATTCATTACCCTTTTCAGTAGTAATAAGCATGCTACCAGATGATATCAATCTAAGGGGATCTATTTTAAATTCTTCACAAACCTTTTTAGTTATATCTAACATAGGTATTTTATCTTTAAATATTTTAAACCCTTTATTTGATGCCATAGCAACCTCAAATAAGCCTCCAAGAAGTCCACCCTCCGTTATATCATGCATTGAATTAACTCCAAAATTTCCGCCTATTCTACCCTCTTCTAGGACACTTATCTTATTTATTAAACTTTTTCCAAGCTCTATTTCTTCTTTTGACAATACTTTTTGAATTCTTTCTTCATAATCATTTACTAAAATATATGTTCCTTCTAATCCCAAGGCTTTCGTCACAATTATATCATCACCTAATTTAGCTCCCGCTGTTTTTATAGATTTACCTTTTAAATTCTTTCCTATTACGGTAACAGATATAACCATTTTATTCACTGCACTGGTTACTTCTGTATGTCCGCCTATTATCTCAACACTAATTTTTGCTGCTTCTTCATCAATTTCATTCATAACTTTATTTATTTCTTCTAAGTTCGAAGATATTGGCGCCAATATTGTAACTAAAATGCCTATAGGCTCTCCACCTGTTGATGCAATATCATTACAATTAATATGTACAGCCAGCTTCCCTACATTCTCATTTGCGCCTGTTATAGGGTCTGTAGAGAATATCCCTTCACAGTCTCCAAAATCAATTACAGAGCAATCCTCCCCAACATCATTTCTAACTTTTACTTCATTTCTCTTAATTGTTTTATTATTTAATATAAGATTTCTCAAATCATCAAAATCTAATTTTCCTTCCTTCATTTATAAAAAATCTCCTTTTATTTATATTTTATGCACCTTTCACTTACTAGCTTCATATTAATGAATAAGATGAGAATTTTATGAGAGGTGTGTATATTGAGATATATAGGACCATTTTTTAGGATGAATAGCCTTTCCCAAAAAGAAATTAGTGGTCAGCTTTTTCATTTAGCAAAAGAATCAGTAAAAACCTTAGTATTAAACTCTAAATGTGGTCTTTTAGCACAAGTTAGAGTTTCAAAAAAATCTTCTATAAATGATATTAGCATATTAAATAATTTTTCTCCACTATTATGCTTATATAGAAAAGCTTCCCCTATGTTCATCCATAGCAAAAGTAGTCATGGCTTTGATGAAGCAAGTTTTAGGAAAGAAATAAACCCTTCTACAAACGCTCTTATGACATTATGCTTACTTGAACTAAGTGAATACTATTCACATTATGATGAAGGAGATAGAAATATAGTTTCCCTTGAAAAACCATTTAAATATCTTGCAAAGGAACAATTACAATTTTACTCTGAGAATTTAAGAAATAACGAAGGATTATTTGTTGATAAAAAAAATATATCTGATGGAAATTCAAAAGGATTTTCTTTGGCAGATAAAGATGGTAAATTTAAATTTTCTGATCAAGCTTTTATGATGGATGTTTACTTACTATATTCACTCTATAGCGAAGATGATCAAATTAGTGATGAATATGTTAAGTTTTCACATGAAATCTTAGATATGTTTAAAGATTATAAATCTGCTTTATATGATTTATCCTTTAGTGAGACCATACAAGTATTCTTTGCACTAAATATATTTTACAAATACTCTTCTGATTCAGATGCAAAAAAACTTATTCTAGATTTAGGAGATTTTTTAATTACTAAATTCCAAGAAAAAGATTACTATTTAGAGTCAATAGATGATTGTTCATTATTTTCTATATGCTTAATGGATGCTTATAAACATACAGAAATAATTTCCTTCAAGGAAATGGCTAAAGAAATCATTGAAAAACTTATTAGCTTGTATGATACTGATAAAAATATATTCATTAAATCCTGTGATAAAAAAGAAAGTAAATATTCCGCCTTAGAAGTTAATTCCTATCTTCTTGCTTTGATTGTATATTCACTTCAAGAAGATGCAACCACTGAATTAAAACCTATAATTTCTGGCATCTATAGGAAATTCTTTGTAAATGGTGGCCTTTTAACAAGCTGGCCTGAAGCACCAACACTAGATGAAGTAGAAAGATATAAAAAGTTAAGTTTACGTTCTGATGATATGCTAGACGAAACATATTTTAGAATGCCTATCTCTCCTACACCTAAGAGTACAGGATTAGCACCTGTATTTGTAAAGAGTTTAAGTTATTCAAAGAGAAAAGATGCCCTAAGTACTAGCCGAACCTCTTTTGATAGCAATAAAAATATGTTTAATTTCTTCTTAATCATTTATCTGCTTAAAGATATGGTTAAAGATTTCATGGAATTTATGCCTTCTTTTGACTCAAAAATGCCGATTGATTCAAGAAAAGTTAGCCAGGTAAACAGTGATTTTAATTCTAACAATATTAAAAAAGGTTCATTAGATTCAGATCCCCCAAACTCTTCAGTAGCTAATAATACAACATCTAATCTGAATCCTTTAAACAACGAAGAATTTACTAACTTAGAAGAACGTGAAATTGAAAATATAGATACGTTTAAAAAAGTAAATAATATTACTTTATCAAAAAATACTATTCCTAAATCTAACTCTTCGCTTAAGAATAAAAAATATAAAAAAAATAAAGCTCAACATCCTCACAATACTAAAAAATTCTAAACTTATAGCCACCCATACTCTAAGTTACAATTATACACTTCAAATATATCTAAAACTCAAAATTAGCGAGTTTACTTTTCTGTAGCATACATCAAAATCTTCAGTAACTACAACAAATGTATGCCCACTAATTTTTGCAGATTATCAGTATAAGGCACAATCAAAAAAATAATAGAAAATCCTACCGATCTACTATTTTTTGATTGTGCCTAAGTATAATTTTCACCGTGGTTTATTTAAGAGTAGCAAAATCAATATTCCCATTTCCATCTAACTTCAATTGAGATATTTTATTTGAGATAGCTATATTTTCGTTATAAAATACTAATGGAAGTATGTTATAATTATCAAACAAACTTTCTTCTAAGCTTGAATAATCAGATTTTATTTCATTTGTTTTTGGTTTCCCCAAAAGATTATTTTGGTTATCAGTTAAATATTCTTTAAATCTTAAATAAAAGTTTTGTTTATCAAGTATATTAGCCTCATTATTAATCAAAAGTATATCATATCTATTCTTCAATTCTTGATCTTCAAGTTCTTCTTTCACCAAACTATATTTTATAGTTATACCTGTATTCGCCTTAAACCAATCTTGAATACTTCTGCATAAAATCCTATTTTCATTATTATCTTCACATAATAAGGTTAATATCTTAGGCTTATTCCAACTGCCACCTTTATTACTAACAACTTTTCTTGCTTGTAATTTAGTTAAATCTTGTTTATCTTCTCTAAAGAAACTTCCCTCTGCAAGATCAAATTTATTACTATTTAAATTTTCATAAGATTCAATCGCTTTGCATACATTGTTATAAATTTCTCTTCGACCTTCAATTGGAATCAAATTATTTTTATTATTAATTACTAAGTATGTCGCGTTTATTCCGGGAATTGTTACTAACTTCTTTTCTTCTTCTAATTTATTAAGCTCACTTTCAGGAGGATTTATAACCATATCCCTTTCCTTAATTTCATATGATGCCATTGATAATTCAACACTAGTGTCTTCTAATATATTAATCTTAGATATATTAGTGTCACTACTAATTTTACTTGTTTTTAATATAATCTTTTCTTTACTCATAGAATCAATTTTATAATCTCCTGAATAAACTAACTTATCATAATTATTTCTTATAGTACTCCACATTACTAAATATTTTCTTAATCTATATTGTGGTTTAGTTAATTCATTTAAAAAATTATCATCTTTTTTATTCAACCTAATGACAACAGAATTATCATTACTCTTTATAGCAACTCCAGTTTCAAATACATTTTTCCCTTCTTTAAATTCCATTGCTCCATATACCTCAAGTAATGCTTGTATGTTTTCTTTATCTTCTACTTTTAGTAGTTCTTTAAAAAACATAACTATATCATCAGGAGTTACTTTATTTCCATTACTCCAAAAAATGTCATCTCTAAGTTTAAATTCATATTGAATACCCTCTGAATCTTTTATTACTTCGCTTGCTAAGGAGGGGGCTATTTTATTTTCTTGAGTCTTTGAAACTAATCCTTTACTTACTGCACATATAATATCCTCATTTCGTTTAGATAAATTAGTTACCTTTTCTAAGTCTTTTGGAATTTGATCTATACCATAGCTTAATGTTTCTTCTAAATTATTATCAACTACATTAGCATTTCCTTTATTTATAAATCCTAGACAAAATAGAATTATAGAAACCATCATGATTAAATAGAAAAAATATTTCTTCATAATTACACCCTTTACTTTGATTTAGGCATGTTGAATAATTAAGTTTGCCTTATGTATATTATTACCACGAACTATTTTTTCTAATCAAAAAGCTGGCTCAAAATAATTTAAAATCATTTTGAACCAGCCTCTTTGACAATGCCTAATGCATTGTGAATTGATCATTTAACTAAATTTATCATAAAGAAAATTAGAGAAACAGATATTGCAAAACTAAGTGCAGAATATAATATTCTCTTTTTTCCTGTTTCATTAAGAATAAATCTAATACCTAAAATTCCCATAGTGATGCAAACACCGAGTTGTATTGGTAAGTATGAATTAAAAATTTGGCCAACATAATAAAATTGATAAGTTGTTGTAAAGGTACAAATTATTAAAATGCTTGTTATAAATGCTGCTGCGAACCCAAGCAAATTTGTTATTCTTTTCATCCCCTACCCCCTTAATATTTCCTCAAACTCTTCTTCCGAAAGAATTTTAACTCCTAATTCTTCTGCTTTTGTTAATTTTGATCCAGCAGCTTCTCCTGCTATTACATAATCTGTTTTCTTACTAACACTTCCTGAAACTTTTGCACCTAAGCTTTCTATTTTATCTTTTATCTCAGTTCTAGAATAATTCTTAAGTGAACCAGTTGCAACAATAGTTTTTCCTTCAAAAGGATTTTCTACAACTTCTTTTTCATCAAACTTAGGATTAATTCCTAGCGTTAATAATTCATTAATTGTTTCCATTACCTTTTCTTCTTTAAAAAACATCATAACATCTTGCGCAACTATATCTCCAACATCTTGAACTCCTACGAGCTCTTCAAATGTAGCACTTTTCAGACCTTCTATAGATTTGAATTTATTAACTAAATCTTTTGCTGTTTTTACACCTACATTCGGAATTCCTAAAGCATATATAAATGCATATAATTCACAATCTTTACTTTTTTCAATAGCTTCTAAAAGATTTTGTGCCTTTTTAGCTCCAAACTTTTCTAAATCTATTAACTCTTCTTCTTTTAATTTGTATAAATCAGAAATAGATTTAATATTAAGCTTTTCAAATAATTGTTCCGCTGTTCTTTCTGAAAAACCAGCTATATTCATAGCTTCTCTGCAACCATAATGCACTATACTTTTTACTAATTGAGGCTTACAAGATAAAGTGTTTTCACAAAAATAATGCGCTCCATTTAAAATCAAATGACTTCCACATGCAGGACAAACTTCTGGTATTTTGATTTCTTCTGACTCTTCTAATGATTCTGGAACAACTCCCATTATCTCTGGAATAACATCATTACTTCTACGCACAAATACTTCTGCTCCAATTCTAACACCCTTTCTTGCAATATCATCAACATTATTTAATGTTGCTCTTTTAACAGTAACACCTGCAAGTTCAACCGGCTCTAGTATTGCTGTTGGTCCAACTCTTCCACTTCTTCCAACATTCCATTCAACATCTAAAAGTTTAGTTGTTGCTTCCTGAGCTTCAAATTTAAATGCAATTGCCCATTTAGGGAATTTGACAGTATATCCAAGTAACTCTCTTGTTCTAATATCATCTATTGCAATTACTAATCCATCTATATCATAATCTAAATCAAATCTAATATTTTTTATATATTCAATTTCCTTTTCAATTTCATCCATAGATATACATACCTTTATATAATTATCAACTGGCAAGCCTTGCTCTTTTATAAAATCCATCATTTCTAAATAAGTCTTAAATTGACTTCCTTCTTTATACCCTACATCATAAAAAAATGCCGAAAGATTTCGTTTAGCAGTCTCCTTAACATTAAGGTTTCTCAAAGCACCTGCTGCTCCATTTCTCAGATTCTTTAGTTGAGATTCTGAAGTTTCATTATACTTATTAAAGGCCTCTTGAGTCATAACAGCCTCTCCATGAACCTCTAAAATATCATTACTATGAATTTTAAGAGGAATTGACTTTATTGTTTTTACTTGCGCAGTTACTTCTTCACCAATGTTGCCTGTTCCTCTCGTTGCTGCAATTTCCATTATACCTTCAGTATTATATGTTAAGTTAATTGTCAAACCATCAAATTTCTTTGTAAGTATATACTTTAAATCTGGTAATTCCTCACCTTTACTTCTCATTTCTTCAACGAATTTAAGATTTCTGCTATGCCAATCTTTTATTTCTTGTATACTTTGAGCTTTATCTAAACTCCAAAGTCTTGCTTTATGGGTATACTTTTTAAAACCTGATAAGACTACATCACCAACTCTTAAAGTTGGTGAATAAGGAAGTACATGTTCAGTTTCTTTCTCTAATTCTTGAAGTTCATAATATTTTTTATCATAATCCTTATCACTTACAGATGGATTATCTAAAGAATAATATTCATACGAATATCTATTTAATTCTTCTACAAGTTCTTTTATTCTTTCAATTTTATCCATAACTAGACCTCCAAATTAATAATAAAAAAACGTTCTACAGCCTCTATACCATTTTAAGCTTTGCAAATGATAACAATAATGATTTAACTCCCTGTTTATCAAAAGCAACTGTTAGTTTTTTATCATTACCAGAATCTTGAACTGCTACAATTGTTCCTACTCCAAACTTTTCGTGAACAACCTTTCTACCAAGTGTTGCTTCATTATTAGTTATGTATTCTTCTTGTGCTTCATCTATTGCACTTCTATCAATTGTATTAGTAATACCACCATTTTCAAGAGTATATGCCCGATTCCCAGTAACACTATTTCTTAAACTGTGAGGATTAGTGTATGAGTTACTCTTCATAACTTTCTCTCTATTCTTAACATTTGCCTTTTCTACGCCAACATATTCCTTAAGTTCTGGTTTTATTTCATTAATAAAATCAGACTGAGAATATGCCACAGTTTTACCAAAGACTCTCCTAACTTCCGCTGATGTCATAAATAATGTTTCTTTTGCTCTAGTTATTCCAACGTAGCATAATCTTCTAGATTCCTCCATCTCTGATTCTTTATCAAATGATGAATTTCCAGGAAAAATACCATTTTCCATACCAACCATAAACACTACTGGGAACTCTAACCCTTTTGCACTATGAATTGTCATTAATACTACATTATCATCCTCTTCATCTATCCTATCAGTATCTTGAACCAAAGAAACTTTTTCTAAATATGCAGATAATGATTTATCTTCATTATTAACTTCAAAATCAACTGCATCAGATACTAATTCTTTTAAGTTTTCAATTCTACTTCTATCTTCAATCTCGTCAGAATCTTGTAATTGCTTCATATATCCAGTATCCTTTAATATTGATTCAATCAATACGGATACAGGCACAGTTTCACTAAGAACCATTAAATTTTCCATTAATGCTACAAATGGAGTTATCGTTGAAACATTTCTTTGTGTTAATGTAGGAATACTTCTAACTTCTGCTAATGCATCCCAAACGTTCAATTCAAAACTAGCTGCAAATTCTTGAACCTTATTAACAGTTGCATCTCCAATACTTCTTTTAGGTACATTGATGATTCTTCTAATACTAATATCATCTTGGGGATTAACAAGAACTTTTAAATATGCTAATATATCCTTTATTTCTTTTCTGTCATAAAATCTTGTTCCTCCTACTATCTTATAAGGAACACCCTTTCTTCTAAAACTTTCTTCAAAAATTCTAGATTGAGCATTTGTTCTATATAAAATAGCAAAATCATTATATTTCTTACCTTCTTGTTCTTTTATATCTAAAATTTGTTTCCCAACAAAATTTCCTTCATCACTATCCGCAAAAGCTCTATATATCTTAATCTTACTTCCAGGCTCCTGTTCTGTTCGAAGTACTTTACTCTTTCTATTTGAATTATTAACAATTACAACATTAGCTGCATCTAATATATTTCCTTTAGATCTATAATTCTGTTCTAATTTAATTACTTTAGCACCGGGATAATCTTTTTCAAAATCTAAAATATTTCTAATATCTGCGCCTCTCCACTGGTAAATACATTGATCATCATCGCCTACCACGCATATATTCTTATATTTAGATGCTAATAACTTTACCAATTCATATTGTGCACCATTAGTATCTTGATATTCATCAACCATAATATATTTAAACTTATTTTGATAAAATTCTAGTACTTCCGGATTATTCCTAAAGAGTTCAACTGTCTTAAAAATCAAATCATCAAAATCTAATGCATTATTTTCTTTTAGTCTTTTTTGATACATTTCATAAACATCAGCAATTTTCTTTTCTCTAAAGTTAGATTCATTTTCTAACATATAGCTTCTAGTCCCTTGCATTTTATCTTTGGCTTTACCTATCTTTCCAATTATCTCTTGCTCTGTTATATCTTTATCATTAATGTTAAGAATACGCATGCATTCCTTCACTAATATCTTTTGATCTGAACTATCATATATAGTAAAACTACTTTTATAGCCTATCTTATCTATTTCTCTTCTTAAAATCCTAACACAAGTTGAATGGAAAGTGGATATCCACATATTATCAGCTCTTTCACCAATAAGTTTTTTAACTCTATCCTTCATTTCCTTAGCTGCCTTATTTGTAAAAGTAATAGCTAATATACTATAAGGTGCAATTTCTAAATCTTCAATCATATGAGCCATTCTATGTGTTAAAACTCTTGTCTTACCTGAACCTGCTCCAGCTAAAATCAGTACCTGCCCATTAATTGTAGTTGCCCCTTCATATTGCTCTTTATTAAGTAATGTTTTT
>Ga0302167_10001298_pt1 | contig 10987 bp, 7 predicted proteins | sample I_Fen_N1_1_FD_193496 | JGI IMG/M metagenome (GOLD analysis project Ga0302167, IMG submission 193496) | Peat permafrost microbial communities from Stordalen Mire near Abisko, Sweden - I_Fen_N1_1 | ecosystem: Environmental > Terrestrial > Soil > Wetlands > Permafrost | place: Sweden: Abisko...
ATTTAAACGCATATAAGTTTGTAAAGGATCTTCCGGGCTTTTTGCTTCACGCCAGAGTTTACCAATAAAATCAATGCCATGCTTATCGGTCCAGTAATAATGAATGAAGTAGCTGGCATATCGTTGAAATTCGTGACAAATATGACGGTGATAGTTTTCGGTATAACCTGAAAAATAATATCCATCGAAAGCTTGTGTCGGGTATGATTGAAAAGATTGCCACTGAGCTGTTTGTTCCCAGAAACCATTTCCACCATTACCTCCAAAACCATAACGGAATCCACGTGACAAATCGTTAGCACATGCACCGGAAGCCAATAAATCAGCATAAACCTGATATTGAAAGCAATGCCCTATTTCATGAGCAATAACAGAACCAACGGGCTTACAAGTTGAAGGATTGACCCACAAGGCTCCAATCACATCATCGTATCCACTACCGGTTGCCAACCAATCAGTCTGATACAGCAGATAAATTTCCATCTTATATTTGTCGAGGTTTGATTTTCCGGTTCCTACTTCGGCAAATTTCAGGGTATTCACATTCATGTCGTAAAATGCTTCTGCCTTTTTCAATAAATCATCCACATCAACGCGCATTGCATCAGAAACGGTACCTGCATTTGGATCTTTACCAAAATCGGCTGCCCAAAATACAATGAAGTGGGTGGACTGCTTACTGCGGACAAACGACCATTTACTGTCGCTTCGAAGCATGTCCATATCTTTAAACTCTTGTGGCTTATAGTATTTAGCGTAGTCCTTAATGTCGGTTGGTTTGAGAATGACAACGGATGAAGAATCGGTTTTAGCTATAATATCTTTATCCGTTCCACATGCAACCAAAGACATGGAAGTAGCTCCCAGCAGAGGAAAAAAAAGGAGAAAAGAAAAGCATAAGCCGAGCAAACCCGGCTTATGCAATTTCAAATATGTTTTATTTATGTTCATGTTATTTTTTTAAAAACGTATAGTTTTACAAGAGGATGGATAAAACAAAGCAGCTATTAACCATCCTCTTGTTTTTATTATTCTATTCCAGTGTTGTAGTAATAATAAACCGGAAGAAGTTCTTTTCATTCTTTGTATCTTTATAACCTACACTGATAGTATATTTGCTTCCGGCTTTCAACGCAGGGGCTCTACCAATATACAACATCTGATCTTTACTATTTGTGTCTGCAAAAAGACTAAAACCTGTAGCACCCCAGTTACAAACTGCTCCCAGATTATTCATCCAATAGCCCGGAGAATCTGCTGTATAAGCACTATTGCTGTCCCATGTGCCAGTTACAGGATCTACCATATACATGTGAATAGTTCCGGTAGTTGCATTACCCGTATTACTGTCATAATCAAGATTAGCCAAAAAGTCATTGACACTCAATCCCATACAGGTCTGTATAGTTGCTGCATATTGATTGAAATCAATTCCAAAGGTCACATAATCACCCGCAGGAATACTAATGCTGGTAAGGATAATTGTTGGATCGGTAACAGACACATTAAACAAGAAACGTACGTAACTGTCATAATCAGGACCTTTTACAGCAAACCCGACATTAAAAGCCAACACGGTTCCCGCTTTAGCAGCATCGTTTGCATTGACAACAAGTGTCTTTGCATTTGTATCGATATCCAGGCTAACTGTTTGCGAGGCGTCACTAGCTGTACATACACCACCTGCACTATTATAATACCATCCGGTTGTTCCCTTTGTCACCGGGGCTTTGTTCCAGATATTTCTGGTTGGATTGATATTGTAAAACACAACGGTTCCATCTTTAAGGCCGCTGATAACCTGATCTACGGTCATATTCATATTGGCCTTGAACTTATCAGCATAATCAGACAAGTTTATAGTTTTAGCAGCAAAATGTCCAACTGCAAATTCAAGATTATTTGTTACTACTGCATCAGTATTTACTTTCAAATATGGACTTTCACTTTCACTGTATACATGTTTACTTGTTGCATCCATTATACTGTCATTACAAGCAGTAAATGTTAATATGCAGCAGCCTATTAAGGCATATATTAGATTTTTCTTCATATCAGTTATTTTTTATCAGAATTAATTTTATTTTGTCCTACTTCGTATAACCGGGATTCTGCACCAATTTTGGATTTCCATCCATAAAGGCTTTTGGTATTGGGAAAATGTCACAATGATTATCCGTTACGTCAGTTGTAGCATTTTTGCAGAACCATGATTTTCCATTGTATACATTCTGATTTTTACCATTTATACGGAAACGAATCAAATCCTGACGACGATGATGTTCTGCTACGAATTCCCAGGCCAAATCGTCTAATAAACCTCCCAGTTCTATATCGGCACCACCTTCTGTAGTTGTAATCCAAATATCTGATTCGCCCATTTTTCCCTGATTTTCGCGATGTCCATACGAATAGACGCTACCACCTTTTAGTTGCGCAACAGTACGAACCGCTTTCTCCGGATTATTTTTAAATGCACGTTGGCGTACCTGAGTTACAAGATTGGCTGCATCTTGTTCCGTTTCACCTTTATAACCTCCAAGACGAAGTAAACATTCTGCTTTTATCATGTAAGCGTCTGCTAAGCGGAAAAACGGAACATCATCGTATGAGGTACCAAAATCACCCGGAAGTATCTGGTATTTTATTAAGCGGGCTCCTTCATACGGATAACATCCCGGATTATCAATACTATGTATTTCTTTTGTGTAAATCACTGGTACACCATCGGCTATAATAGCGGCTCCGCTGTTTAGGTCATATTGTTGTCCTATAGTCCAACAAGATGTATAACGGGTATCTTGCGTATCGTATGTATCGAGAAACTGTGGTAAAACCAAACTACCACCTGTTGCCCAACCGTTAAAATTAAACGCAGCTCTACCTGCGGTAGATATCCATTTATTAGCGTAATAGTTTCCACCGGCATATTTTTCAGCATAAGGAATACCAAATATGACTTCTTTTGATGTTGAGATGTCTTCTTTAAAATTGTCGGAGTAGTTAGTGGCTAATGAAAATTTTCCGCTGTTAATTACTTCATTTACTTCGTCTAAGGCTTTACCATACCATGAATTATCGGTAAAATTATTAAACCATGCATTGTGGTTCAGATACATTTTAGCCAGAATCATATTTACGGTGTAATCATTAATTTGACCCATGCCATTGTCTTGTCCACATTTACCTTTAATGGCGTTTAACTCATTAATGGTGAAATCCCATGTTTTTTGCGGAGTTGCCTGTTCGGGTAACCAGCCTTTAGGATGAACATAGGTTGTATCCAATGGCACATTACGGAATATGTCGAATAAAATGTAATAATAGAGGGCGCGATAGCCTCTCAACTGAGCAACTGCAGGAGCAGATGTTTTTACTGCATCATTTGCTAATAATTTGTTGCAGGCGTTTATCCCTGAATAAGCGCCGTTCCATTCTGTCCATATATGTCCAATCTGTGAATGGAATTCGTGCTTGTGCATCGAAACATAGAGGTCGCCCCAACCGATACCTACACGATATGGAGTACACCACAAGTCAGACGATTCGTCCTGAATATCGCAATAGCCGTTCCATCCCCAATATACGGAACGCAGACTACTGTATACAGGAGCAAACATACTTGCCGCATCTGTAGCCGAAAAAGTGTATTTCTCGGCAGCGATTTGACTATAAATAGTTTCATCCAAATTAGTGCAACTATTGAAAGATAATATAGTTGCTCCTAACATTAAACCTAATATAAATTTATATGTTCTTGTTTTCATATTTTTAGTTGTTTTAGAAAGTAACATTAATACCAAATGTAAATGAACGGATTACCGGATATTTGTCACGTTTGTCAACACCAGCTATTTTAGCATCGATGTTCGAAAGTTCCGGATCTAATCCGCTGTAACCGGTAATGCAGAATAAGTTATCGCCCGACACATAAGCCCGGATTCCGTTTACATATTTATTTGCCTTTAAAGGAACCGTGTATCCAAAAGACATATTTGACATTTTTACGAAATCACCTTTTTCCAGATAATAGCTTACCAAAGTCTGTTTTTGGGCAGAAGATAACGTGTACTGACCTCCATAAGGTGCATTTTGAACTGATTTCAATTTGTTGTAAGCAATCGAATTATTTTCATAAAATGCCCGTGGTTCATTCAAAATTTTAAAGCCCAACTGACTTGTCATTTGAAAATTCAAATCAAAGTTTTTGTAACGGAAGGTATTATTCCATCCCAGATAAACTTTAGGTAGACCGTTACCAAGATATTGACGATACGTGTCACTTGTCAACATGTTGTCTGTTATCTCTTCTGCAGCTCCGGTTTTAGGATTTTCAATTAACCAAAGTCCGTTTTTCGAAACACCTACAGATTTCAAACCAAAGTAGTTCCCTACAGATTTTCCTACTTCCAGACGGTGAGTAGCCATACTGATCGGTTCGCCTAAGCCACCTTCATCATGTTGGTTGGCTGTTTGATATAAATCGTTTGACAAGCTTAACAACTTATTGTTGTTTGTTGAACCTGTAACGGTTGTTTTCCATTCAAATTTTTTAGTACGTATGGGTGTTGCATTGATAGCAATTTCAATACCCTGATTTCGCATTTGACCCACATTGGCTAACGTTTGACTATACAAGTTCGGAGGGGTTGGAACATCAAACCACCATAGCATATCAGTTGTTTTTTTTGAGTATACATCAATTGAAGCGCTTAAACGATCTTTTAAAACACTCAAATCCAAACCTATATTATATTCTGCTGAAGTCTCCCATTTTAAATCAGGATTCGGATTGGAAGCAACTACTAATCCGGGTTTCCAGGTTCCATGATCGTAGTAGTAAGAACTACCCAAATCAAAACGAGTCAGCGATTGGTATGGATCATTCGGTATTACACCGGTTACACCATAACCTGCACGCAATTTCAGATTATCCAACCAGGTAAAACCTTTCATAAACTCTTCGTTGCTGATAGTCCATCCAAGAGATGCTGAGGGGAAAGTACCCCATTTATGGTTTTCTCCGAATTTAGAAGATCCTTCGCGCCGAACACTAATCAAGGCATTGTATTTATTGGCGTATCCGTAACTTATACGACCAAAAAAGCCAACAAGTTTATTATCATTTTTATAGCTACCCATTCCCGCTTTTCCATCTTTCAAAGCTGAACCTACTCCCAGATTATTATATTGGAAAAAATCAGTTTGATAATTGTAGTTGTTCGCATTAAATCCCTCTTCTTCATTATATTGATAACTATATCCAACCAAAGCTTCGAGACGTTGATTATTGAGCTTTGCATTATATTTAGAGGTAATTTCTAAATTGTTTGAATTTTCCTCGGTCTCTGACTGATAGGCATAACCAGTGTGATTATTCATTTTCTGGTCATAAAAGTTGGATGTATAATATCCTTTATCGTGGGCATTTGAAGTATTTTTAGCCAACATTAAGTTTGTTTGCCAACCTTTTACAGGCTCTAAAGTAATATTTCCGGTCAGGTGTGTGTATTCTTTTTTGTATTCACCTTCACGTTCTTTAATCATTCCTACCGGATTATAGTAATTAAGAACCTGGAAGTTTTCATTGTAACTTCCGTCCTGATTGTAGATTGGCTCAGTAGGATTCCGAATAATGGCTTGTCTGTAAATATTGGATTCGCCATCGTTATTTGCATTTGTTGCGCTATTCTTGTGCAAACCTTTCACCATATTGAATTGAACCTTCAGCATATCGTTTAGCATCCAGTGAGAGATATCAAAGTTCATTTTCATTTCATCATTATAGGTGTCAATAATGACTCCTTCTTGTCTGCGATATGTAAAATCTGCTGAATAAGTGGTTTTATCCGACCCTCCTCTGATATTGAAGTTATGGTTGTGGGTAAAGGCTGTATGAGTAATAGCGTCCAACCAATTTGTATCATATCCTTTATCCGTAAAGTTCGTCAGACCCTGACGTATTTCACTTGTTCCCATAAAATCGAGTGTCTTCACAAAATTAGAAAATGAGACGTAACTGGAATAACTGGCTTGTGTTTTTGAATCACGTTTTCCTGATTTTGTGGTAATTAAGATTACACCGTTTGCTCCACGTGTTCCATAAATTGCTGCAGCTGAAGCATCTTTCAATACATCAATAGAAGCAATATTTTCAGGGGCAACGGTTCCTAAACTTCCTTGGATTCCATCAACTAATATCAGTGGGGCAGTACTTCCTTCCATAGAAATGACTCCACGTAATCGTATAGTTGATTCGGAATTGGGGTCGCCACTACCTTTGGCAATGGTTAAACCGGCAATTTTACCTTTAACCAGTTCAGCTGCATCACCAATATTACCAATAGTGAAATCTTCAGATTTAACACTTGTTATCGCACTGGTCACATCACCCTTGCGTTGGGTTCCATAACCAATAACCACTACTTCGTCGACCAGTTTAGAATCTTCTTTCAATGTAACCTGAATGTTTTTATTGTGTCCGGCTACGATTTCCTGTGCAGCGTATCCTATGTAAGAAAAAACCAGAACAGGCTTCTGACCTTTTACATTCAGTGTATAAGTTCCATCGTTGCTACTTATTGTTCCATTGTTGGTTCCTTTTTCACGAATACTGACTCCAACCAGACCTTCGCCTTTTTCATCAACAACCCGCCCTTTGATTGTTGCGGTTTCTTGTTGTGCGGCAACAGACGTAGTATTGCCCGAACTAGTCGGGGCTGCTAATGCATGACCAACAGCTAATGTCAGGCATGTGCATGCAGTAAGTTTTAATAAACTTCTGCTCAAAAACCATTTTGTTTTTAGATTTTCATTCATGTTGTTTTAAATTTAAGATTATTGATACTTAAGGGTAACAAATATATTTTATTGACAAATCGATATTGTCCGGAGTTTATCTTTAAAGTACCCCGATTATCCCGGGTTGAATCTGGCATCCTTCACTCTCGAAAAACCAAAAGAATCTCCAATAAACTTTTCTGTGTTGAACTTACAACACAATAACCATAGTAAATTTGATTAATTAAATCACTAATTTCTGCTTCCTCCCTATAAAAAGATATAGAATAGGACCTATCAAAGGTATTAAAGCGACTACTATAACCCAGATTAATTTATCCGTTGCCGATTCAAATCTGTTTTTAAGTATATCGATAACGGTAAATAAAAACAGAATCAGCATACACAATACAATAGCGAAACTTATTAATGGAAAATAAAGTGGTAAATCCAATCCTGAAGTTACGGTTATCGAGTACCCACTATGAATATTCTGAGCATCCAATGTACTTCGTAATTGATTGAATGAAGTTTCAAAAGATTTCGTCGATTCAATAGGTAAGATATAGGTTTTACCGCTTTCATGAAATGGCTTTGTCTTTATCTCAACTTCCTGTTTATTTCCATTTACCCGAATAGAGTAAATTGAATCATGCGAAAATAACCGGGCGAACTCGGCTTGCGTAATTTTTTCCTCATTAAACCCACACGAAATAAATACTGATATTATTGCAAAATAAATAATTACATGCTTCATACGATAGCGGTTTTTTAAGTAGTGAATAACTCCCTCCGTTTACAGGAGGGAGTTTAATGATTGATTATCTAAAGTTTACCAGAAAGTTTCCTGACTTCGGAAACTTCCATTAATTGACATGTTAACCTTCTCTTTTATATTGTTATGTCAGATTTAATAATTTAGTTTGAAGGTATTCTTGTCAAGCTGGGGAATGTAAGATCAAATGTCCACTCACCTTCAAAATTGAAAGAGAAGTAAAATACCAGGTTACAATTCCATTTACCGGGCGTGAGCCCATCTATTGCCACATAGCTGTTAAGTATTCTATAGTCAATTCGTTTGTCCAATGCCAACCCGGCAGGGGTTACTATAGTTCCAAAAGGAAATGGAGCAAAGGGATAATCATAGACCAATTCGGTATCGGCAAATACTCCTTTCACCCATGGCAATGCGTATTCAAGGCATGGACGATCACCACGTTTGACTATTTCACTATTTTTCCAACTCCATGGATTCCCGTTTTTGTCCCGGATTATCAGATGGAGTTTATTCGGTCCATTGGCATTGTGAGTCACTGTTGCCGTTGCACCGGTTATGCCAACTCCTTTTGTATCAGTATCACTTACACCTCCCGGCTCTACCCAACCGTTTCCGGTAGAAGCTACGTTATGATTCAGATTTTGGTATGTATATGGATTGTTTTGGAGGTTAACCGTTACAATATCTTTCAAAATTCGCGTTCCGGCTGAATTACTCATCTTCATACTCAAGGTGTATTTACCTGCAGCTACCTGAGATGTTGCTGCGGTAAATAAAAGTTGACCACTGGCTTCAAGTAACTGCATAGTTGGCTGATTTGGCAATACTTTTCTTTTTGCCAGAACGAGTGCAAGGGTTGTATCGGTGGCACCATCGTAAGCCGAAGTCCAAACTGAAAGATCTCTACGTTTAATTAAAGAACTATCAACTTCTCCTTTTTCATTCCGAATATCTGTCAATTCAAACTTCATGGGAAATGATGATCCGGCCAGATTTGGTGATTCAGAGTACATAGTTGCTCCTGCATCTACGTTAAATGGATTTCGTGTATATATAATTGTATCAGCAATATAACCATCCGGTATACTATTACATGCCGACAAAGTCAACACAGCACATATTGATAATGCTAATTTATTTAATGTATTCATTTGTCTAAATTTTAATTAGTTATACGTTGACGTTTATTAAAAAACAGGTTATGAGTATCTTCCAAAACATGCAGTACGCCCGTTTTGGTAAGAATGCCGGTTGTTTGACAAATATTATCTACATCCTGATCCTCAATAGGAATTGTAGAAATATCAGCAGGATCGAGTCCGTTTATCACGTCTTTGTAATGAATTAGTTTAACATCCGAATTCGGTAACCACTCTGTATACAATTTAGTGGCTGTAAGTGCAATTTCCACATCATTTCCCAAAAGACTTTTCGTTTCGATAAGCCCATTTGGAGCAGCAGCTAACACATCTCTGGTTACTAGCTGAGGGACAATATACATTTTCAATGAATCCTTATATAAATCGATGTCATTTAGTAGATCATTAAATGTGTATTTAAGATTTTCGTTGTTCGTTTCCTTTATTTTTTGATTTTTAATTTGTGCTATATACTGTATTACCGAATAATTTGTTGGAATGATAACAGTAGTATTTAGCTTGTCCAATTGATCAAGCAATCCTGCTTTTTCGAAGAGAATCATAACCGTATCAAACTTAGCCTGGGTACGTAGATATTCGACGGTTGTTTTATTCACATTTGCTGAAGTTACTCCTCCATCAATCAAATTGTCTTGACAGGAGTATACGGTTACCAGCAATAAAAGTGCATATATTATTTTTTTCATGTTGTTCTGCATTTTAGTTTAAACAATATCAATTGTTGTTCATCTTATCTTGCCAATAAGGAGTCTGGTGAACATATTTATTATTAACTATCAAGTTATAATTAACAGGGAAAAGATAACCCTCTTTCAAATATCTGTCAGGAGAATAAATACCCTGTGGAGATTTTATTGCATAAAATCCTGTGCGAACCCAGTCATAAAGTCTTTGTCCTTCAAGAAATAGTTCGCGTGCACGTTCATCGGAAACCGCTTCGTACAATGCTGCATCACCTCCCTGGTAAGGATCAAGTCCTGCACGAACTCTGATTTTATCAAGATATGTACGAGCCAAAGCCACATCAGGAACAGCCTTTTTAATTAATGCTTCAGCTTTCAGTAAATACATGTCGGCTAAACGGAAAATAACTACCGTTCCACCAGTTTCCCAGGCTGTTTTATCAGTATTGGTATATTGTATGGTATTGTACTTCGTTGTGAAACAATTACTTTGATCATAAAAATTCTCAAATAATCTGGCTACACGTAGATCTTTGTCTGGCTCTGAGAATAAATTAAGAAATTCAGGTGCAAATTTGAAAATCGGACCGTTATCCTTTCGATTCGTATTATATGGATAACCCATAAAGCGGTCGGCAAAACCAGCATTTATTGCAAATCCCTCTTTATCGGCTATTTTAAATGGAAATTCAAATAAACTTTCAATTGATTCACCTTTCCATATTGATAGCATATTATCAGAAGTCTCTAATGATGCTCCTGAGTTTTGCTCAATATTATCGATACACTTTAGGGCCAACTCAAAATCATTTTTATCTATCGTTGTTTTATTAGCTCTGGTACGCCACATGTAGACATGAGCCAATAAAGCATTCACACTGGCACGATTTGCACGAATGGCTTTTTTTCCGGCTGTGGCTTGCCAGGTAAGGCAACTGTCGGCTTTTTTAAGATCGACTATACACTGACTCAATAATTGATCTTCAGTTGATAATGGATAATCTTTTACAGCTTCACTCGCATCTTCTACGGGATCAAGCAGCATTGGAACTGTTCCCCAAATCCTTGTCATATAAAAGTACGTATAAGCTCTTACAAACAGCGCTTCACCTACATAAGACTTACGTTTCGCATCACTACCACCAAAGGCTGTAAGCGGTATATTCGGTATATTCTTTATTGACAGGTTTGCTGACAAAAGTACCTTATAGAATTGTGTCCAGTCAGTTATGCCATAATTTCCCCAATACGAATAATCACCGTTAAATGAATGAGTATCCCATTCTCCAGAATTGAAAATTCCAGTAGTAAAATCACCATAAGTAAAAAACGAAAGTCCGTTACCAAAATCAAGCACATCCCTGAGTTTATAATAGTTTCCAAGAACTGCTGCATTAGCATCAGCCTCTGTTTTCCAGTATGTTACTGATACCGGGGTATTAATCGGATCGTATTGAACGGTACATGACGACAGTAACGTTATTGCCGTTATTCCGATTATCTTAGCAAAATATATTAATTTACATTTCATAATATTTTCATTATTAGATTAGAATTCTACTTGAAGACCAAATGTGAACATGCGA
>Ga0302167_10001304_pt1 | contig 10972 bp, 10 predicted proteins | sample I_Fen_N1_1_FD_193496 | JGI IMG/M metagenome (GOLD analysis project Ga0302167, IMG submission 193496) | Peat permafrost microbial communities from Stordalen Mire near Abisko, Sweden - I_Fen_N1_1 | ecosystem: Environmental > Terrestrial > Soil > Wetlands > Permafrost | place: Sweden: Abisko...
CTTGAATTTAGGAGGAAATAAGATGAAAGAAACAGACATAAAAAAGGGATTAAAAACTGATGTCACTATTTTTGTAGATGAACAAAAAGAACAATAAATCAAATTTCAATTCATAAAAAATCATGCAACTCGAAACCCATAGATTACTATTAAGAAAACTTGAGAACAGCGATTATGAACGCTTGTTTCTTTTGGATTCTGATCCGGAAGTCATGAAATATATTGGTGTTCCGGTTCTAAAAGATGTAAGTCAGTCGAAAGACGTTATCAGAATGATTCAAAAACAATACGAAGACAATGGTATTGGAAGATTTGCTGTGATTGAAAAAGAAAGTAATTTATTAATTGGCTGGAGCGGATTAAAATTTTTAACCAAAGAGATTAACGGTTATAACAACATTTATGAACTAGGTTATCGTTTCTTACCTGAATATTGGGGGAAAGGCTATGCTACGGAATCAGCAAAAGCATCCTTGGATTATGGTTTTAATGATTTAAATATTGATATAATTTACGCCATGGCTCATTCTGAAAATGATGGTTCTAATCATATTTTACAGAAACTAGGCTTTGAACGAACAGGCGAATTTATCGAACCTGATGGAGTTTGTTTCTGGTATGAGCTACAACGTGAAAAATACAGCTCAAAATCATGATTTTAAGACAAAGATCCTAAGTTTAGATGCAAAAAAACCACTAATTTTGGAATTTCATTTTTACTTGAAGCTTCAAAAGGAAATGACATGAACAAAAACGGATTGAAAATATAAGTAACAAAGTAAAATATTCTAAGATATTCAGAATAGACTTAAAAAAATATAAACAATGCAGACACAAAAAGTAACAGATCATATTGTAAACTGGTTAAAAGATTATGCTACAAAAGCAAAGGTAAACGGATATGTTTTAGGAGTTTCTGGAGGAGTGGATTCCGGTGTTGTATCTACTTTGGCAGCAATGACGGGATTAAAAACCTTGTTAATTGAAATGCCGATCCGTCAAAAAGAAGATCAGGTAAACCGCGCTTGGGAGCATATGAATGATTTGAAATCAAGATTCCCGAATGTAGAAACAATGTCTGTAAATTTAACCCCTGCGTTTGAAGAATTATATAAAAGTTTCGATGTTCACGATGATCTTTACCCGAACGAGAAACTGGCTTTTGCTAACACAAGATCTCGTTTAAGAATGCTTACGTTGTATTATTATGGTCAATTGAACGGACTTTTAGTATGCGGAACAGGAAATAAAGTTGAAGATTTCGGAATCGGTTTTTATACAAAATATGGTGACGGCGGTGTTGACGTTTCTCCTATCGCCGATCTTTATAAAACTGAAGTTTATAAATTAGCGAAATCTTTAAATTTGGTTAAAAATATTCAGGAAGCCATTCCTACTGACGGACTTTGGGATGTTGACAGAACTGACGAGCAACAAATCGGAGCAACTTATCCGGAATTAGAAAAAATTCAAAAAGAATACGGAACAAAAACTGCGGACGATTATGAAGGTCGCGACAAAGAAGTATTTTTGATTTTCGACAGAATGCACAAAGCTGCAAAACATAAAATGGATCCTATCCCGGTTTGCGATATTCCTGAGGAATGGAGAGAAGGATAAAAAGTGAATTGTCAATAGTCAATTGTGAATTTTTGTAATTCGAATATTTAATTTTTATTTTAAAATTTATAATTCACTTACGGAGTAAAATTCACAATTGACTATTGACATCTAATAATTGACATTAAATCATGAATAGTAAAACAAGGTCTTTATTTTTTATCTGTCTCGGACTTCTTTTTGGAATGTCTGCGATGTATATTTACAATAATTTTATTGCTGATAAAAAAGATAATTCAAATACTGTAAAAACAGAAACTGTTACTTATGGTAATGCAGAAAATCAAAATTCAAATGATAATTCTTCAACCCAACAGCCGATTGATCAGTTAACGAAAGATAAAACGGTCATTAATTATGTAAAACAAAATCATCGACTTCCGGATTATTATATTACAAAAAACGAAGCCAGAAAGCAAGGCTGGGATCCGTCAAAAGGAAACCTTTGTGATGTTTTGCCCGGAAAAGCAATTGGTGGGGATAAATTCAACAACAGAGAAGGAAGTCTGCCAAAAGATGAAAAATATTTTGAAGCCGATGTAAATTACAACTGCGGAAACAGAAACGCAGACCGAATTATTTTCACCAAAAACGGAGATGTTTATCTTACCAAAAACCATTATAAAAGCTTTGAAAAGCAGTAGTTTTTATTTACTCGCATTATGTTTAACCTTTATTATTTCATGTTCTGATAAGCAACAGAAAGTAGTAAAGGAAAATCAGCCGATGATGATATTGATTCAGCCTTTCAAAGATTTCAAACCTGAAAATGTAACACTTGTAACCGAGGAGATAAAAAAGGTTTACCCAAATGTAAAAGTTCTGGACGCCATAGATTTTCCCGCAAATACTTATTATAAAGAAAGAAATCGCTACAGGGCAGATTCTATTATTAAATTTTTAGATCAAAGAACAAAAGAAGGTTTTGTAACAATAGGTTTAACAACAAAAGATATAAGCGTAACAAAAGGAAAGGTTAAAGATTTCGGGATAATGGGATTAGGTTACAGACCCGGAAAAGCCTGTGTGGCATCAAAATTCAGATTAAATAAAGCAAATCAGGACGAGCAGTTTTTCAAAATAGCGATTCATGAGCTTGGACATACGCAAGGATTAAAACATTGCCCTGAAAAAATGTGTTTTATGAGAGATGCTGAAGGCAAAAATCCAACCAATGAAGAAACTGATTTTTGTAATAAATGCAAGACTTTTTTAATAAATAAAAACTGGAAATTTAGTTCAATATGAAGACAATATATATAGATTTCACCGACATTGGTGATGATGAAGATTTTTACACCCAATTAAAAGAAAAAATTACTCTTCCTGAGCATTTCGGGGATAATTTGGATGCCCTTTCCGATGTTCTTACAGGAGAATTGGAAATGCCTCTTCACATCGAATTTGTGAACATGACCGTAGATCAGCTTGAAAGCTTCGAGGATCTGTTGACAACTTTAGAAGAGACAGAGGAAGAATTGGAAGGTTTTACTTTTAGTTATTATCTTGAACAATATGAAGGCGACGATGATGACACCGAAGAAGAAGATAATGATGAAAACGATGAACAAAAATAATTAAAATCTTATCATCAAATAAAAAACAAAACTCGCAGGGATGAGGCTGCGAGTTTTTTGGTCAGTCAAGTTTTTTAAGTGTCTAATCTTACTTTACTCTTTTATGAATTTATAACTCTGCGAAACTTCCCCTTTCACAAATATTTGTAATACATAATTCCCTTTAGATAAAGATGCTACGTCAACCTGATCTTGTACGGAATTTAATGATATTACTTTTTGACCGACCATATTGTATACTTCTGCTTTTTCAATTTTACCGGCTCCTTTTATGTAAAGAATATTTTTGACCGGATTTGGATAAATTGATACATTCGTTTTATTTTTAACTATTTCATTCGTTGCAAGAACCTCATTCGGAAGCTGAAGATAAAAAGCAACTATCTGACTTGAGGAATTCATTCCTATTCCTGCAATTTTTTTCCCGTCCTGAGATATTGCTAATGGAAGAGACATCGTTACTCCTTGTGTATTGACACCTACCGATGTAGCATAATCATTTAAATTAACACGTCCTCCCGCCTGAGTCCAAATAAAGCCTTCTCCAGTCATGGGCGGTCCGGGGAAAGGCCTAAAAAAGCCAATCACTATTTGTCCGTTAGCTGATATTCCGGTCGCACCACCTCTGAAGAAAGCGGAGGAATTAGGATGTGTTATGTATGTAAGTCCGGACACATTGTTCCAAACATAAGGTTCTGGATAACCTGTTCCGATAATTGTATTTCCGTCTGCCGAAACATCTCCGGCTTCGCCTACATTATCGCCATTACTATCTTTAATAAAACTTTCTACTCCGTTTACCCATTTTGCACCGCTTCTGGTTCCGTCAAATTCGTCTTGCCAGCCAACGATTACTGTTCCGTCCGTATTGATGGCATTTGCTCTTGAACTGCTTCCGGGAATCATGCTTCCGAGATCTACTACTCCATTCTGAGCATTCCATTTTACGGCATGTGCACTTCCTGCAGTAATCCAGCCCAAACCTACAATTGTATTACCGTTTGGTGTCATTCCCCAGGTTGAGCTTACGCTTCCGTCCCATCCGGTAGGAACAAGTCCGCCCTGATTCGTCCAGGTAGAAGTTGCTACATTATAGGTTGAAATTTCATTAAAACCTGTCACCGCATTTGTAGCTGTAGAACCAATCTTTGTTCCGTCACTGGAAATAAGCGTTCTTCCTGCTGCGGGATAGCCATTGGTTAATGCTCCGATCTGAACCATTCCATTTACGGCATCCCATTTAAAAATATCTCCACCGCTCGTCTGCATACTTACGATTCCGTTATCAGAAATACCGCCAACAGTATAATTACCTGTTGCCATCACCGTGAGCTGTGCATCAGCCACTGAAAATCCAAACAAACTACAAGCAAATAATGCTTTCCTTGAAATTTTATAAATATTTTTCATATTTCTTTGGGTTTAATATTTTGAATTGGTGGAAACAATATTAATATTATATTTACTAATTAAAAAGAAAATGACTTACATAATTCGTGAAATTTAAAAGAATTAAATATTTAAATCTCTAAAAAACAAACCTATATAAAATTTCTATTTTGAGGAAAGATCGTAAAAAGATTGAAAAAAAGCCTATAAAAAACAAATCATTGATCAAAAAAATGCTGAAAAATAACGCCCAGCTGTTGATCCTGCTACTCTTTTCAGTTTTTATAAACGGACAATCGAGCCCAGATTTTAATATTTTAGCGGATAAAGCTTATCAGAAATTATATCAAAATCCTGATGACTGCATCAGCTATTCACAAAGTCTTCTCATCAGCGATCAAAGCATTGAACACAAGATTGTATTGCAAAACATAATCTCCCAAGCATACGCTATGAAAGGAGATTACGTACAGTCTGTGAACATTTTAAGCCAAAAAGAAAACGGCGAAAAAGAAAGCTTTTCTTACTTTATGCAGATGTTTGGCGATTACAATCTCGCTGACCAGTATCAGAACTTAGATCTTTATAATCAGTCTCAGGAAATAATATCTAACCTCCTGTCTGACAGTAAATTATTTAAGAAAAGTGAAAATCCAAAGATAAAAATGACGATTGCAAAATTGTATCAGCTTCAGGCTCTTAATTTTGGAATTAATAGAAATTATGTTTCAGCACTAGAAAATCTCGATAAAAGTGATCAGTTTATCAATGATAATAATGAGGAAAACAAGATCATCGGAACTGAAAATAAAATCTTCCGCTCATCTTATTTAATGAGACAAAATAAATTGGAAGATTCAAGAAAATTACTTGAAAAAACGATTTATAACATTAATAATCAAGAAAATAACACTTTCCTCTACGCACTTGCTTATGAAAATTTGTCACGTTATTTCTTCCTCAAAGAAGACTATAATTCATCAATTCAGAACTTAGAAAAAGGATTATTGAAAATTGAAAACATTCCTTACAACGGATTGAAAATTAAAATTTATGAATCTTTAGCTAAAAGTTATCTGGCGCTTCACAACGACGAAAAATATCATTATTACAACAAACTTTATATTGATCTGAAAACAAAATTAGACTCCAACACCAAAGAAGGAATCCGATATATTGTGAAGTTGGTTGAAAATCATCAAAGCCAAAATCTTGAATTTCAAGAACAAAATGAATCAAAGAAATTCTGGATATTAACAACAGTTATTTCACTAATTATCATCAGTTTAATCTCCTATTTTTTAATTGCAACAAGAAGAAATAAAGACCTTAAAAAACAACTTGATTTCTTTGAAAAACAGAAAAAATGGGAACAGACGGTTCATATAACTGTTCCAAAAACGGAAGAACCGATCGTTATTGCTGATAAAATTATTGAAAAAGATTCCAATAAAATTTCTAAAGAAAAAGAAGATGAAATTCTTCAAAAACTGGAAGATTGGGAGCATACGGATCGATATTTAAACAAAAACATGTCACTTTCCATGCTTTCTGCGCAAATGGGGGTTAATACCAAATACCTTTCCGAAGTCATTAATACAACCAAAGGAAAAAACTTCAACGGATACATTAACGAATTGAGAATCAATCATATCGCTCATTTATTAAAAACAGATTGCACTTATCTTAATTATAAAGTAAGTTATCTCGCAGAATTTTCGGGATTCTCTTCTCACAGCGCGTTTACGACCGTTTTTAAATCCGTGACAGGAATGTCTCCCAACGTTTATATTCAGGAAATCAGTAAAAACAGAGCATCATGAAATTAGTTTTAAAAATACTTGCACTCACTTTTTTGATGTGTCAGATTTCAGTTTACGGACAAAAAATTTCTGATGATTCTCTGATGAAAAAAGCACGTCTGGAAATTTTTGACAATCCTGAAAAAGCAATAACCATCGCAAAAAACCTACTGAAAAAGGAAAAAGATATTAATAAATCTATTACCCTTTATTTACTTCTTTCTACTGCAAATATTGCTAAAAGAAACTTTGACGAATCGCTTCAATATATCTTAAAAGCTAAAGAACTGGCTCAAAAAACAAATGATCCCAAGATGCAGATCAGCGTTTTGGTTTCTGTGGCGATCCAATATCAGCAGATGGAATTGTTCAGCAAAAGCCTTGAAACCCTTAATGAAGCTGATATTCTTCTTGAGAAATTACCTGACAGCGTTCCCGAAAAATTGGTTGAAACAGCCAGAAGTTATGCGATTCGGGGAATGATTTATAAAAGCCAATCCAATTCTGAAATTGCGCTTGAAAAATTCCTGATCTCAATTAAAAATTTCGAAAAAGTAAAGGTCAAAAAAAACTCGTTTGCCAATATGAGTGTAGTCTATTACAACATTGGATATTGCTACATCAATCTTAATAAGACAGAAAAAGCCAAGTCTGCCTTTTTGGAATCTATTAATTATGCTCAAAAAAGCAATGCCAAAAGTTTAGAAGCATTTGCATTAAAAGGTCTGGCCGAAATGCATAAACAAAAGCATGAAAATGAAATCGCATTAAACCTTTTAATAAAAGCAGAAAATCTCTGTAAAAATACGGGTGATCTTGTACTAAACGAAGGAATTTACAAGGAAATGTCCGAAAATTATCTTGCAACGGGAAGACCTGATCTCTATCAGACTTACAATAAAAAGTATTTTGAGATGCGCTTTAAAAGAGAGCAGAATGAGCTGACTTCCATCAATCATTCGATCGACAATCACAACAAGGAAACTGTAAAAAAAAGCAGCGAGATTAAAAATCATTACAAATACCTTACAATTTCTGTCGTCGCCATCAGCGTGATCTTAATAGCATTATTTTCATTTTTGAGCATGAAAATAAGAAGGCAAAACCGAAATTACCAAAGAGAAATTCACAAACTTATTAAGTCGTAAAATTATCCTAGATTTATCAATATAAAATGTAATAAAGTCGGAAATAACACACTGAACTTGTTTAAAATTAGGCATATTATAAACTCACAAAAGTGATTAATAAAATTTTATTTACATTTTAACCACAAATTCAAAATTTTTAAAATATAATCAACATAAAAACAGTATTTCTGTTTAAAATACATCAAAATGTAAAAATTAACATATAAATCATTGTTTTTCATAGAAATAAAATAGAAATTTGCATCGTATTCACAACATATTAAAAATTTTTATTAAAAACTCACAAAAATGAAAAACAACAAATTTCTTAAATGGATATTTCTGTTTATTTCCCTATCCCTACTTACACAAAACATAAATGCTCAATCTTATACGAGTACTTATAATGGGGTAAGTTATTCTTCGGCTCAGCCTTACAATCTAAATGTCGTTTATTTTGTTCCGAATGATATTCCTTTTGATACCACTTATAAGACGAGATTAAGTGCGATATTGATCTGGGGACAGAATTATTTTAAACAAAATATGATCAGCAATGGGTATGGTCCGAAAACGTTCGGCCTTTTTAAAGAAACAGCAAATCCCAACAATGTAAAGATCATCGTAATTCATGGAGCATATCCACATACTTCCTATACCTACAATGATGCAAGTAAAATGGTTCAGGAAACCAATGCCTATTTCACAAACAATCCTACGCAAAAAAACAGCGATCATACATTGTTTATTACTGCGGTAGCAGACGCATCTACAGCTAATGTTCCTTTTTATGGATCAGGCACAAACTGCTATGCTTTAGACTATCCTCAGTTTGACATCCAATATCTTGGGACAGATACCTATACTTTTACAGGATGGTTTGGCGGAATGATGCACGAGCTTGGCCACGGTCTCAACCTTCCGCACTGTGCAGAAACCAAAACAGAACATGATGATCCCAATAAAGGTGTTACGCTAATGTCTTTCGGTAACATGTCACTGGGTAAATCTCCAACATTTGTTAACCGTGCAGGATGTGCTATATTAAATAATTGCCAGGTATTTGCAGATGCCCCAGGGACAAGTTATTACAATGGAAGCACTGCAACATTAAGTAGTCTACACACAACATACAGTAATGGAGAGCTTATAGTTTCAGGAACATTTCAATCTAACAGAGTTGTAAAAGATGTTAATATTTATCAAAATCCTACTCAATATCCTGCTCCCGGAAATAACTCTATTGCATGGTCAGTACCACCAACAGGAAATAGCTTTAATGTGCATATGCCCGTAAGCGAATTAACCTATACTAATCAAAATTACTATTTGGGAATACAGCTGGTACTTGAAAATGGCGAAAGCAGTTATGAGTACTTCCCTTATTCTTACGTAAATGGTGTTCCTACCCCAAACATTGATATCGAGTCAATCACTACTTGTATTGGTACTCCGTTGCAATTAAGTACTAACATATCAGGCAGCTCTTATCAATGGCAATACCAAAGTGGTAATGGTAGTTGGGTCAACTATCCGGAAGGAGGAGGAGGACTTGCAACATTCTCAGGAACTCAGACTAATACAATGACCATTTCTAATATCTCAAACTTTTATATTAGCAATCCTAATAAAGCCAGAGTAACTATTATTCGCCCAGACGGAAGCACTGCCTATTCTCAAATTATGTTTTGGAAAGCCAAAGAAGCACCAACAATTACAACACAACCTGCTGCAAGTACAACCGCATGTGTAGGAAGCTCAATCCAATTGACTTCACAGGCATCTGATCAGAACGCAACCTATCAATGGCAATATCAAAACGGAAACGGAACTTGGAGTGATTATCCGGAAGGAAATGTAGCTGGTTTTGCTACCTTCGCTGGAACACAGACTAAAGCAATGACCATTTCAAATATTTCAGCGGCATATATTACCAATCCTAATCAGGTCAGAGTTTTTGTTACTTCAGCCAGTGGATGTACAGTTGCTTCAAACACAGTAACCTGGAAAGCCAAAGAAGCAGTAACAATTACAACACAACCTGCCGCAAGTACAACCGCATGTGTAGGAAGTTCGATTCAATTGGTTTCACAGGCATCAGATCAGAACGCAACCTATCAATGGCAATATCAAAATACAAATGGAACTTGGAGCAACTATCAGGATGGAAATGTAGCCGGCTTTGCTACGTTCACAGGAACTCAAACCAAGACAATGACCATATCAAATATTTCAGCAGCTTATATTAATTATCCTAATCAGGTCAGAGTTTTTGTAACTTCAGCCAGCGGATGTACAGTTGCTTCAAACACAGTAACCTGGAAAGCCAAAGAAGCAGTAACAATTACAACACAACCTGCTGCAAGTACAACCGCATGCGTAGGAAGCTCAATTCAATTGGTTTCACAGGCATCAGATCAGAATGCAACTTATCAATGGCAATATCAAAATGCAAACGGAACGTGGAGCAATTATCCGGAAGGAAATGTAGCTGGCTTTGCTACCTTCACAGGAACGCAGACTAAAGCAATGACTATTTCAAATATTTCAGCAGCTTACATTACTAATCCTAATCAGGTCAGAGTTTTTGTAACTTCAACTAGCGGATGTACAGTTGCGTCAAATACGGTAACGTGGAAGGCTCAAAATTGTACTGCTCGTCCTGGAAAAGATAATATTGATGAGATTAAAATCACAATGGCAAATGATCAAACAGTATATCCTAATCCCGTTAAAGATGAGCTTACTGTAAATCTAGGTACCGTTAAAGATGATTATCAGGTAGAAATTATTGGAAGTTTGGGGCAAGTAATATACAAAGCCAAAACTTCTGATCAGACATTAAAAGTTTTATTATCAGATAAACCTGCAGGTATTTATATCGTTAATATAAAAGGTGCCAAAACAGGAAGTAATAAATCAATTAAGATCATCAAGAAATAAAATAGTACAAATAATTTTCCACAAAAAAACTCGCAGTAATTGCGAGTTTTTTTTGTTCTTTTCTTATAAAATCAAAGATAAAATTTCCCTCAACGTAACCAACATGCATCTTATTAAAAATTTTTAAAATATTTTTTACTCCGAATCAATTCTTTTTTAGACAAAATTTCTTTATAAAAACACTAATAATATCTATTATTCTTTAAATAATCAATTTCATTTAAATGTCGGAAAATCACCACATTAATTGTCGGTTTTTCACAACAAATATTTTGAAAAATAACTCTTATGTTTGTGAAACATTAAACAAATAAATTTTATACAATTATGAAAAAACTTTTCGTTTTATCTGCTTTTGCATTATTTGCAAGTTCGTCACTTACTAACACTCAAGCTCAAGTTAAGCCAGGTAATGGAGGTGGGCAAATCCAATTAATTGATGGTTGTTATTATGTAGTAACACATCACAGTATGATTTTCGGTTTGTTTCAGTGGGATAGTCAAGACCTTA
>Ga0302167_10001306_pt1 | contig 10963 bp, 7 predicted proteins | sample I_Fen_N1_1_FD_193496 | JGI IMG/M metagenome (GOLD analysis project Ga0302167, IMG submission 193496) | Peat permafrost microbial communities from Stordalen Mire near Abisko, Sweden - I_Fen_N1_1 | ecosystem: Environmental > Terrestrial > Soil > Wetlands > Permafrost | place: Sweden: Abisko...
GCGTATTGTCAAACGGCTCGCCCATACCCATAAATACCAGATTAGTCAGCGTTTCAGCTTCGGGTATCGACATGATCTGATTCAAAATCTCCGTGGTGGTGAGCTGAGCTGTAAAGCCCTGTTTACCAGTCATGCAAAACATGCAGCCCATCTTACAGCCCACCTGCGACGACACGCACAATGTTGCTCTGTCTGCGTCCGGAATATAGACCGACTCTATAAAATGTCCTCCTTCTGTACTGAAAAGGTACTTCTTCGTCCCATCGGTCGACTCCACTGTCTGAACAGGTAATGAACGACCGATATCGTACTTATCTGCCAGCAGAGCTCTGTTTTTAGCCGATATATTAGTCATTTCGTCCAGACTAAAAACCCGTTTTTTATAGAGCCACTCAGATATCTGTTTAGCTGTAAAAGCAGGCATGCCCAGTTCGGAGACTATGTATTTTAATTCGTCAATAGTTTTACCTATAAGTGCTATCTTATTCATTCCTGTTATTTGATTACTAAAATTAGAGAGAGTTTATGTTCAGCTTTAATAGCTCTTCTGCAAAGTTACACAAACTTGATGACAAAAAGAAAACGGAATGAAATTACTCATCCCGTTTTCGGTATTTTCAATTATAAATTTCTTTCTTTAAAAGAAGTTCAAGCGATTGTCTGTGATATCAGCATTTTCTTTCATGTCCGGAAAAAGTGTATATGACAGCGAGTAACTCAAACGAGCATTTAATTGCATTTTTTCCAATTGTGCGTTGAAAGCTTGTGGGTTTGCTTGTTGGTTAGAAGTACGAACAACATAAACACCCGCGTTTCCTTTTATAGGAGCAGATACTTTGCCCAAAGCAGTCTTGGTTACTTTACCTATCACAGCTGGCTCAAATCCGGCAGTGCCTAACTGGTACGAAGCAAAGTTTACGGCAGGAGCAGTTTTTACCGAATCTTTCAGCAAAGAAGCCAATCCTTCTAATGAACCGGTTTTACTCAATTCAGAGCTCAGGTTTTTAATCATTAATTCAGCTTTCTTATCTTTGATGATTTCAGCTTTCAGCTGATCCGAAACTTTTTCTAATGAACGGTATCCTTTTTTATTTAACTCGGTGGTCATTGCAACTACGAATTTTGTCCCACAGTCAAATACATCCGAAACGTTGTTCTTGCTGCTATTGAATACCCAGCGGATAATTTGTCTTGATTGATTGATATCGGCAATTTTTTCGGTAGAACGCAATACTTCAGTAGCTGGGCGAACGATATAACCTTTTTCTTTAGCCTTTTTTTCAAAATTATCAGACGACAAATCTACTGCAAACTGTTTTGCATCATTGTAGATTTTGCTGTATGATTTGCTGCTAGGCACTACTTTGCGTTCAAGAATTGCCAGTTTTACTTTTCTACGAGCAGGAGTTTTATCCATCACCTGAAAAATCTGAACTCCCTGTTCATCTTTTATAGTGAAAATGTCGTTTTTAGATTTACTGAAAGCCTGTGAAGTAATCTCTTTCTCTGCTCCCTGAGTTGCTTCCTGCATCCAACCAATTTCGCCACCGTTAGCAGCAGTTTGTTTTACTGCTGAATATTTTTTAGCCAGCGCTCCAAAATCAGCACCGCCTTTAATGGCCGACACTAAACTATCTACTTTTGCTGCATCTTTAGCCAATAAAAATATGTGACGTAGTCTTACTGAGTCTGATTGCATAATACCACCTTGCATAACACGTGCCATAGTGTAGGTGTCATTTACAAATGAAGGGCCGTAAACTGCACCAGTTGCACTACCAAAAGCGAAGTCTTTAAGCAAAGCCGGAACGGTTCTCTCTGAGTAGTTACGTCCATCATACATAACATCAGAATTAGAGTTAACCAAAGCTGCAACATCAGTTGTAGTTTTAAACTCACCTTCCAGTTTTTTCATCCAAGCTTCACCTTCTTTATAATCTTCGGGTAATGGTTTGATATCAAAAGCAACATAACTGAATGAGCAATTGGCATCTTGTTTAAATTGTTCTTTTTTCTTGTTATATAAGTCTTTAATTTCGCTGCTGCTTACTTTAATGTCAGCATCCGAAACTGTAAAATAAGGTTGAACCACATACGCCACATCAACACTTGTTTTCTTATCTTCAAAACTCATTTTTGCATCCAAGCTATTAGCGCAAACTGATTTTGAAATCAACGCGTTATATTTTTCCTGTAAGATACTGTTCTTCACGGTTTTTTCCCAGAAATTCCAATAATCTTTTGCTTTTGCAATTTGTTGTTTCATTTCCTCACTTGTAGGAGCCTGCTCCAAACTACTCAGAAACTGTACTAAAGCTGGTCGGCTAAACTGGCCATTCTCACCAGCAAACGAACGACGTTGCATAATCAATGGGTGAATGTTATTACCAATCAATCTATCAGAAAGCTCATCGCCACTAACGGCAAGACCTAATTTTTTAGCCTCTGCGTTCAATATTCTTTCGCTCATCATACTTTCCCAAACAGACTGACGAATCTGATTAGTCATTTCTTCATTCAATTCTGTTCTTCCGGTTTCTATTTTATAAACCTCAGTCATTTGTTCAATGGCAGCTGTATATTCCTTGATATTGATATCATCTCCAACAACTTTTCCAACTATTTCTTTTGATTTATTAAAAAAGGTTGATCCTTCTTTAAGGAAATCGCCTACAATAAAGGCTAATAACGCAAGCCCTACTACTGCAACAAGTAAAACTCCCTTGCTTCTAATTCTATCTAATACTGCCATTTTTTTGAAATTAATTTATATTTTATTTTTTTGCTTTTCATCAAATTTGAGGGCACGAATATACAAAAAAAAAGTTTATGCTGCTGCAATTTCTAAATTTTTCTGTATTTTTTATCGAAAAATGACACTAACTAATCCACAGTGGCAACCTTTACCAATTCAATTCGGTTATTAGTCACTTTCACACACTTTATCGTAAATCTGTCAATCCTGATGATTTCATTCAGTTTAGGGAAATGCTGATGATTGTGCAAAATGAAACCTGCAATGGTTTCATATGAATCCGATTCAGGGATATTAAGGTTAAATTGCGTATTTATTGCCTCCACTTCCAGTCTCCCCGAAAAAATGTATTCATTCTCACTGGTCTGTTCGGCCACATAGTCACGCGTATCATGCTCATCTTCTATTTCACCAAAAATCTCTTCCATAATATCTTCCAGAGTAACTATTCCGGCAGTTCCGCCAAATTCGTCTACTACCACAGCTATACTTTTCTTTTGAAGCATAAATATCTTCATCAGTTTTTGTGCAGCCATGTTTTCAGGTACAATCGGTATCTGGTTTATTCGTTTCTTCCAGTCTATTTGGTGTTCAAACATTTCGGAAGAATGAATGTAACCGATAATGTTATCAATATCTCCTTTGTAAATAGGTAATTTAGACAATCCGGTTTGGATAAATGTTTCTTTCAACACATCGACACTCACTTCATATTCAAGCGCAATAATATCTGTACGAGGCACAGAACAGTCGCGCAACTTTACTTTGGAAAAATCAAGTGCGTTCTGAAAAATTTTCACCTCATTCTCTAATTCTTTTTCACTCTCCACATTCTCAAAACTTTCCTGAATTAAAAAGTTCAGATCGATACGCGAAAAAACATTCTCCTGTGTAGTCTGACTTATTTTCACCCGGCAAAGTCTCAGAATTCCGATAGAAACCCAGGTACTAAAACGTGTAATGGGGTATAGTACTACATAGAATACAAGCAACAACCACGAAAAAATCCGCATCCAGAGGTTAGGATTAATTCTGAAAATTGTTTTTGGAAGAAATTCACCCGTGATAAGAACTATAGCGGTTGCCAACACAGTCTGAACAAAAGTTATCAGAAAAGGGTTTCCAATGGGAGTTAACCAGGGTGTGAGTACTTCAGCCATTAATAAGCCGTAAATAACCAGACAGATGTTATTCCCAACCAGCATGGTAGATATAAACTGTTGAGGATTGCGGTAAAAAACAGAAAGTATAGAGGATGTGAGGTTGGGTTGCTTTTTGTCCAACTCAAAACGAAGTCTGTTAGAGGTTACAAAAGCAATCTCCAGGCCCGAAAAAAAAGCTGATAAAAGCAGTGTTAGCAGAATGAACATGTCACTGTACAAGATTTGATTTTCTTTATATTTTCAACATCCATGACTGCAAAGATACAATTATTTACATAGTTTATGGTAGATTTTGCAGCTATTTTGTAAATATCCGGGCGATAATTCTGTTCCAAAATACATCCAAAACAGAAGCAGAAGAGAAAAACCCTGTAAAATCAAAGTTTTCTTCGTTTGTAATTATTTATGTATCTGAATTTTGCAATTTACACCGGAAATAATAATCCATTTCAGCCACAGAGCATTTGTGGTTTTGAAAAAAAACCGTATCTTTGCAACCGCTTTTGAAAAACGATCTAATAGCTCAGCTGGTAGAGCACATCCCTTTTAAGGATGGGGTCCTGGGTTCGAGCCCCAGTTGGATCACACGTTACAAAAAGCAGCATACAAAGTTTGATGATCTAGTAGCTCAGCAGGTAGAGCACATCCCTTTTAAGGATGGGGTCCTGGGTTCGAGCCCCAGCTGGATCACACAAGTTAAAGCCTTTCGATTAATTTCGGAAGGCTTTTCTTGTTTATAATAACGTCATAAAAAAATACCCCAAAAGTTATTGTCTAACTTTTGGGGTACAGATTCAGTATCAGAAATTTTGTTATTTCCGTATTCTTTTATTTAGCAAGAAGCGACTTCACTTTTTCGGAGATCAAACGACCCTCGATTTTTCCGGCAAGCTGTTTACTGGCCACTCCCATTACTTTTCCCATATCCTGAGGTCCGTTCGCTCCAACCTGCGCTATAATGGCTGACACTGCCGCTTCAAGCTCAGCATCGGTCATTTGAACAGGCAGATATTTTTCAAGCACAGCAGCCTCTGCAAGCTCGTTTTCGGCCAATTCGGGACGCGATTGTTCGATATAAATCTGAGCAGATTCTTTGCGCTGTTTCACCATCTTCTGAACAAGCTTTACAGCTACATCGTCAGACAAATGACCATCAGATCCTTTGGCGGTTTTAGCTTCCAGAAACTCTTTTTTCATACCTCGCAATGCTTCCAAAGCCACCTTGTCGCGCGCCAACATGGCAGTTTTAATATCGCCACTTACTTTATCAAATAGTTCGTCCATTTTTATTGCTTTATTAGTTATTTATCAGATTAATGCATATCGGGTAAGGACAAATGAAACTTTATTTAATGCCCAATCATCACATCAACCCATTATTTCATTAATTTTCTCTTCCATGCCGGAATATTCTCAACATTCTTCAATGTCTTTTCATCTTCCAAATCATCCAGTGTAAATACTGGTAATTCAGGTTCCAGTTCAACCTGCGTCTCAGCTCCCGATTGGGCAGTATTACCATAATACTGCTCGTAGGTTTTCTCTATATTAAGCTTAATAGGCTCTTGTTCAACTTCTTTTACCGGTTCAGGTTCTGTAACAACTTCCGGTTTTGGAGTATCAAAAAACCTTGATGCTTCGGCACTCATAGCCGGTTTGCTTGAGTAAGCCTTGGCCACATTGGCAGGCATACCCGGTATGTCACTTACATCAAATCCGGTAGCAATCAGTGTTATTTTTACCTTATCTTTCAGTTCATCATCAAAACTTGCGCCCCATATAACCTGAACATTTTCACCAACCTTCGACATGAATTCATGAATCTGCTCCACCTCTTCCATTCTTATCTGATCGGTAGTGGAACAATACAGGCTCAACAATATTTTGCTGGCACCGCTTACATCATTTGTATTCAGCAACGGCGAATTCAGAGCATCTTCTATGGCTTTAGTAATACGGTTCTCGCCCGAAGCATAACCGGTATTCATAATTGCCACATTGCCATCTTTCATGATGCTGTAAACATCGGCAAAGTCGGTGTTTATATATCCCGGAACGGTTATAATCTCGGCAATTGCTTTAGCAGCGTTTGTCAATACATCATCCGCTTTGGCAAAAGCATTGGAAAGCTCCAGATCCGGATAAATTTGCTTTAACTTTTCATTATTGATAACCAGAATCGCATCTACATGCTCACTTAAAGCAGCCACACCTTCGAGTGCCTGACGGATTTTCATATTTCCCTCGAAAGCAAATGGAATAGTGACAATACCTACAGTCAGAATCCCCAGATCGTGTGCAGCCTTGGCTACCACTGGCGATGCTCCGGTTCCCGTTCCACCACCCATACCGGCAGTGATAAAAACCATTTTTGTATTATCTTTCAGCAATTCCTGAATACGATCTATAGACTCCTCGGCTGCCTGACGGGCAACTTCGGGCTTTCCACCAGCACCCAGACCTTCGGTAGTATCCACTCCCAATTGTATTTTTGTTGGAACAGGCGATTTGACTAATGCCTGATTATCTGTATTACAAACGACAAAAGACACATCTGTAATTCCCTGACGATACATGTGATTAACGGCATTTCCACCGCCACCACCAACGCCAATAACTTTAATAATTGAACTGTCAACCAGTGGCAATTCTAAAGGTAAACTATCGTCTAAATATCCCATATATTTTTAATTCAAAAATTATTTACAAATTTATCTTTATCAGTATCAAACTAATTCAGTTTATTGTCATCATTGAAAAAATTGATAAAGCCATCGGCAATCTTATCTCTCAATTTCTTTCGTGGAATTTTGGGTTCCTTGCCGGGGATGTTTACTGCCACTTCCACTGGATGTGCTTTTCGGTACTCATTTGTTAGCAATATTGTTCCTATCAACTGAGCATATTTTGGATCATGATATCTTTCAGGCGTATTATCTGCCAACCATTCCGAATGATCGCCAAAGCGGGCATAGATTCCGGTTTTTTCGGCAATAAATTCAATGATGCCGCTCAGTTTAGCACCTCCGCCGGTAATCACTATTCCTGCATCCAGAGCAAACGGAAGGTTATCTATGGCATCGAATATTGATTGAGTTATTTCGTCTAAACGAGCTTCTATAATGGTTGCCAGGAACTTTGTCGAAATTTTCACCGGAGGATTTGATTCGTCAACAGATGCAATCTGAATGTAAACCGGCTCATCTACCAGAGATTCCAATGCATTTCCTTTCAGACATTTAAGTCTTTCAGCATTTGTTTCATTAATTCCAAGCTCCTGAATATCTTTGGTAATATTCTTGGCTCCAAGCGGCACAACCAACAGGTTTTGTAAAACATCATTATGATAAACGGCCAACGTTGTGGTAGTTGCTCCAAAGTTAATTAGCGCACAACCCACCTCGCGTTCCTGCTCCTCGAGCACCACTGTAGATAAAGCTTCAACTGCCAACGGACTATATTCCAATATAATCCCCGTGCGATCAAAACAGCGTTCCAGTTCAGATTTGATGACAGAACTACCAAAAATAACGTTATAAGTTGCTATTATCTGGCTTGCAGTCTGCCCCACAGGGTCATCCATCGTTTTACCATCGAGCACATACGAAACCGGAATAACATCAAAAACCGTTGTATCATCTCGCTTTGATTTTCTTTCACATTCATCCAGCATCTCGGTCAACAAATCCTCCGTAATGACATTAGATTTACCTACAAATCTGCTCACCGAAGCGGATGTTTGCTTCATGGTTTTCGCTCCAATACTTACCGATACCTGAGAGATATCGGGCATTTTAGCGCTGTTTTTCAACAATTTGAGCAATTCGCTCACTTTAAAAGATGCTCCTGATGGTTTCTCAACAATACCCCATCTAACATCGTCGGATATTTTAGATTCTTCAGATAGAATTTTTACTGCACCGTTATCAAGTATCTCCGCAGCCATGGCCGAAATACTTGCGCTACCAAAATCTATCGCTATAAGTTTGTTTGAGGTCATAATCTACTGGCAATAATACTATCTTTTTTTTGTTCGGTCACTATGTTTGGTTTTACGGTTTCCTGACCGACTTTACTGCAAACCACCTGATCTTTATACTGCAAATCAATAAGTTTATATTTGTTCCAACCTACCACATTAAACCCATTAACATAGAGCCTTCGTAGCTTTTCTAGTTTTGATTGGTAATTATCTAATGTTCCTAACAGAATAATGGCTTCGCCTACCCGGGGAACAAGCTCTATTTTAAGGTCATCCCTGATAAATATCTGTTCGATCTGCGCATTCCAAAAAGTGTTATCTTCCAAAAATGTCACAAAATCAAACATTTTGGTTGTCATATACGAAACATAAGCTCTACCCGAAACAACCGGCACATAAGCCGCATAGTTTTTCGAAATTGGCATTACTTTTCTATCGGTATCGATATAATAACTTCCATAACCTACAACCCTGAATTTCGGACAACGCTGCGAGATTCGAATATGCACGATTCCAGTTGGGGTTTTGTAACACTCCACCACTTTTATCATCGGATTCTTGTGTAAAGTTTCTTCAATTGACTCGGTACGAATGTTTTTTATCGATTTTCCTATCGGATTTAAATTGTTCTCTTCAAGAATTTGTGCAACCTCAGTTTCAGTCACCAACTGATGCCCGTTACTCTCCGTCATGACAATTTCGAGTTTTCTACAGACACTATCTTTTCCCCGTCCGGAAAAATACCAAATTGAAAATGCCAAATACCCCAAAACCAATGTGGTAAAGAAAGTAATCAACACATATTTCCAAATGGGTTTCATATATAATTTTCAGTTTAAAGATTTCCAATTGTCATCAAATAATACACATTGGAAATCAGAGCATTATTTAACTGACGATTGTTTTAACTGATCTTTAATAAGTGGTACTAACTTATCAATATCTCCTGCACCAAAAGTCACTAAAACATCTAACTCTTTTTCTTTGAGCAAAGGTAATAGATTTTCCTTGCTGCACAAAGTTTTGTTTTTCAGTTTAACATCACGTAAAATCAATTCAGAATCAACACCTTCAATAGGCAATTCACGCGCAGGGTAAATATCTAAAAGAATCAATTCGTCAAGCTGTGACAAGGCCTCTGCAAAAGCTGAAGCGAAATCACGGGTACGGGTATAAAGATGCGGTTGAAAAATGCCTATAATCTTTCTGTCAGGGTATAAATTACGAATAGAAGCAATACTGGCTTTCAACTCACTAGGGTGGTGAGCGTAATCATCCATGTACACTATCTTATCTGATTTATACACCACATTAAATCGGCGATATATTCCCGAAAAAGAAGATATTCCGGTCCTCAGCTCATCAAAACTTACTCCATTCAACCAGGCTAGAGCCATAGCCGCCACACTGTTTTCAACATTTATCTGAACCGGAACGCCTAAACGGACATCGGACAAACGGTCATTAGGAGTAACAAAATCAAAATGAATTTCACCATTGACCGTTCTTATATTTTCGGCAGTAAAGTCGCCCCCATCGTTCATAGAGTAAGTATAGAGCTTCACCCCTTTTTGTAATTGAGGCATAATGTCTATCCCTTTACGCATAACCAAAGCACCACCCGGGCGAATCAGCGACGTAAAATGTTCGAAACTTTCGCGAAATGCATCAGCCGTTTCATAAATATCCAAATGATCCGGATCGGCTGATGTTATTACTGCCATGTAGGGCGAAAGCTGATGAAATGAACGATCATATTCATCTGCCTCGATAACTACCAGATTGCTCTCGGCAGAAAGCAGTAAGTTTGTATTATAATTATTGGCAATTCCACCCAAAAAAGCATTGCATGACACCTGCGACTGATACAGAAGATGTGCTGCAATTGTTGAAGTTGTGGTTTTTCCATGCGTCCCGGCAATACAAATGCCTTTGCTCTGACGCGTAATGTCGCCTAAAACCTGAGCACGTTTCTGAATGCTATAGTTATTTGCCTGAAAGTATTTCAGCTGTGGGTGATTAGCAGGAATAGCCGGAGTCAGAATCACCAGCGTATTTTCGGGTTTTGTATAAACAAACGGAATTTCAGATACATTTTCATTAAAACTCACAGTAATTCCCTCTGCCTGAAGCTCTTTAGTAAGTTTAGTTTCTGTGCGGTCATATCCGGCTACCTGAAAGCCTTTCGTATGGAAATAACGAGCCAAAGCACTCATTCCAATGCCACCTATCCCTAAAAAATAGTATTTAGTAAAAGCTCCACTTAATCTTCCCGAAGGAGAAGAACTTAAGTTTGCATCATTTTTCATTTCTTGGTTTATCATAAAAACAATCTCTTTACATCATCATTCAGTAGCATTTATTGCGCTACCAGTTTTAATATCTCTTCGGCAATTCTGTCTGCCGAATCTTTTTCTGCCAGTTGAAGTATACTCTTACTCAGCTTATTCAATTGAGTTTCATCTTCTATAACTTCCAGCATCTTATCAACCAGTTGCGCTTTAGAATCAGCATCTTTTATCATTATGGCAGCATCTTTGTGTACTAAAGCAAGTGCATTTTGAGTCTGATGATCTTCAGCAACATTGGGCGATGGAATCAATATCACAGGTTTTGCCAATAAACACAATTCCGAAATAGAACTTGCACCGGCACGCGAAACCACCAAATCGGCAATGGAATAAGCCATATCCATGCGCGAAACAAAATCGGTCACCAACAAATTGGGTGAAATGAAAGGTTCTGCTGCCTTGCGCGCATCCTCTATATAAAACTTGCCCGTCTGCCAAATTATCTGCACATCGGTTTTAGCCAATTTATCCAGTCCGGCAATTATACTTTGATTTATGGTTCGGGCTCCAAGGCTTCCACCAACAACCAGAATAGTCTTCTTCTTTGGATCGAAATTGAAAAATCGATAAGCTTCCTCAGTTTTAGGCTCGACTGAAAATAAATCCTGACGAACAGGGTTTCCTGTCAGTATCACTTTATCCTTTGGAAAGAAACGATCCATACCTTCATAAGCTACACAAATGCGTTTAGCTTTTCTAGCCAACAACTTAT
>Ga0302167_10001316_pt1 | contig 10872 bp, 9 predicted proteins | sample I_Fen_N1_1_FD_193496 | JGI IMG/M metagenome (GOLD analysis project Ga0302167, IMG submission 193496) | Peat permafrost microbial communities from Stordalen Mire near Abisko, Sweden - I_Fen_N1_1 | ecosystem: Environmental > Terrestrial > Soil > Wetlands > Permafrost | place: Sweden: Abisko...
CCCGGATTATTCACGACATATTAAAAAGCCATGCTTTGCATGGCTAAAATACTAAATTCTATAAATATTAAACTTTCACTTAAAAAGTGATAAAAAGATATAGAAAATGAGATTCAAATTTGTTATATTTAATCTGCAAAAACAAAAAAACAAAGGAGAATCTCATATGGGTAGTTTATTAGAAAAATCACTAAATTTCAAGAGACATTTAAAAATAAATTTTGAAGGTGGCAATCTAACTTCAGATGCTGGACTTGTATTATACAGAGAATTTGATGAAAAGATTGGCTTTAGTAAGACTATTAAAGATAATCTCGAAGTTAAAGATCGCTCAGCAGATGCTAGAACTCATAAAAACCACGATATAGCTATACAAAGAATATACCAGCGAATTGCAGGCTACACTACCGATGACAACGCTGATGAATTAAGACATGATGCTATTTTTACTAATATATTAGATAAAAAAGCACTAGCTTCTCAACCTACTATTTCAAGATTTAATAATAGGGTAACAGTTGAAACGTTAAAGAGTTATCAGCAAATTAATGAAAAGCTGCAGGATAGAATTTATTCCGTAGCAATGCCTGAGCATATTATTTTTGACATAGATTCTACAAATTTTCAGACTTATGGCGATCAGTATGGTTCGAATTATAATTCTCACTATGGAGCAAATGGGTATCATCCATTGCTTATGTTTGATGGATTAACTGGAGATTTAATTAAAGCAGAGCTTCGCTCCGGAAATGTATATACTTCAAGACAAGTCGTGAGATTTGTTGGTCCTGTTCTTAAAAGGTACATCAATAAGTATCCTAGTATTACTAGAATTATAAGAGGTGATAGCGGTTTTGCTACTCCAGAATTATATGAAATTTCAGAACAGCTAGATACTCTTTATGCTATAAGGTTAAAGGTCAACTCAACACTTTATAAACTAGCTTGTGATGTTGCAGAAAGAATGGACTCACTTCGTAAAAGAGATGTGATTTCATCTCATGTTATTTATGGTGAATTTATGTACAAAGCATCTAGCTGGAAAAAAGAACGTAGAGTTGTTGTAAAACTCGAAAAGCCCGAAGGGCAAATGCTATACAACTATACTTTTATTGTTACAAACATGACATTATTTCCAGAGGATGTAGTTAAATTTTATTGTAATAGAGGCACTATGGAAAATTTTATAAAGGAAGGAAAACTTGGTTTAGCCTTTGATAAAATGAGTAGTTCTGACTTCGTGGCGAATGCAAATAAACTTCAAGAAACAGTTCTGGCATATAACTTAAACAATTGGTTCAGAAATATTTGCTTAGATAAAACATCAATGAAATCTATGACAATTGAAACTATTCGTATAAAACTAATTAAGATTGCAGCGAAAATAATAAAGGGTGGACGTTACTTGAAGTTTAAGTTATGTAGTAGTTGTCCGTATAAACAAGAATTTTGGACAATACTAAATAAAATTCAATCCATACCTTTGCCGGTGTAAATTATTTTTGTAAATATATAGAAATATTATGTTGTTAAAAAAATCCAAGGGGATAGTCTACTCTTTTTTAGCAAATGTAAATAAATGTATTAGCGGTTACACTATAAATTTGTGTAAAACAAAGAAAGTTTTAATATAAAAATTCAAAAAACTCAAATCCTAAGTGGGTATTTACAATAATAACCATATAATTTGAGTTCGTGAATAATATGGGAATAAATATTAAAAATAATTTCTTTTGATTCTACTGTGACTTCCAGACATCCTTTATGGGAAGTAATTATTTGTTCTACATTATATAAGCCATAACCTCTAGTGCTTATATTTTTAGTAGAATAGCCTCTTGTAAGCATCTCATTTATATTAACGTTATTCGAATATGCAATTTCATTTTTAACTATTAAATGAGGTGTTTCATCTTCTTTTGAAATTTTAATTTCAATATTCTTTTTAATACAGTCATCTTTCATTACTTCCTCAAAAGCATTATTTAATAAATTATTTAATACATTAGATATTTCATTATAACTGAGAATATTATCTAAAATATTGTTATCAATTCTATATTGAAAATCAATATTATACTTTTTAGCTTTGCACATGCTTCTATATATTATAGATCTAATAATTACATTATCAATATATATAAGCTCATTTATCTTAGTATCATACATATCTTCATCTTTAATATAATTTCTAATTGAATCACCTATCTTATCTTCATCTACAACTTCTACTATACCTCTGATTGTGTTCTTGTAATTAATAAAATCATGTTGTCTTTGCTTTATTTCCTGAACTACTTCATCAATTACTTCATCATATTCCCTTGATATTTTTAATTTCTGATTTTCTTTCATCCCCCTAATAATAGAAATATATATCAGTATTTGAGAAATAACCGATATAGTAACTATAAAAGCTGTAATTGATAAATTATTTGAAATTAGTGTATCATCATAAACCAAAATAATCTTAAAAATTATAACATCCATACTAAATGTTGAAATCAAGTACATATAAATATCATTATTTATTTTTTCGAAGCTAATTTTCTTACTCAGATTTGATTTTGAAAAAATAATTATAGCCCCCAGCGTTATTAACTCTATACTAATCCCTTTAATATAATCATCAGAAACAACTATATTTAAAATCAAATTAATTACCAATTGAAAACTCATCTCTATAAATAATATCAAAAAAAATTGTAAGGCAACATCTTTTAACTTTTTTCTATATGCAATTGTAATTATCGTTATCAGTATTATATATGAGATAGTAAAATTTAATTTAAAATACTCGACAATCGTAATTAAGTTCGAACAAATAATTATGCTAAATAAAAATCTATACAAACCAGTAATTTTTTTATTTAATATTACCCAAAAATAAATTATATTTATAGTATCCAAACTATTTATAACAAGATTACTCAACACAATACTTACCTGCTTCTTTAAATTCTGATATGATATTATTTTTAAATTTATGTCCTAAAAGAGCATTTCTAGAGTAGTTCTTAAAATATAAATTGCTTAATCTAAGGTCTAACTTTTCCACTTTAAATATGTAATTTTTATTTACAACAAAACCCTTATGGCTTTGGACTATATATTCACAATTAATTAATTCTAGTATTTTCTTTAGACTAATATTGATATATGTATAAATCCCAGATACAGTATTTACTTCACAATCCCTTCCATTAATCTCTATAAATAAAATTTCATTTATCTTTACCCTTACGAATATACCATTTCTTATTTTTATAACAAGTTCCTTATCTGTATCTTCCTTTGAGTCCTTCTTTCCATTATTTAAGTTATTAAGTTCCTTGTCAATAAGCTTATTTAGCATAGCTTGTACCACATCTTTATTATAAGGCTTTAATATATAGTCATAACAATGAATTTGCTTAAATGCCTGCAACATATAATCCATATTAGTTGTTAAAAAAACAAGTTGACTAAATTCATATTTAGAAATTTGCCTAATCTTTATTGCAAGATCCAATCCAGAAGATTCCTTTAAACTAATATCTATTAAAAACATATTAATATCTTTTTTTTCAATTATATCTAGCGCTGCACATTCACTATCAGCTTCATAAATTTTTATGGATTCATACTTATCCAAAATCATTGTTTTTAAAATTTCTCTTTGCATATAATCATCTTCTACTAAAATAATTGAATACAATATTATCTCCTCCATCATATATATAATTTTATAGTATATTTTTTATTTGTAGTTTATAGTGACAATAATTTATTACCATTTATATATTTAATAATATCAATTTTACCCATCACCTCCATCTATTTATAAAACCATCAAAAAAATAAAGCCTGTAAGTATTTCTCCCAAAATACTTACAAGCTTTTGACAATAAAATTTTTAACTATTAACATTGATTATATTTATCTATATATTGTATAATCAAATAAGAAAAAAAATATATCAATAACACCCAAATACGCATAAGTTTCCTAGGCTGATCGTATTTGGGACTTGTTTTTTATTGGGTTTTTCTACTTATATAATACAATATTACCAATTAATATACAATTTTTTTAATATAATAAATTACAAAATTACTTTATATTCTCTAGTTTTATATTTATCTTCAATTTTAGTTGCATTTAGTATATATCAATAATTTTTATTTATAATTTCTGTATAATTCCAATTTTTCTTATCATAATTAAATTTCTCTTAGCCTCCACTTTATTTATGAAGAGCAAGCCATTTCATTAAATACGGTCTATCATTATTTGCAGCTACTTCAAACCACTCAGAACATAAAAAATAGTTTTCATCATAAATTTTAATAGGTAATGAATAATATCTCTTAGGGCTTCTGCCGTCTGTTTCACTAACTTTTATTAATAGTGGATACTGGATATCAAAAACTTCTTTTGAATAATCTGCTGTTTGCATTTTTTCAATTTCTTCTTTTGTAACCTCACCACTTTCAAGCATTTTGCGAAGCACCGTTCTAACAATAACGCCGATCTTCATTTCTTCAAGTCCGTTAATTCCATTATATTCAATATAATCTAGTTCTGGCGTAATTTTTCTTGAAGCTGCACTTCTTGATGCTTCAACTGTTGTTTTAGGCTTTTTACCTGCAAAGAGATTGTACATTTGTAAGCTTCTCATAAATAGCTCTGATGTATCAGAAACATCATCCAAAACATTTAGTACTGGTTCAAGAATTTTGTCACTAAAATCTTCATTTGCAATAATCCGTATTTTATAATTCAATCCTAAATCACTTAACACAGAAGTAATATCATCAATGCATGTATCAATATCATTGATTACAGCTGGATTAATTTTAGGAGATGTAAAAATAATCGTACCATCAGAAAAACCATAATATCCATATATGCACATAGCAGTTCTAATACACTTTTTAATTACCCTTGAAACTGTTTCTTCCCTTGAGCCATAGTTTAGTCCAGCTTCATGAAAAGCAACATCAATAGCATAAATGTGCTTATCATTTTCATTAAATGAACTGCCTATCACATCTATTTCTGCTTGTGCTAATAGCTGCGCAATTCCACTATTACCTTTATATAAATCGTAGCCATATTTTGATTTGAAAATATTTGAGGAATCTTGCATCAGCTGCTCTAAAACCTCTTTATTTTTCAACTCCCATTTAGCAGATGCTTTCCAATTTGTTTGTACTAGTTGGCATTCTTTAATATGCCTTAACCATGATAAAAGTAATGATTCTCCCATTTCAATTTTCATAAATTAATCTCCTTACAATTCAACTTAAATCACTTTAAAAATATCTATATATTGTAGTAAATATCTTATAATAATTTAAATTAATTATTATATATATTTACTTATTTTTCTCTAAATAAGCCAATATCTTTATTAATATTCCATTTAAATATATGTCAACAAATTTAGCTTTTTTATATCCTAAAATATCAGATATCTTTTCTACTTTTCTATAGTATATTTCGATAAAATATAGTTATATATTCAACTATTAGTGTTAATAGACTTAGTAAATATAACCTTTTTAAAGAAATTACTTTTATTACAGTAATATATTTTGTAACTTTTTTTGTTACACTTTTTGTATCACTTTTTGTTACTTAATTTATAACAAAATAAGTTACTAATAGTGTTACTTTACTTGTCACACTATTAGTAACTATATTAGTATCAACTTATGTTACATTTTCAGTTACATTTCCTGTATCATCTTGCATCTACTTTTCAATAATTTAATCATAGCCTTAGCTCTATACTCCGGCACTCCTGAAAAATCAATTTCTTCAATATGATTTGCTAAAGTATTTGCCCAGCTTTTATATTTTTGTGGGTTTTTCATCACTATTTCCTTTGCTTGAGCTCTATTCTCAACATCAAATGTTCCGATCATACTTCTACTATAGTCATAATTTATAAAATCATCTTCCATTTCAAAATTCAACAATGAATATCCGTTATCAAATATTGGAGCCAATCCTTTAATCTCACCTGTATCATTATCAACTAGAAATCCAAAATTGCTAAAATGTCTATCCTTATTTTCTATTATAAAATCAAATACCATAAGATCATTAAGCTCATTTATACAAGGTTCTGGAATTACTCTGCATATATCGTTATATCTCCATTTAGTCTTACTTCCAAGTTCCCTAGTTAAATATTCTGTCATAGTAAGATATCCAAACTGTTCACTTGTAAATAGTTTGCTTCTTACACATTCTATATCATTCCACTTTGCTATTTCATATTTAATAGAATCTAATCCTAGCAACTCTGCTACCTGAAAAGCTACTACTTCTGAATACATTTCATTGCCAGCATTAGCATATCCATAAGTGTTTGCTTTATATAAATAAATATTATCGTCAATTATTCTCCACGCTTTCCGTAGCATACCCTGAGTTGTAAGCTCTGGTGTCTTTATCTTTCCACCTAATGACGAAGTATTTCCAAAAAATGATATAAGCCCTAAATTTTCTTTAAATCCACTGTATAGACTTACATCCTTCCACTTCAAAGCTTCACCTTTTATATTAGGCTCATCCTTTTCTCTTATCCAATAAGTATCATTTAAACTCGTTCCATGGTTTACAAGTAACAAATTAAATCTTTCCTTACTATCTAAGTTAAGACTTAAAAGAACTCTGTCTAAATGTTCTCTGCTAGTAGGTATTGCTCTATTATTAACCCATGTATCTAATTCATTACTATTCTTTGAAAGAAGATATGGTCTTGTTTGATTTTTATATTCTTTTACTATTTTAAATTGGCCTTCTAATGTATCAGTTTTTATAAATTCTAATACTATATTATCCTTATTCATTAATTGATATATTACCACTATAATTCACCTCCGCTATTCTTAATTTCATGATTGCATTTATAAATATATTTTATCTAAAAATTCAAATATTATTACTTATTATTTTTTTCTAAATCAGCCAATACCTTTGTTAATGTTCCATTTAAATATATGTCAACAAATTCAGCTTTTTTATATCCTAAAATATCAGATATTTTTTCTATTTTTTCTATAGTGTCATATGATAAATTATAGTTAGGTCTTGAACGCTTAGTGCTATTAAACTTCGCAATTATATCCTTTTTCCCAAGGGAAATTGTTTTTATTATAGTAACATCTTTTGTGACTTTTTTTGTTACACTTTTAGTTACATTTGACGTATCACTTTTAGTAACTACTTTAGTATCATTATCTGTTACATCATTAGTCACAACATCTGTATCCTTTACAGTAACATTATTTGTGACGTTTATTATATCATTATCTGTAACTTCTTTTATTACGTTATTAGTTACTTTTACTGTATCATCATTTGTTACACTTTCAGTATCACTATTTGTAACATTATCAGTTACATTTTCATTAACATTATTAGTAACAAAACTTGTTACCAAATTTCTTTTTTCAGTATCATTTAATGGTTTCGCTACCACAGGTCTTATTGTTTCTTTCTTCTTTCTTACCATTTAATTATCTCCTTTGCGACATTGTTATAAGCTATAGATCCGTCAAAATTCTCACCAGCGTATTGAGTTATGCTTTCAAATCTCATTACTGCGTCTTTAAATTTAGTGCTAGTTTTAATATAATCTGGGAAAACATAATATTTTTCTTTTAGCATTTCTGTTACTTCCTTGCAATGATTAGCTCTGCCATCATACATAGTAATTAATACTTTTACTTCTTTTAATTCTTTATTAAATTCTTGAACCTGCTTAACAGTTTCATTCAATATTCCAAGTGCTCTATAAGAAAGATAAGATGCATCAGTTGGTGCTATTGAATAATCTGAAGCAAACAAAGAATTTATTGTTGTATTTCCAAGTGATGGACTATTATCTATAAGTATATAATCAAATATTTTCTTTGCATTTTCCAACGCTTTAGCTAAAACTGTTTCTCTTCCCATGACTCCCATCAAATACATTTCTATAGTTGAAAATTCTATGCAGCTTGGAACCATATATAAATTTTCATTTCCAGTTGGCACAATTACATCTTCTAACTTCATATCTCCCCTAAAGACATTTTCTATACTTGCATAATGTTCTAAAGGATCTAGCCCAACATATACACTTAAACTACTTTGTGGATCTAAATCTATTATTAATGTTTTCTTACCCATTCGGCTTAATTCATATCCTAAATTATATGTCGATGTGGACTTACCTACTCCGCCTTTATTATTTAAAATACTAACTACAACTCCCATTTTTATCACTCCTCTGTTTACCATTTCTTTTTACCTTGTAACCAATTATGTTACAAGTTGTGTTACAACTTTTATAACTCAAATAATTTAAACTTAGTTAATACTTTCGTTACCAATAGTATTACTAAATTAGTTACTGATTATGCTACAATTCCAGTACCTTTTGTGTTACTATATTTGTAACACAATATGTTACTTATGTTGCTACTCATAAAGTTACATATTTTTATAAAATTTAGTTACTTAGTTTGTTACCTATTTAGTAACTAAATACTTTACTATTATTGTCACATAGTTTGTTACTATTTTTGTTACAAAGTATGTGACTATTTTTTATTTAAAACTCTCATTAATAGTTGTTATAAAGTCATTTTATATTTTAATTAATATAAAAATATTATTAAATTTAATCACATTTTTATTATAAATTCATTTGCTTTTATTCATTATTTTCTAATTGTTTAATTGATTTATAAAGCTTAATTAAGTATTTTGGATCTTTTAAAATCTTTATATTTTCAAGCATATTATTATACTCATTTTGAGATATTAAAACAACATTTTTGTTGTCTTTTCTTGTTATAATTACTGTTTCATCATTATCATTTACTTGGTCACAATATGTTTTTAAGTTTTCGCGAATATTTGTATAATTAACTGCTATCATTTAAGTCATCTCCTTTTATATGTACAGTATATAGTACAGTAATATTATAAACTATTTTTTTATTTGATGTATAAATATTTAATAAAATACTGTATATTTCCCACTAAAGTAATACATCTATTTCATAATTTCAATTTTAAAATTTGCAATATATTTATATTTCTGATCATCCACTATAATAAATATATTGTAAATAAAAAGAGCTGCTATATAAACAACTCTTAATCTAAATTTAATTCACCTTTTATGTATGTTTGGATTACTGAATGAGTATACCATCCGAACCTAATCTATAACCATCAATTGTTGTATTAGATACCATAGCATAGCTAGAATCAAAATAGTACCATGATTTAGATATCTGCCTCCATCCAGTTACAGCTTGTCCTGAACCATCAAAAAAACACCATTTATCTCCTATTGATACCCATTTACTAGTAGCCCAATACTTACCATCTTCTGAATAAAACCACTTACCGTAATTATTCTTTACCCATCCAAGTTTTAAAGTTGGCTTCCCACTAGGATCTGCTTGTCTTTGAGCTTTTAAATCATAAAAATCTGCTTCTGTTAGACCCGCTGATTTAAAAGATCGGATTATTTCATCTTCTGCCTCACTGTCTAATCTCCCATAAAGATAATTTGACTTTACCGTAGCCTGAGCTGATGCATCAGTTATTGATCCATCAGGATTAGTCATTAAGCCAAAACTATAAGATGTTGAACCAGATACTCCATTTTTATACTGATCTACTTCCTCCTGTGATTTATGTTTGGCTACATAATCGTCTGAAGCATAAGCTGGAGTGGCACCAAATATTGAGCATAATGTAACTGCTGCAACTAATGCTGTTACGAAACTTCCTGATTTCTTATTCATTATTATTCCCCCCTATACATTAATATCAACGTAATATATATTATAGTATCTATTCTAACAACTTACCATATTATTCTAAAATAATACTTGATCTAATTACTTCTATAACTATTTGCTGCTCTATGACCTTTTTCACCAGAGATTACGTTCTTGTATCAACTATCTACCTGTTTCTTTTTTTAGTAGAGTGTTCTTTGAGTAAAGTTAATGTTTCTCTCATCCATCTTAATCTAAAATTCATATATTAATACCAGGAGCGGAAAGAAACAATCCGCTAAACCTCAAAGCTCCACTTAGAGCTTTAGCATTGTTACTTTCCTTAGTGGTATCTCCCAATATTGTTACTGCCTTCAATGCTACGCATTCAAGTCAAAGGATGGAATAGACAAGCTTGTTAATATTTGTACAAGCTTTATAGCAAATATGTCCATTGGGAACAGGTCCACCTGCAGATATCTTCTTTAAAGCTTGCCTATTCCTTTGATTTTAACTCGCTACACTCAGACAAAGGAAGAGAAGTACAAGCTAAAATCATTGCACACTATTTTTTCATGAAAGTATGTTCATTTAGTGTTTCTGAACTAAATATATTCTTTATAGCTTTTACTTCTCATTGATCTGTCTTGCCTGCGGCAGCAAGGAATAAATATATAAAGTCACTGCGTGACTTTGTGGCTTCGCCACCTGATATGCTTGTTTTAATCCCTTACGTACGTAGCACTATATAGTTATCTAGTTATATAGTTAACTAGACTTCTATATATCTATATATCTAGTTACTGCCGTTATTACTGTATACGCATTTTTTAAAGGACAGGCCTTTTTCTCTTTTAATATCCATGAAACAGTTATGCTTGAAATCTAAAATTGATATTATTCATAAATTGTGCACATTCAAAGTATAGAGCTAGTCTGTTTATACCTTATCCCGGTGGTCGATGCGTGGTTGAATCTAAGTGCTGTTTTTCTGGCTTTCAGCGAACGGTTGTGGCCGGGGCGCTTGTACTTGCAATCAAGATTGCAGGTACATCTTGTACATGCATGCAAGCTAGTCCCATCTGCGATTGGG
>Ga0302167_10001317_pt1 | contig 10872 bp, 11 predicted proteins | sample I_Fen_N1_1_FD_193496 | JGI IMG/M metagenome (GOLD analysis project Ga0302167, IMG submission 193496) | Peat permafrost microbial communities from Stordalen Mire near Abisko, Sweden - I_Fen_N1_1 | ecosystem: Environmental > Terrestrial > Soil > Wetlands > Permafrost | place: Sweden: Abisko...
AACACTTATTGGACACCCTCTTACCTGTATAAGTTAAATATTCACACATTTGCCCTCTTTCTTAAAAGTTTTTATGTAGTAGTTTTTCACCTTCTTATCGTTTCGCTTATTCCGTTCATCATTCCCCCGCTCTTTTCGTTTTTCCCTGTATTTTTAAGGAACTGTAATGAGTTCTACCCCAACATGCAGCCCGAAAATGGCTACATCCCTCCACTAAAACAAGTGCGTTTTTACACTTTTTAAAACTTTTAATGTAGTAGTTTTATAACTAAAAATCAATTTTTAGTTTTCTTCAATCATTTGACTGTAAGTAGACTATAATTATTTTATGTAAATTTGTTTCGTTGCTTTTATAGCCGAAAGACCTGTAGTACTCCGTGATGGAGGGTTATTTCTTTCTTGATTTCTCCACTAGCTATACTCATACAGTCATTTGCACGATAGCGGTGCGTGTAGTATACCGCTTTTTATCCTTAGCAGGAGAAAACGATCGAAATCAGGTCTTTCTTTTTACAAGTGCAACCTACAAACGCTCTTTGTTTATTGAAAAAAATATTCTGAATAAAATAATGCGAAAAAAGATGATAGAAAAATTTAAAAAGAGCTAAGAAATATTCTATTTTGAAAGAACAAAAGTACAATCTCAACCGATTTCAGTACGATCTGAAAAGATAAAAGTACAATCTTATCCGATTTCAGTACGATCTGAAAGGATGAAAGTGCAATCTTATCCGATTTCAGCACAGTCTGAAAGGATAAAAGTGCAATCTTATCCGATTTCAGCACAGTCTGAAAGGATAAAAGTACAATCTCAACCGATTTCAGTACGATCTGAAAGGATAAAAGTACAATCTCAACTGATTTCAGCATAGTCCGAAAGGATAAAAGTGGAAGATTGTATGAGAAAAACATTAAAATCGGGTTTCGCGAGTTCCAACTCGCGGTGCAGATTGAATATCGCGAGTTGGAACTCACGTGACCCGAATAAATTAATTGTCAATACTTTACTTTAGCAATATCATTGAAAGTGAAAATAACTTCACATATAACCTTTATCAAATAATTTAAAACTAATTACAAAATGATTAATTTACAAGAAAGAAAGCTCCAGATGTATCTGACATTACGAGCATTGTTGCGGGCTTATCCCGAAGTATTGGCCAAGTTGCCCAATGGTGTAGAATACCTGGCAGCACTGGATGTAGTTATTCTGACTATTCAGGACAACATTGAGCTTAAACAAAAAGGAACAAAGACCATCAGTAATCAGCAAAAGGAACAAAAAGCACAATTAAAAAGCCGAATACTGGAAGATGGACAGAAGTTGAAAGCCTATGCTAACTATCAAAACAATGCAAACCTGGTAGAATTTTGCTCAGTAACAGAGACGAAACTGGGTAAACTGAATGACACTGAATTTGTGGTACATGCTAAATCGCTGTACGGCTATATTGGCCAGGCATTACCTAACCTGGCACGCTACCAACTGACACCAGAAACGCAAGCATCGTTGCTCGAGCTGATTACAGGATTTGAGCTTATCAACCCTGTATTGTCGAACGCGCAAGGGAGTTACAAGAACCTGTCGGGCAATTTAATTGTAAACTTTAAAGAAGGAGATGCTATTGTAGCCAAACTCGACGTTGAGATGGAGCTGGTAAAAACTACAGACACACAAGTGTATAATTTATACCGTACCAAGCGAAAAGTGGACTATAACACCGACAGCAACGATCTGGTGGGTCACATTAATGATGCCGAAACGGGCGCAGGTCTGCCAAATTCCACATTAACCTTTACGCTCAACGACAGCACGGCGGCTCCAATTGTAAAAACTTCGGCCGATAAGGGTGGATTCCAAATCAAAACCATTGCCCCTGGCATCTACACCGTAGTAATTACCAAAATTGGCTACCAAACCCAAACATTGCCCATTACCATTATGGGTGATGACCAATTTTCACTGGATGTAAAGTTGGTGAAGGGGTGATAAAAAGAGATTAATTGCACAGATTCCACGGTAAGGTGGGTATGTGCAATTAAAGATGGTATGAAAAGCAGGAGCTTTTTTTTAGAACAAAGGAGTCTTTACACTACGGCGAACGTAGGTACAGCAACAACTTGAAAGATAATAAATACACTGCAAGAAATAACATATCATCTTGGTACAAATTAATAAATACAAACTTAAATATATACTTTTATGAAAATAACATTCTTTTTGAGAATAGCAACTTTATTATCTGCTACAACTTTACTATTTGCGTGTAGTGAAAACGACAGCTTAAATTTAAACAATGAACTTGCTAAAAAGCAAGATGTTTCAAATCAGGTTGCTAAAGAAACATTTGTTTCTTTAGACAAGGCCACAGAAGTCGCTGATTTGTTTTTCAACCAGCTGATTAAAGGTAATGTTTCAACAAGAAGTGCTGTGAAGGCCCAGAGAGGTAGTACTTCAATTGAAACATTAAGTGAAAGTGGGACTCCTTTAATGTATATTATAAATTACCCGGGTGGGGGATTTGTTATCATGGGGAGTACAAAAAATTATTATCCGGTATTAGCGTATTCAGATAAAAATTCTTTTGAAATAACATCTGAAATGAATGGTGTATCTGACTGGTTGGAAGAAACAAAAAAAGCAATCAAAACAAGTGATGCTTTAAAAGATACAATTAAGCTTGCGATGCAAAATCTCTGGAAAAGTCACGAAATAGCAGACATTCTTTCGTCACAGAGAACTCGGAATGCACCGCTTAGAAGCTCTACCTATAGCAGTGGAGAGATAGCTTGTTGGAACCGTTGTGATGAACTCCAGATGCAATATGGGAGCGAAGGTTGGAACTTTTTGCCATTATCTCAAACTAAACATGTATTTGATGACGCTGGATTTTTTGGGGTATATGAAGATTTATGTTATGGCGCGGATTTTAATCATTCTCCACTTAATTGTTCTATTGTTGCTTATAAAAATGTATATAAGAACGAGCAGGTTGGTCCTTTGCTATCTACACAATGGTATCAAAGTGCACCTTTTAATGATTTGTGTAACGGTTACTCCGCTGGTTGTGGTGCCATTGCCGTAGCTCAAGTCATGAAATATTACCAATACCCTCAATCATTCAGTTGGAACGGCTATCCCTTCAATTGGAACAATATCCCTGTATTTCCACAATCAGGTTCAGACCAGGCAGCTCTTGTTAGGCTTGTTGGTAACACTGTAAATATGAACTATTCTTCTTCTGGTTCTTGGGCGACTCCCGGCAATATGGAAAGTGGTATTAGATTTCTTGGTTACAATGTAACCCGCGCTGATCATAACTACGAATCAGTGGAAAAGCAACTTCTTACTTATAAAAGACCTGTTATTATGGGAGGCAATGCTAATAATGTTCCTCTTCCCAGTCCTCTTAATTATATTGGCAACAGCCATTACTGGGTTTGCGATGGCGCGCGCGCAATAACAACGGGTCAGATGCTATATTTTACAGAGTGGCAGCCTGACGGAAATGGTATTTTCACCACGGGTTGGAATACAATGGATTCTCCGGGCGTATTAGGCGGAATAGGTTATCTGTATTTCCACATGAATTGGGGCTGGGGCGGAAATCAAGATGGTTGGTTTGCCTTCAACGATATAAATTCAGGCAATGGCAATTTTAAATATGCAAGACAAGATTTTTATATTACTAAACCATAAATACCATAAATACCATGAAACCATTAAATATAATAGGCTTTTTGGCTTTGATGATGAATTTTTCTTCCTGTAATCTCCTTTTCAGTCATAATGAGCCGGAGTATGTTTCTTATGATTTATACTTGAGCTTTCAGGATGTTTCGGGAAATGATTTGGTAAAAGGAATTGAATTAAATACCTCTTCTGGCTCTGTTAAAGACTCTTTATTTACATTGGATATTATTGTTTCTGAACCATGTAAGAATTGGGATAATAAAATTTACAATACTCCTGCCAGACCCGGCTTTGAACCTGATGTTAACCGTCCCGGATTAGGAATGGTAAGATATAATAGTTATTGTTATTTGACAAATGGTTTTTATTTACCTGTAAACGATTGTCCCGAAGAGAAAATACTCACTTACAAGCTGAAATGCCCTCATGTATTTGGCGATGATTCGATACACGAATTTGTTACATATTGGGATATTCCAAAGGATAAAATAAATCATTCTGCTAAATGTAACCGTATAGAGTTTGAAGGTAATGATATAACCCCAACCCCTATGGATAAATACGAACGGAGTTATACAGCAACTTTAATACTAAAATAAAACGGACTCTGCTCCTCCACTCCCACTCGACTGTATCGCGTGAGAAAATAATGTGAGGGATAAGAAATAATAAAAGGCATTCAATCTAAATGTACCACACGATGCAATCGGGCGACAATGATGGCTGTTGGTCTTTTATGAATTTAAATATGCCGAAATCACAGCCGATGGTACGCTGAACTGGGTTCATAAAACTGCTACCAAACACAAAGTACTGATAGAGGGACTCACTGGCGGTAAACAATACGCATTCCGTATAGCAGCTGCATCTTCCGATCCTTCGCGCGTATGGAGTGATCAGATTACCACTTTTGTAATTTGATTTTTCTGAGAGAATAATAACCCGACAGATAGATATTTAGAACCCGAAATCGCTTCTACTGCGAAGTAGAGGCGGTTTTTTTATGACCCAAAACCACAGTAACAAACAATGTTTTAATTTGTTTAAAAATAAACTTAATTTTTCTTGGTGGCGTTAAAAAGAGTTCGTATTTTTGGTGTGTGAAAAAGGGAAGAAAGAGGGAAGTCTTAAATATATAAGAGCACCTTTAGTAAATTCTTACCAAATCAATAAAACGCTAACTAATAGAAATGTAATAACTGAAATTTATATAAGGGCATCTAGGTGTGGATATAAATTGTTAGGGGCAATGATAGAAAAAAATAATGCAAACCAAATAATAAACGAATATGGCAGTAATACACTTTTTAAACGTACTTGAAGGAGATTGTAATATTATAGAGCACGACTCTGGTAGACTAACAATGATTGATGTTAGTAATGCATATAATGACATTGACACCGAAGAAGAAAAGAAAGTACAAGCTTCAAAAGAAAGAGAAGAGCGTAGGCTTCGAACTCTAGTCCCAACTGGGAAGGTAAATTATAAGCAAAAAGAAACTCCAGACAATCCAATTTTATATTTGAGAAAACTCATAAAACCGTCAGAGATATTCAGATTTATAATTACTCACCCAGATATGGATCATATAGATGGGATTAAAGATTTGTATGATGAATATTTTGTAAGGAATACTTGGGACACAGATAATAAAAAAGAACTTGACTTAGAACATTTTGGAGGAGGATATAACAAAGATGATTGGAAATTTTACAAAGAAATAAGAGATGGAAAATTCACAAAAACAACTAGACTAACTTATTTTGATGAGAATAACTGTCTCTATTGGAATCAGGACAATGTTAAAATATTAGCTCCTTCAAGAAAGTTATTAAAAGATGCTATTGAATCTGGTGACTATAATGATTCTAGTTATGTTATTTTATTCACACCACCGAAAAAAAATGGAGGAAATTGGAAAATTTTATTTGGTGGTGATACACATGATGTTGCATGGAATCATATAATTAAACAATATTCAAAAGAAGTTGAAAATATTGATGTTCTTTTTGCGCCCCATCATGGCAGAGATTCTAAAAGAGATTATAGTTTCTTAGATATTTTAAAACCAAGAGTTACAATGTTTGGGAATGCAAGTTACGAGCATTTAGCTTACGACAAATATCCGAAACCTAAAATTACGAATAATCAAGCTGGCTATGTTGTTTTAAATGTTACAGAAACAGAAATAACATTCTATGTGAAAAATCTTGAATTTGCGAAAGACTATAAAGCAAAAAAAGGTTGGAATACAACTTCAAAACACAAGAGATTTGATGCTTGGGATTTATTTAAAATAGACGCATAATGAACTTCAAAGCTTACGACATATTATCATCTTTAATCCCTGGATTTTTAGTGCTATTAGTTCTCTTGAATATTTTTGGGTTTACATATGATAAAGATTATGTGATTGCATATACTGCAATTGCCTTTTTAATTGGGTATGTAATGAATACTTTAAGTAGTTGGCTAGAGGATTTCTATTACTTTACTTGGGGTGGTAAACCTTCGAATAATCTATTAGATGGAAAGAGAATTTGGAAAGTTACTTTTTATGAACACGAAAAGGCGAAAGATTCATTAATTCAGGAATCACAAAAAATAAATCCTTCAAATGATCATCTGTTCTCAATTGCGATGAGATATGCTAATGGAAAGAAAGATTCTCGTGTAGATGATTTCAATGCAAATTATGCTTTTTCAAGAGTATTACTTACAACAGTATTAGTAATTACAGTATCCCAAATAGCTTTGAATTATGACGACTGGAGATATTACGCGACACTAATGCCAACACTAATTATTATTTGGATAAGATGCAAACAACGAGGATATTACTATGCAAAAGAAGTGCTAAATGAGTATCTAAAAGGAAAATAGAAATCACTAACCCTTGTTCGACGTAGGTTGTTTGCTATTGTTCGGCATAGGTTCCGCTATGTCGAAGCTAGAAGCAAGGCTTTGCCTTGCATATTTAAATAGACTAAGAAAAGCAAGAGCTTTTTCTTCAGCCAGTAGACGGAAAAGAGGGTAGAATACACAAAAATATACAAGGCGTAATCCGAAAAGCCTAACGAGTAGGAATAATTTTAAAAGATATATTTATGACTTGGCTTTGGGTAATTTTAATTGTAGCAGTAATAGGTGGAATAATTGGATATTTCAGTTCAGGGACTAAAGAAGGTGCTGTAGAAGGTGCTGCTAGCGCAGGACTAGGTTGTGGTTACATAATCTTACAAATTTTTCTTGCAATAGTTGGCATTTATGTTATGTTCTTAATAGGAAGATGGTTGTTTTCTTGATAATTTCCCTTGTTTTCGTGGATATATTGTAATTGCTTGTTTGCACAGGAGTGCGGGCTGTTTGGTGGGATTTGTAATCCCACCTCTTTGTATTCTTAGAATTTATAATCCTATATACAAATTATTTTATCTCGAAAAAGTATTTCAAATGCCAAGAATACAAAAGTTGGGATTGCAATTAGCTCCGCTGACCATTGGCTCCCAACAACCAATCAGGTTCTGCAAACAATAAAATAGATATATGCTTAGGGACGGGGGTAAAGACCGCATAAGATATATAAATGAGACCATATATGATTAGAGTAAAAAAAGATTTTTATGCAATTGGACAGGGTTGCTTTTATTCAGAAAAACTGTTCTTTAATAATGAGATTAGAACTATTGTTTATGATTGTGGGTCTATCCAAATGGATAAATTGATTCTAGAAATATCACAAAGTGGATTATCTGAAATTGACTACCTTGTAATCAGCCATTTTCACAAAGACCATATTAATGGTATTACATTTCTAAAGCAAAGATGTACAATTAAAAATGTAATTATACCAAAGCTTGAACCTTTAGATGTTGCTTTCTATTTAGGTAGTGGCAATACGATTGAAGAGATTTTAATATCACCAGAAAGTTTCTTTGATGGCTCAAATATTATTGTTGTTAATTCTGGAATGGGTGAGTCAGATATCAAAATTGGTTCAAATTTGGCAAATGAGATAACTCACAATACTTGCGTTCCAATTTTCAGTTATGATTCCAATGTTATTTGGGTTCTAAAATTTTATATTGACAGTTTACAATTAAATCTTAATGCATTAACTGCTAAACAGAAGCAAGCATATGATAGTATAATTTCAATTGATAATTATGCAGAGAAGAAACGAGAATTAATAGATGTTTATAAAAAGCTAAGCAAAAAAGATATTAACCTGACGTCAATGTCAATGATTTCTGCCCCAATTAATCATTATTGGCATTATCGTCACGATGTAGTAATTAGTGTCATGAATGGTGATATATTGCTTGATAATGAGGCGAAGATTGTAACATTTACTAAACACTATTCTGATTTTAATAATTTTAAATTTGATTTTCATATACCACATCATGGGAGTCATAAGAACCTATTACGACCTATAAATGAATGGTTAATTGAATCGGGAATTGTAATGTCAGGTTATGAGAACCAGTATGGGCATCCATCTGGCATTATATTAAGAAAATTTTCAGATTCAAGAATCCCAGTAAAGAAGTTGACAGAGTTTGATAGGAAATATTCTAAACTAATAGTTTGCAATTTATGACCCCCTCTTTTTCGTCCGAGTTTGTAGTATTGCAATCAATGGATAGCGCAAGTTTAGCGAAGCGTAACTTGTACTGGAAATAAATCATTCTATTGACTGATAACAGAAGTTGTAAACTTCCAAATTATCAGTCCAAGTCTCCGCTACGCTCAGACTTGAACTATGCAATGCGTAGAAATTAGTAAACTTAGGCGAAGTAAGGAAATAAACTGAAAATAATATCAAATATATTGATCATTAAGAGAATATGAAAATTAAAAGAAAAACTTGGCTTATAATAGCTTTTATTTTATGTGTTGTTTTGTATTTCTGCATTCCGGTATCTATTTTAATAGTGCACTATGAACTTATTTCATATACTGGGTCATTTTTAGTGATTATATGTTTAGCGTTATTTATATTTTCTAGTCCAAACAAATTGATTGAATTGATAAAAGCTGGCGAGTTACCATTTAGAATGTATTTAGTTCCGGTTTTACTTTTTATAGGTTCGACTCTTATTCTTGTGTTGCACTATGAATCTCTTATATCAAAAGATACAATGAAAAATGGTGTGTGTGTTACTGGAAGAATTATTTCAGGAGATTTAGAATTAAAAACTAATGGAAATTATAATGTCAAAATTGAATATACAACTCTTAGTGGTAAAACTTTGACCTGTGAAAAGACAATTGCATCTACTAATGAGAGATTATATGTCAATAAAGAGTTAGAACTTTATTATTCTAAATATGATTCCTCAATAGTCACAGTTATTGATCATGAAACAATAACTGAATTTCTTCATATTGAGGATAGAGAAATTAAATTTGCCGATTTAGTTCATTTGTTGGGCAGCTCAAAAGACAGTATTGGAATTGCTCTAAATAATCTAAATTACAAATGGACAAATAACTCCACCAATTGCATGTGGTATAATAAACGAAAATCACAAGCTGTGGAGGTGCAAACAGGAAAGCTAATCTATACTACTACAAATTTGAACTATGAGATTTCAGTTTTTAATTTTGAGATTGAAGAGTTAGGTTATAAATCCATTAAGTCGGAAGATAAAAGCAGACTCCTATACTCAAAAGACAATATGAATGTCGAAATTAAACAAATTGAGGCAGGAATAATAAGTATAACTCTATCGAAAATACAACAAAATTAATAGTTGTTCGCACGCTGGCGCAAGTTTGTAACATGTGGCTTGTTTTGAAAAAACAATCTCTTCTTCTTTTTTGCTCTAACGAGCAACACACCGATTACAAATCGGCGCGAGTGCGGGGAGTAATTGGATGGAAATGTGATATATGCCCAGTTAAATGGGATACCCAGCTAAAACAAGGAATAAAGTTAGTATGCTGTGTATATGTGGGTGTTATGTGTAAGTGTAAAAAAAGAAAAGAGAGCTGTGTATCGACACTGATTCGAAAATAAAAAGAAGTTATTATGAAATCAACTTTGTTGAAAATATTCATTTTTCAGTTATTGGTACTTACAACTTTAATAAGTTGTAAGCCGACAACAGTAGAGCCAAATATTGAGAGAGCAATTACAGATTTGACTAACAAGTTTTCTCAATTACCAAGGGGAAAATCGAATCAAACAGACTATTATAAATTAGTTAGGACTGTGATATATGAAAAGAATATTTTTCAACTACAATTGTATTCTACTCCAGACAGCATTAAAGACAAACAACAAATTGTAATTCTAATAAACTCGAAAGGTGACTATTATGCTATTCCGCTCTTTTCAAACAAATATCGTGACTATTGGAACTTTGAGTTTGATAAGCCGATTAAAGAGGTAAAGAAAACAAACACAACTTTTGAAAAAGAATTTACTCAAGCTATTAATGTCTTAAATCTAAATGACACCTTAAATACAGGTGGAAAAGTCCTTGATGAATTGCTTGTCTCTTTGCTAAATTGTCAATGTGTGAGAGAAACAGATGAACCTATTTTCAAAGGTCTTTGGTTGACGTTTAACTCCGAAATACCTGACGAAATCTCAGATAGTTGCTTAACAAGACTACAAAAGAATTTTATTGCCATAAAAGAAGGCATTCACCCTAGTAAGAATTATTATAATTATAATGCTTACTTAGATACTCGTAATAACAGAATTTATCAAATCGTTAGTCAGGGCAAGAATCGTGATAAGAAATTGAAACCTGAAATTAAAACATATAGACAATGTTGCAATCGACCATTTCTTTATGAATAGATGGAGTTTAATACTTATCTGCGAAAATTAGAAAGAAAAACAAAAAACGCATGCTGGCGCAAGTTTGTAACTTGTGTCTTGTTTTGAAAAAAATAATCTATTCTTCTTTTATGCTCTAACGAACAACACTCCGATTACAAATCGGCGAGAGAGTGGGAAAATAATCGACTATAAATGCGATATATGTCCAGTTTACTGGGCATATCCAGCTAAAACAAGGACTAAAGTTATTCGGCTGGGTATATATAGGTGTTATGGGCAAGTGTAGAAAAAAAGAAGACCAGACTTATTTAAAATTAATATGCATATTACTATGAAAGAAAAACACCTATTGATACTTGTGATATTTTTTGGATTTTT
>Ga0302167_10001321_pt1 | contig 10861 bp, 9 predicted proteins | sample I_Fen_N1_1_FD_193496 | JGI IMG/M metagenome (GOLD analysis project Ga0302167, IMG submission 193496) | Peat permafrost microbial communities from Stordalen Mire near Abisko, Sweden - I_Fen_N1_1 | ecosystem: Environmental > Terrestrial > Soil > Wetlands > Permafrost | place: Sweden: Abisko...
TTGGGCCCCCCCGAAACTCTATCTTAAACTTTATTTAAAGTTAAATCTAAGCCGTTGGATTCGCCACAAAAACTCTCTGTGATAATTCCTGATCAAAAAGATATAATGCTGATGGATTATCAGACACCATTTTGATTTTCGTTACATATTGAGAAGCACTTGCCTCCTCTTCTACCTGCTCATTGATGAACCACTGTAGGAAAGAAGTTGTAGCGAAATCTCCTTCGTCATTCGCATTTTTAACGATATTGAAAATACTTTTCGTAACTTTTTTCTCGTGCTCTAATGCTTTTTCAAAAATGTCGATGGCATTTGCAAATTCGTGTGGTGGTTTTGCAATTTCTCCGATGATGATTTGTCCTCCAACATCATTTAAATAATCAAACATTTTATCAGCATGCATCAATTCTTCTTTGCTTTGTACTCTGAAATAATTGGCGATCCCATCAAGATCTTTGCTAGAAAACCAAGCAGACATTGAAAGATAATATTGTGCGGCGTATTGTTCGTGAGCTATTTGTTCGTTAATTAATTGTGCAATTTTATCGCTTACCATAATAATAAATTTTACAGTAAAATTATGGAATAAAACCCCGAAATCAAAAGATTTAATCAAATTTAATACAAAAAGGACGGAAATAGATCCATCCTTAACACATTAAAAAATCAAAATTGAAAACTCTTAATTCACAGCAGGAGCGGCCGTATCCATTGATCTCTTCATTTTTCCACCCTTCATTCCTCTGTCTTTCATTGCTGCTTTTCTTTGCTCCATTTTAGCCTGTCTGTCAGCTTGCCATTTACCGTACTGCTCAGGAGTTAAGATTTTTTTCATATCCGCATCCATTTGCTCTCTTTTCCCTTTCATCTGCTCCATTTTAGCTTGTCTTTCTCCTTTGTTTTTATCAAAATCAGCTTTCATTTCAGCTTTTCTCTTTTCGTGAAGACCTTTTATCTGAGCTACCTGTGATTGATTTAAGTTTAAATCTTTCTGCATTTTATCTAAATGCTCTTGCTCTTTTTGTTGCATTTTCTGCTGCATTTCTGCTCTTTTAGCGTGTTTGTCCTGAGGAGTAGTTTGTTGTGCCATTGCAAAACTTCCCATTCCGATAAATGCTATTGCTAATACTAATTTTTTCATCTTTTTAAATATTTAATTATTAATTAATTGTTGTACATCTTTTTGATACTTAATTAAAACATAAGTTAAAGCTCAATATTCATAAAAAATGTTAAATTTTAATACCGAAATAATAAAAACACAAATAAAAAAGGACAGATTATAAAATCTGCCCTTCACACCACTTAAATATAATATATGAAAATTAATTACTCGTTAATCTGAAACCTCCTCCGGAAGCACTTCTGTTTCCTCCTCCATTATTACCTTGTCTTGGAGAAGAACTTCTCTCGGATCTTTGTTGTCTGAAGCCACCACTGTTTTCCCTAGGTGCAGAAGATTCTCTTCTTACTTCACTATTTCCTCTAAATCCACCACTATTTCCTGCGTTTCCTCTAAAACCTCCGGTATTTTCTCTAGGAGCAGAAGGTTCTGTTCTTACATCATTTCTGAAACCTCCTGGATTTCTGGTTCCACCACTATTTTCAGTTCCTGCTCTAAAACCTCCGTTATTTCTGGTTCCATTATTTTCAGGACCACGGAAACCTCCTGAATTATTATTAGACTGATTATGGAATCCTGAATTATTATTATCTCTTCCAGATCCACTTCTAAACCCATTATTTTCTCTCTGGCTTGTTCTTGCAATATTAAAGGAAGGATTATTATTTCCTCTAAATTTGGCTCTGTCTACTCTGTAAATATTGATATTTACGTTTCTGTAGCGAGGCATTGGTCTGCAAATGGAAGCATAATGTGTTCTTCTGTAATTTTGAAAATATACAACCGGGCTAGCTCCTCTGTAGTAATTGTTTTGAAAACTAATAAAAATCTGCGGTCCCATAATTCTTTGTAACGCATAGAATCTATCATAATACCATCTGTCCGGATTGTATCTGTAGTAGTTATCCCAAGTTGAGAAGCTTACATACAGATTATTCAATCTTAAGATTTGATCAATCTGCCAACGGTTCAATCTATTCTGACTAAAGAACACATTCCAGTTGACATTTACGATACTGCTTCTGTAATCGTTATAGTTATTCTGATAATAATCTGTTGGATAATAATCCTGAGGATAGTTGTAGTAATAATCATCAGGGAAATAATTCTGATCATCTTCGTTAGAATAATATCCGTCATTACTTCCATAGTTATTATTTTCATAACCATTATTTCCGTAACCGTTATTGTATCCGTCGTTACCATTACCGTAACCGTTGTTTGGATATTGCTGAGCAAACGACAAAGTCGCCAAACTCAAAGCAAATCCCAAAAATATTTTTTTCATTCTTATTGTCGTTAATTGGTTAATATATAGTAGACTATCTCTAATCTATCTTTTGGATATAAATAAAAAAAAGAAGTTAAATCTTTCGATACAACTTCTTTTAATTTATTATTAACTAATTGATAATCAAATGTTAAATTTACAATCTTCCACTGTCTTTAACCCAATATTTTATTTTTTGGTTAAAATCTTTACTGTTTTTTAAATCTTCTAAATTTAAATGCATTCTGTAACGCCAATAATGCGGAAATACTGCAGGATTATTGATCCTTTCATTGTCCATTTTTGGATTGGTAAGCTCTTTATCCGTTGCAAAAAACTCCTGAATCGGGAAAATAGCCAACATTGCATTTGTATAAAGATGTTGCTTCATAATAATCTCAGCAAGATGAGCATCTAATTCTTGTGGAGCTTTTCCAAATTGAATTAATTGTTGATTAAAATATTTTTGAGTCAAAGCCGGATCTTCTTTCCACCATTGTCTTAACGTTGAACTATCATGCGAAGAAGCCGTAATTACATTCAAATAACTCGCATTTTTAGGATTATAAAAAGGAATATTATCCGAAGGCATGCGCTGAACTTTCAAGGCTATGATCGCCAATTCATCCATTACAGCAGGTACACAATCGGGAACCATTCCTAAATCTTCACCACAGATCAACATTTCGGTTGCATTTAAGATCATTGGAAGCTTTTCCATTGCCTTTTCGCTCCAAAGCTTATCCTGTCTCTTGAAGAAATAGTCATGATACAGATCGTAAATAGATTTCTTTTCCCAATCCGACAAATATTTGTAAGACTCTGTGTTATAAACATTAAATCTTGGATGATAAACAGTTTCGCCTTCTCTTTCTTCAGTTAAAAATAAAACATTCGCGCAAAGGGCAATCAATTGTTCTTCAACCGAACCTCTTGGATTTTTCTTAAAGAAATCTGATAATTTTCTCTGACTATCAAACTCTTCTTTGAAAGAATACGTTCCGTTAGAATTATTATTGATGAATTCAAGCGCTTTTCCGTGATCTTCTCCGAAATAATTCCAAAGAATCTGATCATTAATAAACGGTTTGCAATACCTGTTAAAATCAAAAGGAATATGCCAAGCCTTAAATTCTTCTTCAGTAATTGGAACTGCAGGATAAAAATACCCCAAAATCCCTTGAGTAGCAGAAATCGGCATTCTCCAGATTCTGAAAAACCCTAAAATATGGTCAATTCTCATCGCATCAAAATACTGTTCCAATGCTTTGAATCTGTTTTTCCACCATTTATAATCATCAGCCTTCATCGCTTCCCAATTATAGGTCGGAAATTCCCAGTTTTGACCCAATTCCGTAAACTGATCCGGCGGTGCTCCGGCTTGGAAATCCATCCCGAATAATTCAGGCTCCGTCCAAGCTTCAACAGAATGTCGGTAAATCCCGATCGGTAAATCTCCTTTTACGGAAACGCCTAAACTATGGATATATTCAATCGCCTCTTTTAACTGCTTATGAAGCTGATATTGCACCCAGGCATGAAGCATTGAGGCATCATATTCTTTATTTTTTGCTAAAAAAAATGGTGAAATTTTCCCTGCGATATATTTTTTATGCGTCTTCCAGTCATTGAAATTCGGAGTTTTATATTTGTCTCTCAACACACAAAATGCAGAATATGGAATCAGCCAATCTTCATTATCTTTTATAAATTTTTTGAAGTTTCTGTCTTTATAGATCTTATCTTTTTCTGTATTGAAAACGGCTTTCAAAAATTTCCATTTTCCGGAAATCATTTCTTCGAAATCAATTAATTCTAAAGAATTTAATTTTAACTTTTCAGCATTATATTCTTCAACTAAATCTTTAGGCAACTTAAAATCAAGATTCTCCAAAGAAATATATTGAGGGTGTAAAGCATACACAGAAACCGCTGCGTAAGGATAAGAATCCGTCCAAGTATAGTTAGCCGTTGTATCATTAATCGGAAGAATTTGGATAATCCCTAAACCTGTCTCCTTTGTCCAGTCTGCCAATTCTTTCATATCAGAAAATTCTCCGACACCGAAACCATTTTCACTTCTTAAAGAGAACACAGGAACCGCAACTCCTGCATCATGATACATTTGATATAGTTTGAATTTAAAATAATGACTCGAAACGATCTGCAAAACATCTTTCTGTTGATTGGCAACCGCAAATCTGTTTTCTCCGGCTTCTACATCAATTACTTTACCTTCTTTTTTGTCGTAAAGACAATATTTAAATTGGATAAATTCGTTCTCAGGAATTTCAACCGAAGTCTCCCAAATACCGAAATCCGTCTGAGATAAATGAATTACTTTCTCATAGTCCCAATTTCCCAGAGAAGCAGTACTTCCGAACAATACAATCTTCCAATTCGGGTTGTATACCGGAGCTTCTAATCTGAATAAATGGGTATGTTTTTTTAAGACCGAAATCTTTTCAGGAACAAACTGATTCAGCTTATTGTAAAGGATTTTATTGTTTAAATAATTTTCGGGGAAATTTTTATTGTTCCATTCATCGAAAATAGAAAATTCTTTATAGTTGTGAGGGAAATTAAGATAATGCAAAACAAATTCTTCTCTAAGAATACTTTCTTTTTCACCTGTAAGCTGATATTTATAAGAGATCGATTTTGAAAAATAGTCTACTTCACATTTCCACAAACCGTTCTCGGTGCAAAACATTTTATGAGTTTTGGGTACAGCTCCTTCTTCATTGATGATCAACTGCAAAGATTCCCCCGGTTTTGCGCTGTAACCTATATTAAAGTATAATTTCATCTATATTTTTTTATAAAAATACATTTTAATCTCGAAAAACAAAACTTATTGAATATCAAATATTCATTAAAAAAGCCTTCTCAGATATTTGAAAAGGCTATAATTTTTAAGAAAGCTAAAAGATTATTCTGTTACAATAATTTTCTTGCTTAATAATATTTTTCCGGACTCATTAGCGATACTCACAATATAAGCTCCATTGATCAGATTTTTCAAATAAACCTGTTGGTTTAATGAACCGTCTTTTACGGATAAATTCTGTTGCATTACATTCTTACCCGAGATGTCAAAGATCGTAAGTTTAAGATTTCCTTTTACCGATTTATCATTCACATTTACGTTGATCAATTGCTCATCAACTCTGGTCGGATAAATATCTAAATTTGCCAAAGCATTATTTGAAATTGCTTTATCATTAGCGAAATATTTGCTCGCCAAATCATAAATATGTAAATTTAAATTTCCGGGAAGTTGTTTTGCCTGTAAATCATTCAAATTCACTTCATATAAAGGCGCTCCTTTTGCACTTGCAATCACAACTTTTCCTTTAGAATTCACCGCTGCTCCGTTTACAGAATAACCTTCGGGAATCCCTGTTATTTTTCCTACAAACTTGGACTTTAATTCTTTAGTTGAAACTTTGAAAACATTTCCTGAAGTTGCAAAAACATAGAAATTATTATCTGCATCTGCGATCATATCACCTCCAAAACCTGTTTCAATCGTTGTAAAAGAATTTTTTCCGTTTGAAGAATCATCTTTAACGATCCCAAGATCATTTACAACATATTGATTGTTCTTTTTACTGATCTGCAAGAACTGTGTTCCGGAATTATTCATCGCGTAAATATTACCGTCATATCCTGTCGCCATTCTTGTTATGTGAGAATTAATATCACAAGAAGTTACTCTTGCAACACTGTTTTCTACCAAAGTGATTTCTTTCGTTTTAGAATTTAAAACATAAATATTGGATGAAAACATCGGCATATACACCAGATTATTATTTCTGGAATCGTATGCTAAAGTCGCCATTGTCGTCGCCTGAGAATTGTTGTAAGAGTTTTTATCCTCAGTTACAGAGCCGTTTCTTGTCTGCGAAAATATTTTTGCAGAAGAATCAGCCGTGAAGATAGCTTCTCCTGAAGTTCCATTTACCGCATCAATAGCGCGGAAGTCATTGAAAACAATACCTGGAGTATCTTTTCCCGTCAATGCAAAAAAATCTTGCTGGGCATGAGCGTTCGCTCCTAATAATACTAAAAATAAAGGGAATAAATGTTTTTTCATAATATGTAGAATTTAGATTCGTAATGATTTTACTATTACTAAGTTACATAATTTTCAAATTGAATGACAAAAAATATCTATTAATTGAATAACATTTACAATAATTTAATTTTAATGATGTGATTGTGATAATTTGGAGAATGTTTTAAGCTTGATACTTCTTTATACTTAAACTTTAACCATTAAGATTTTATTTAAGTAAGATCATTAAGAAGATTTCTCCTTCGTTGAAATGACAGGAAAGGGCATAAAAAACTCTCGCAGATTTAGCGGATCTGGCAGATGATTGTATATGAAAATCTGCGTAATCTGTAAAATCTGCGAGAGATATATTAAGTTTAAAACTTATTTTATGTTTTAATTTAAGACATAAGTTGTTCCATCTCTTCCGTCTTTTAATTCAATGCCTTCAGCAAGAAGTTTGTCGCGGATTTGATCTGAAAGGTCAAAATTCTTCGATTTTCTTGCCTGATTTCTCAGTTCGATTAAAACCTGTAACGTTTGATCTAACTTTTCATTGTTATTTTCTTCGACCGCCTGAAGTCCTAAAACATCAAATATTAAAGCATTTAAAGTTGTCTTCAAATCCTCTAAATCTTTCGTTGAAACGGTTTCTTTTTCATCATTTAAAGCAAAAATAAATTTCACAGCTTCAAATAAATGAGCGATAAGAACCGGAGAATTGAAATCATCATTTAAAGCATCGTATGCTTTATTTTTCCACTCTTCCAGATTAAAACCTGATTGTTTTCCATCATTTGGAGTGATTGAATTCAATACTTTAACCGCTTCCATTAATCTGATGAAACCTTTTTCACTCGCGATCATAGCATCATTAGAAATATCTAAAACACTTCTGTAATGAGCCTGTAGGAAACAAAAACGTACAATCGACGGATGGAAAGGTTTTTCAAAGAAATCATTATCTCCCGTAACCAACTGCATCGGTAAAATGTAATTTCCTGTTGATTTACTCATACGTTGCGTATTCATTGTCAACATATTGGCATGCATCCAGTAATTTACCGGAGCAGTATCATTGCAAGCTTTTCCTTGAGCGATCTCACATTCGTGGTGTGGAAATTTCAAATCCATTCCACCTCCGTGAATATCAAATTTTTCACCTAAATATTTAGTGCTCATCGCAGTACATTCAAGATGCCATCCTGGGAAGCCTTCTCCCCAAGGCGAATTCCATCTCATGATGTGTGCAGGTGAAGCTTTTTTCCAAAGAGCAAAATCCTGTGGATTCTTCTTTTCACCCTGTCCGTCTAGATCCCGAGTGTTGGCGAAAAGTTCTTCAATATTACGTTTTGAAAGTTCACCGTAATTAAGACCTCTTTTATTGTATTCAAGAACGTCAAAATATACAGATCCATTACTTTCGTAAGCAAAACCTTTTTCAATTAATTTTTGAGTTAATTCGATCTGCTCAACAATATGACCTGTTGCTGTCGGTTCGATGTTTGGAGGAAGTAAATTAAACATTTCCAAAACCTTATGAAAATCAACTGTATATTTTTGTACGATCTCCATCGGTTCTAACTTCTCAAGACGGGTTTGCTTTACAAATCTATCGTTGTTTACGTCTCCATCGTCTGTAAGGTGCCCTGCATCGGTAATATTTCTTACATATCTTACTTTATATCCCAAATGCGTTAAGCTTCTGTAAATAAAGTCGAAAGAAAGGAAAGTTCTCACATTTCCCAAATGCACATTGCTGTAAACGGTAGGCCCACAGACATACATTCCGACGTTTCCTTCTAAAATTGGGTTAAATATTTCTTTTTCCGCTGTAAGCGAGTTGTATATTTTTAATTGCATTGTGTTGTATTTGATTTAATGATTTTAAAATTTAGTTTAAAGTTTAGATATATTAAAAGACCGAAATCTTTTAACAGCAGCATTCACAGCAACAACAAATGATTGTCATTACGAAAATTTTATCTGAGCTTTTTTTAAATTTTATCATTATTAAATTGCTTTTAAGTGATATTTTAAGTGATCAACATAATCCTGAATAATAAATTCCAAAGTGAAATTCTGAGGATTCGTTTTTGTAGTATCGCAAGTTCTTTGCAATGCCTCATCAGGAATATTTTCAACGGTATGAACAATTTGAAAATTCAAAAATTTCCAAAGATTAATCACATCCTGAGTGGGAATATTCTGATAATTCTGAGCTTTTACCCAAAAATCCTGATCATAAACAATATTCTCGTTTTCTTTATATTGAGTGACTACAAATCTTCTAATATTTGTAATTGCACTATCACAAAGATGACCTAAAATTTCTTTTTTTGACCATTTTTCAGGCGAAATTTTATAAGACCAATCTTCTTCACAGATCGTTTCGAATCTAAGAAGTTCTTCTTCAATGATATTTTTAAGAATCTGATAGTTCATTACAATCAAATTTAATCCAATTTAGCATGACTTCCTACGTAATGTAAGAATTCCTGTCTTGTAATAGGATTTGTTTTGAAAATTCCGCTTAATTCTGCTGTGATGGTAGAACTTGCCGTGTCTTTAATTCCTCTACAATTTACACAAAGATGTTTAGCATCGATGATACAGGCAACATTTTTTGTACCTAAAGCTTCTTTTAACGCGTTCACAATCTGCATTGTTAATCTTTCCTGAACCTGCGGTCTTTTAGCGTAATAATCTACAATCCTGTTAATTTTTGAAAGTCCAATTACCTCGCCATTTGAAATGTAGGCAACATGCGCTCTTCCAATGATCGGTAAAAAGTGGTGTTCACAAAAAGAATATACTGTGATATCCTTTTCAACCAACATTTGACTGTATTTATATTTATTGGAAAATGTGGAAATTCCTGGTTTGTTTTCAGGCAGTAATCCTCCAAAAATTTCATTCACATACATTTTTGCTACACGCGTTGGAGAATCCTTCAAAGAATCATCCGTCATATCCAATCCAAGCGTTTCCATAATCTCACCGAAAAGTTCAGTGATCTTTTCTATTTTTTCCTGTGGCGATTTATCAAAAGCATCTTCCCGTATAGGCGTATGTTCTTTTCCTGTGAAAATATCATCGTCGTTATCAGTAAAATCAACCATTTTTTATTTAATTTGCAACAAAAATACGGATAATATCTGTTCGTATATTTCAATTTAACCCAAAAATATTACCTCATCTCCTCATTCGTATAAAAGTTATGATTATTGTTGAAGAAGTAGAAAGTGAAAATCAGAAAAAGGAATTTCTAGAATTCCCTGTCAGACTTTATAAACATGACAAAAACTACATTAGACCTTTAGATAAAGATATCGAAGCTATTTTTGATCCTCAAAAAAATAAGTTCTTCAAAACCGGAGAATGCAAAAGGTTCATATTTAAAAATAAAGAGAATAAAACTGTCGGGAAAATTGCAGTTTTTGTCAATCAATTGTACAAGCAAAATCAACCTACGGGAGGAATTGGATTCTTTGATTGCATTAATGATCAGGAAACAGCCAATTTTATCTTTGATTATTGTAAAAAATGGCTTCAGGAAGGAGGAATGGAAGCGATGGACGGCCCAATCAATTTCGGGGAAAGGGATAAATTCTGGGGATTACTTATTGAAGGATTCATAGAACCTTTATACGGAATGAATTATAATTTTCCTTATTATAAAGAGCTTCTTGAAAATTATGGTTTTCAAATTTATTTTGAACAGCTTTGTTTTTCAAGGCCTATTTTCGCGGAAGTTTCGAGAGTTTTTACGGTAATGCATGCAAAACACAGTAAAAATCCTGCAATTTCAGCAAGACCATTGAAAAAAAATAATCTTGAAAAATTTGCTAAAGATTTTACTGAAATTTATAACAAAGCCTGGGCGGCTCACGGAGAAGGGAAACAGCTTGAGGAAGCAAAGACCTTAAAAATGTTTAAAACCATGAAACCTATTATCAATGAGCATATTTCTTGGTTCGTTTATGAAAATGAAAAACCAGTTGCCATGTGGATGAATATTCCGGATCTGAATCAATGGTTTAAATATATGAATGGGAAATTTGGGTTTATTGAGAAACTAAAGTTTTTGTGGATCAAAAAATTCAAAAAAAATGAAAAAATGGTTGGTCTTGTTTTCGGAGTTATCCCTGAATGGCAGAAAAAAGGACTTGAAGGCTACATGATTTGGGAAGGAACTCAGCATCTAAGAAAACATACCGATTTTAAAGTTACCGAACTGCAATGGATTGGTGATTTTAACCCAAAAATGATAAAGATTGCAGAAAATCTGGATACGGAGGTGACGAGAAAATTGGCGACTTATAGGTATTTGTTTGAGAGGGAGAAGATTTTTGAAAGGCATCCCATGTTATAGTATAGAGTTTCGGGGGGGGGCGACAGGAGGGCC
>Ga0302167_10001328_pt1 | contig 10822 bp, 11 predicted proteins | sample I_Fen_N1_1_FD_193496 | JGI IMG/M metagenome (GOLD analysis project Ga0302167, IMG submission 193496) | Peat permafrost microbial communities from Stordalen Mire near Abisko, Sweden - I_Fen_N1_1 | ecosystem: Environmental > Terrestrial > Soil > Wetlands > Permafrost | place: Sweden: Abisko...
GCAATACGCTCAATTTCCGCTTCATTCATTTCGTGAGGTGGCATTTCGGTCGAATCAAAAGGAATCGCTGATGGTGCCACAGTTTGCCAGCCACCTTCGGCTATAGATAATTGCTTCCCTCCACTTGTGGGCGAGTCATGCGACGCTTTTCGGCCGGCATGGGCTATCTGAATGGCGGTAGTTGCACCATGCTCATGCGCAAATCGGATAATTCTTTCCAATCCTGCTACTTGAGTGTCATCCCACAAACCCAAATCGAAGGGTGTTATTCTGCCTTCGGGTGCTACTGCCGTTGCTTCGAGCATTAACAAGCCCACACCTCCGGCTGCACGAGTACCGTAGTGAACAATGTGCCAGTCGTTTACCAATCCATCGGTTGCGGAGTATTGACACATTGGCGACAGGCCTATTCTGTTTTTTATTGTTACTGATTTGATGCTGAGCGGTTCGTTTATTCTTGACATAGGGTTGGTGACTGATGGTTTTAGTGAGTGAAACAGAAATAGGAACGGAAATGTTTTAATCGATAATTAGAACATAATTGATAGTATGCACATTGGGAAAACAAAAACCGATTAGGATCACATCCCAACCGGTTTTTTGTTAATCTCATTTTTCAGGTGCTTATTTATTTTCTTTGTAACGCTTATCAGGCGTTCCATCTTTTTTCAAATGTTTAGCGGCAGCTTCTTTATTTTCTTTAAAACGTTTGTCAGGTGTTCCATCTTTTTTCAGCTTATCGCCTGTAGCAACAACTTTTTTTGCAGCTTCATCTTTTTTTGCTTCAACTTTTGTAGCTTCCTTTTTTACCTTTGCGTCAGCAGCTTTAACTTTGGCATCAGCGGCTTCTTTATTTTCTTTGTAGCGCTTGTCAAGTGTACCGTCTTTTTTCAACTTGTCGCCGGCAACTTTCGCTTTGGTCGCAGCTTCGTCTTTTTTTGCTTCAACTTTAGTTACCTCTTTTTTTGCTTTTTCTTTGGTTGCTTTTGCAACATCTGACTGAGCATGTACAGCAGTGGCTGCCAAAACCATAACAGCCATCAATAGAACACTAATTTTTTTCATAAATATTTATTGATTTAGAACAACCTGCATGTAGATTGTTTAATGAATAAATGATAAGCGTACATGCCCGCCAATGTTTGTTTGAAACGGATACAAATATAGAAAGAATTTAATTAAAAAAAAGAAAATCATGTATTATTTTTAGTTGAATTAAACCGACTTATGATGAAAAAACGGAAATGAGAACAAATTATTATGACACTTCTTGCTTTACAGGTATAGATAAAGGAGGTATAAGACGAAGCGAGTCCAACACTTTTTTACAATTTCCGGCTTTAGAATTGAACTCGGAGGTTTAAATGAGATGAATAAACCGGCGTGTAAATTTGATTTATAAAACTCAATTTTGAAAAAAACATATTTTTCAACCATTCATAATTAGGGTTATCAATTAAATTAGTATTTTTGTGGCAAGCAGCATTCGCCTTTAACAGTTAAAGCTTTTTTAATCTGTTTTAGAATCAGACTGTTTTTCTTATCCGGAATATATACAAACACATGAAAATAAACATCTTAAACAAATCGAAACATCCACTGCCCGAATATGCTACGCCTTTATCGGCCGGCATGGATTTGCGTGCTAACATTGATGAACCGATCGTATTAAAATCATTGGAACGAAAATTGATATCAACGGGTTTATTCATTGAACTACCTGCCGGATACGAAGCTCAAATTCGCCCGAGAAGTGGTTTAGCAATAAAAAAAGGTATTACAGTTTTGAATTCGCCGGGCACAATAGATGCCGACTATCGGGGGGAGATTTGTATTATTCTGATAAATCTTTCGGCTGAAGATTTTGTAATAAACGACGGCGAAAGAATTTGCCAAATGGTGATAGCAGCCCACGAGCAAGCAGCATGGACTGAAGTGGCTGAGCTTGGCGCAACTGACCGTGGAGCAGGTGGATTCGGGCATACCGGTAAACATTAAGCCGGCATTGCTAGGCGGCCGACTGTAGGAAGCCAAAAACACAAAGCTGTATAATTGTTTAATTATACATTTTATTAATTTAGTAGCGTATGCGCAAAAAATATTATCTGTTTCTTTTCGTTTTATTCACATTCCTGTCTTGTTCTACCCCAAAAAAAGTAGTGGAAGTTAGTGTGTCGAATAAAATTCAACTGCCGGAAGCCGCCAGGCGTCAGTTTGATTATTATTTCTACGAAGGACTAAAGCAAAAAGATAATCAGCAATACGATCAGGCGATAGAAACATTTCGTTTGTGTCTGGCTATCGATTCGTTAGACGCCGGCGCACAATCCGAACTGGGATTAATGTACTCTGCAATAGGCTTCGACGGTCCTGCTCTACAATGTTTGGAAAAAGCGGTTCAGATAGACCCATCAAACTGGTGGTACAACGCCCAACTTATCTCAATGTACTCGGATGCAAAAAACTGGAAACGGGCCATCGAACTTACCAATAACCTGCAGAAATTATACCCCGATAAGGATGATGTGTATTCTATGTTGGCTACTTTTTACAAACAGACGCATGAATACGATAAAGCCATAGTTGCCTACGATCATTTGGAAAGTTTGGTGGGTATAAACGAAACCACGACTTTTGAAAAATTTCAATTGTATATCTTATCCAATAAGCCTCAGAAAGGGGTGGCCGAAATAGATAAACTAGTAAATAAATTTCCTACGGAATCGCGCTACAAAGTGCTTCGGGGCGATATATTTATGCAGCAGAAAATGCCCGAAAAAGCATACGAAATTTATCAGAACGTGCTCAAAGACGATCCTCAAAATGCCTATGTTTATGTTTCTTTATCGGAATATTACAAGTCGACTAACCAGCCGGACAAAGCCCTTGAATCAATAGTAGCTGCTTTAAAAACAGAACAGTTGGATGTGGATACTAAGGTTGATATTCTGGGGCAATATGTTGAACGATTGGTGCAGGATTCTACAAAGTTTGTTGAAACCGAGAGCTTGTTTAAATTGCTGATAGACCGTTATCCAATGGAGGAAAAAGTACATGGATATTATGCTACCTTTCTTCAGTATCAGAAACGGAATGACGAAGCTGTTTCGGAGTTTGAAACCATGCTGAATATCAACCCGAAGAACGAGCAGACGTGGATGCGACTTATCCAGGTAAACACCATGGATAAAAAATTCGGTCAGGTTCTGACGGTCACAAAAAGAGCTATGGAGAGTTTACCCAAACTTGCCATTTGGTATTTTTACAAAGGAATAGCCCAATTTCAGCTAGAAGATTATAAAGGATCATTGTCGACGTACAAAGCCGGATTGCCATTAATTACGAATGAGCAGACGACATTAAAAAGCGATTTTTATGCGCAAATAGCTGATATCTATTATAAACAGCAAATGAAAGATTCGGCTTTCGCGGCTTATGACAAGGCATTAGTCATTAACCCACTAAACGTGATGGTAATGAATAATTATGCGTATTATTTGTCGCTAGAAAAGACAGATTTGAAAAAGGCTGAAAGAATGAGTGCCAAGACTATAGAAATAGAGCCTAAAAACAGCACTTACCTGGATACCTATGCCTGGATTTTATATCAGGAGGCGAATTACTTTCTGGCCAAGTTTCATATAGAACGCGCTATCGATAATCTGCCCAAAGATGAAGATCCGGGCGTAATACTAGAGCACTACGGCGATATACTGTGGATGTCAGGTGCCGAAAACGAGGCAAAGGCATTGGAAGTGTGGCAAAAATCGTACGATGCGGGCAATAAAACAGAAGAACTGAAACAAAAAATAACAAACAAAGGCTGGAAAAGATAGGCTGAAATTTATCTTTGATACAAGAAAAAGAAATATGAAACAAAAAACAACAATAATGCTTGTATTTTGCGTGCTGATTTTTTCGGCCTGTAAAACCACACGTACCGTATCGAAACCTGCAACACTACCTGCAGCACCTGTAATTAATAACGCAGTAGTTGGTGTCATTGACCAGGTGAATAAGAATCAACCCCGGTTTCAGACAGCTAATATCAGCAAAATGACCTTTGCTTTTGAAATGGGCGAGCGCAAGGTAAATGTGTCTGCTTCCTGCAAAATAAAGAAAGATTCGGCCATTTACATTTCCGTTCAACCTCTGCTGGGCATCGAAATGTTCAAGGCCGAACTTACTACCGACAGTATGCGGGTTTTCGACAAAATGAACCATCGGTATTATGTGGTGGATTATGGCTATTTTTATAGCCGCTTCGGGGTGAATGTGAATTTCTCTAGTTTGCAGTCTTTGCTTACCGCACAGCTCTTTTGCATTGGCAAGCAGGGAGTGATAGCCGACAGTTGTAAACTAGTACCCGCAAGCGATGGAAAAAACAAGATTGAGTATCAGAATAACAATATGATGCAAAGCACAGTATTATCGCCACTGTATGTAATTCAACAAGTTATTCTGAAAGCAAAAAACAGTAATTATCAGCTGGAAACCAACTACACCGATTATACATTGATGAATGGTGTTAGTTTTCCACAAGCAATAACATTGTCAGCTACCAACGACAGAACTAAAGTAGCCTGCGAATTTTCAATATTGCGGGTAGACTTCAATAAAGAGATAAGATTTTCGCCTACCAATCCGGATAGATTTACCCGGAGTGATATTGACCAATTGCTGAAAAAATAAAGAAACAAGTTGAAATTCTAAAAAAACCGTTTGATGCACTTCACATTAAATAATCGATTAAAAGTCATTGTTTTATTTCTAATGACAGCAGTAGTTTTCACTTTATCGGCACAGTCGGTCAAGGAACTGGAAAAGCAGCGAAAAGCAACGCTCCAAAAGCTGGAGGCTACCAGCAAGATGCTGAATGAAACAAACCTGTCGAAGAAGACGTCGTTGAATAAGTTGAATATTATTTCCAAGAATATCAATGAGCGTAAAACGCTGATAAAAAATATCAGTTCAGAAATCAGCATGATGGATGTGCAAATACAGAAACTGAATGATGAAAAACAAAAGCTGGAAAGCAAGCTTGAAAAACTTAAATCCGATTATGTAAAGCTCGTTCAGGAAGCGCATATCAACCGCAGTCTCTATGCCAGGATTATGTTTGTCTTATCTTCAAGCTCTTTCGATCAGTCGTACCGCCGCCTGCGCTATTTACAGCAATACAGCGATTATCGTAAGCAGCAGGTTGGTGAGATAGAGCAGGTTAAAACAGAGATTGTACATAAGAACGACAGCATTAATAATCATAAGGTTACCAAAGTTCAGGTTGTAAAACAAAAAGAGGTAGAAACAAAAAACCTGTCGAAAGATGAGCAAAAGGAGAAAGTATTGTTGACCGACCTGCAAAAAAAAGAAAAGAAACTGCGTGAAGATCAAAAGGTACAACAGAAAAAAGCATCTGAGCTGAATAATCAGATAGAGCGTTTGATAGCCGAACAAATTCGAAAGGCCGAAGCTAAACGATTGGCTGCCGAGAAAAAGAAATTGTCTGAAGAAAAACGACGTGCTGCCGAAGAACCCCGATACAAGGCCAAAAGTAATACCAAGTCAGGTTCGAAAGGTACGCCTGAAGAAAGGCCTATGGCTTCGTCCACGTCTTCTTTATCGGCTTCTGTATCGGCTCTGACCAAGGAAGAATCACTGATTTCAGGTAATTTTGAGCGTAATATAGGAAGACTGCCCTGGCCTACTTCCAATGGATTTATACGTGGACATTATGGAGTACAGCCTCATCCTGTATTGAAATTTGTGACAACCAACAACAAGGGAATCTACATTCAGACTCCGGCCGGAAGCAGTGCCAGAGCTGTGTTTGAGGGAGTGGTTACACAGCGTTTTTCAATTCCGGGAAGCAACAACGGAGTGATTATTCAGCACGGAAATTTTCGTACGGTATATGCTAATCTGACTCAGATTTTTGTGCGCGAAGGGGATCATGTATCTTCCAAGCAGGCGATTGGTAAGATTTATACGGATGATGATGAAAATAAGACCGAGCTTTATTTCCAGATTTATAACGGCAGGAATGTTCAGAATCCTGAAAACTGGATTGCGCGGTAAGAAAAAGACAATGCACAATGCATAATTCATAATGCATAATTGAAATAAATAAAAAATTAACAAGACTATACTAAATCATTATTTTTAAAAGCACTTCTTCTTACATGCTATAATTCAGGAATAGAAATTTATGAATTGTAAATTGTAAATTGTGCATTATTTGAATTATGGAAGAATTTGTAAACGAGTCGCAATTGGTGGATTATGGTGATAGTAACATTATCACCCTCGAAGGTCTTGAACACGTTCGTCGTCGTCCGGGGATGTATATTGGAAAGTTGGGCGATGGTTCGCATGTAGATGATGGAATCTATGTGTTACTCAAAGAAGTGCTCGATAACTGTATAGATGAGTATAGAATGGGTGCCGGCAAAGCCATTGATGTGCGCGTGCAGGATGGACATGTAGAAGTGCGTGACTTTGGTCGTGGTATTCCGTTGGGTAAAATGGTGGAAGCAGTTTCTATCATGAACACGGGTGGTAAGTACGATTCCAAGGCATTTAAAAAATCGGTGGGATTGAACGGGGTTGGTACAAAGGCGGTAAATGCGCTTTCGTCGTCTTTTGTTGTTCAGAGTTTCAGGGATGGTCAGAGCCGCAAAGCCGAGTTTCAAAAAGGCAAGCTGGTTTCCGATTCCGATATTTTTGCCGATAATACAGAGCGCGGTACGCTTATTTATTTTGTGCCGGATAATACGTTGTTCGAAAATTATCTGTACAAAGATGATTATATCGAAACCATGTTGCGCAATTATGCGTACCTGAATACGGGGTTGACCATCAATTTCAACGGAAAAAAAATCCTGTCGAAAAACGGTTTGACAGATTTGCTCAACGAAAACATCACTGCTCAGCCGCTGTATCCGATCATTCACCTCAAAGGCGAAGACATAGAAATAGCCTTTACGCACAGCGACCAATACGGAGAAGAATACTACTCATTTGTAAACGGGCAGCATACTACACAGGGAGGTACGCATCAAAGCGCATTCCGTGAAGCGGTGGCACGTACCATCAAAGAGTTTTATACCAAAAATCATGAATTGGCTGATATCCGCAACGGTATAATTGCTGCGGTGGCTATCAGCGTGGAGGAGCCAATTTTCGAATCGCAGACCAAAACAAAGCTGGGATCGCGCGACATGGCTAAAGATGGAGTTTCGGTAAATAAATTTATTTCCGATTTTCTAAAAAAAGAGCTGGATAATTACCTGCACCGGAATAGCGACACGGCTAATATTCTACTTCAAAAAATACAGGATTCGGAGAAAGAGCGCAAAGCGATAGCAGGTGTCACCAAGTTGGCACGCGAACGGGCTAAGAAAGTAAACCTACACAACAAAAAGCTTCGCGATTGCAGGGTGCATTTCAATGATTCGCTCACCAAGGATGAAGCCAAAAACGCAGCTATCCAGAACTCATGCATCTTTATCACCGAGGGCGATTCGGCAAGTGGTTCCATCACCAAAAGTCGTGATGTAAATACACAGGCTGTATTCAGTCTGCGTGGAAAGCCGCTTAACAGCTACGGACTCACCAAAAAAATTGTGTATGAAAACGAAGAGTTTAACCTACTGCAAGCGGCGCTAAACATTGAAGAAGGCGTTGAAAACCTGCGTTATAACAAAGTAATAGCTGCCACCGATGCCGATGTGGACGGAATGCATATCCGGTTGCTGCTCATTACTTTCTTTCTTCAGTTTTTTCCCGATTTAATTAAAAAAGGGCATGTATACATTCTGCAAACCCCACTTTTCAGGGTGCGCAATAAGAAAGAAACGTTCTATTGTTATTCCGAAGAAGAGCGATTGGCCGCCATGGCTAAAGTGGGTTCAAATCCCGAAATAACCCGATTCAAAGGACTGGGTGAAATTTCGCCAGATGAGTTTATACACTTTATAGGCAAGGATATGCGACTGGATCAGGTGACGCTCAAAAAAGAGGATGCTGTTTCTGATTTGCTCTCGTTCTACATGGGTAAAAATACGCCTGAACGCCAGAATTTTATTATCGATAATTTGGTGGTAGAAGAAGATGTTTAATTCAATTGATAGTTGACAATTAACAGTTTACAATCAGATTCTAAACTTTCTATATTCTGCGAACAACAAAATCCTATGTCCATATCTTATTACTCCGAAGACAACAGTAAAGAGACAAATCCTGATGAGTATTTTATGAGGCAAGCCCTTATAGAAGCCCAGCGTGCAGGTGAACGCGATGAAGTACCCATTGGAGCAGTGATAGTGTGTCAGGGCAGAATCATTGCCCGCGGTCACAATCTGACCGAAACGCTGACCGATGTAACCGCCCATGCCGAAATGCAGGCTATCACCGCTGCTGCACAGTTTTTGGGTGGAAAATACCTGATAGATTGTAGTCTTTATGTTACGGTGGAACCCTGCGTAATGTGTGCCGGAGCGCTGGGTTGGTCGCAGATAAGCCGTGTGGTGTATGGAGCGTCTGACGAGAAAAGAGGTTTTGTCCGTTTTGCACCCAATGCACTCCATCCCAAAACGGAAATTGTTTCAGGCATTTTAGAAGCAGACTGCAGTAAGCTCGTAAAAGAGTTCTTCAAAAGGAAAAGAAACTAATGTGATGATATGATGTGTGGTAATGAGTTGATGTGATGATTGATTGCCTAGTTCTTAAGGATATGAATTAAGTGTCGAAATGTTGGGCAGAATTGCAATTAGTCATGTTTACCGTTGGTTTCCAACAACCAGTCAGAAAAATCTTGTAAACAATAAGATAGATATATTCGGAGAAACAGATGGATTCCAATATCAAGTATTTAATCATTAAATTATTTCATATGAGAACAATACTATATGTATTTATTTGCTGTATAATCTTACAGAGTTGCAATGATAAAAAATGGATTAAATTAGACAAAGCTCAAACTGTAGAATATTTTACAATATTAAAGGAGTCGCATTCGAATATGTATAACAGAAAACCACTTTTATACAATGAAGATATTGCAGTTAACGCGGCTGAAGTATATTTATTTGACAGGTACGGAATGTCAAATATCAAAAATGAAAGACCCTATCAAATCGGTAAAATTGACAATTTATGGGTTATTGTTGGATCTTTTGCTTCCAAAAAGAATGGAGGTTATTTTGAAATTGTAATAGATGCGAATAATGGTGAAGTTTTAAAAATGATTCATGGTGAATAAAATAATGTATCAGATTTGGGGATAGTCAATTACCCTTGTCCTTGCGTATATATAACCATTACTTACTTGTACAAAGGTGCAGGCTGAAGAGATATTCCTCGTTGGAAGTGGTGGACGTAAATGTCTGTGATGGCACGTTTCTGTGAGCTATGCTAAGACAAAGGAAAGAAAACAGACCGTCCACACGCGTGGAAGTTCAATATATAACCACATCATCACATTATCACATCAAATCTTCAGCTTTATCACCACCAATTCCGATTGAGTTCCTATGCGGTATTGCGGTCCCCACAGCCCCAGTCCAGAGGAAATATAATAATGAGTCTTTCCTTTTTTCAGATACCCGTAACCGAGTTCATACATGTTCTTCACAATGATATTTCCCGGAAAGAACTGCCCGTTATGTGTATGTCCCGAAATTTGTAGGTCGATAGCATTTTGCTCCGCATCTTCCAGATGGTAAGGTTGATGATCCAGCAGAATGAGCGGTTTGGTGTTATCCAATCCGGTAACCAGCTCTTTGAGTGATTTTCTTCTGTCATTGCTTCTGTCCTCACGCCCTACCACATAAAAACTATTGTCGACAAGGCAAACCGAATCGCGCAAAACCACTACACCCGCCTCTTTCAGATAGTCGGCAGTAGCCGTGGGTGTTTCGGCATAATGCTCATGATTGCCGTTAATGGCATAGATGCCGAGTGGGGCTTTTATGGCTCTGAATTCTTCGTCCATGTGTTGTTTCATAACCGGAATCATGGAGCGATCGGACACATCACCTGCCAGCAGCACAATGTCCGGATGCTGGTCATTGATCAGTTTCACATAGCTTTGAAAACGTTTTTTATCTATCGATATCCCCAGATGAATATCACTTGCAGCCACTATGGTGAGTTCCCTGTTTTGTCGGGGTTTGTCAGCGCTGATATTCAGCGTTACTACGGACGGATGATTGAATTTATAGTTTCCTACCACCATGGCTATGATGATAACAACCACTGTAATGGCCATCGACCAAAGTCGGAAAGCAGCCATTCCCTGAGGGGCAAAGTGTATAAAATAATTAGCCACGCGCACCACATCAACCACAAGAAATGTAACAAACATGTACACGAAAATAATTAAGTACGAAAATCCGATAAAACTTACGACTTTAGCCAGAGAGAGCGGCATCGCGTTTCCAAAAATCATGAACCCGAGGAAAGCCACAAACATGGTAATCATTGAAACCAGAAACAATGGGCGTAACACAGAAGCGGGTGGCAAGCTGTGCCATCCGCGTACTACAACATAAGTATTTATGGAAAAAAATATTAGTAATGCGACGATTATAAAGCCAATTTTCATGAATTATTTTTTAGAATAAAAAACTATTGAATTAAACGCTCAATGCTGTATATTGTTTTATTTTTTTGCAAAATTAATATCTGTTACGCAGATTATCATGTGTCAGCAGAACAATGATGTCCTATAATTAATTTACACATCAAAATTAGTGTTGATTTTTCAGTGAAGTGCTATTGTTCCTCAATATTTTATGTAATTTTACGGTTTCAAGAAAAT
>Ga0302167_10001331_pt1:7500-10798 | contig 10798 bp, 9 predicted proteins | sample I_Fen_N1_1_FD_193496 | JGI IMG/M metagenome (GOLD analysis project Ga0302167, IMG submission 193496) | Peat permafrost microbial communities from Stordalen Mire near Abisko, Sweden - I_Fen_N1_1 | ecosystem: Environmental > Terrestrial > Soil > Wetlands > Permafrost | place: Sweden...
CATATGAAAATAAAGAAAGTGTCAAAGAAAGAAAAGGAGAAGACCCATTAAAAGAAAGAATCATTCTTTTTTCCAGACAGATGAGTCTTATTTATTAGTTTTAGGGATATCAAAATACTCGAAATCTTATTATTTATCAGAGTTCATTTCAAAAGGATCTTCTCACTTATCAGAGTCAAGAATGTTTTCAAGAATTACCCATGGTATATCCAATATATCCTCAATTTTGGATACCAAGGTTGGTAATATCAAGCAGGAATAAATCTGGGAAAGGATTTCTCTTATAAGTTTGAACCCCATCGTATCCAATGTCATTAGCAGAAATTTTTTCTAAATTATGGATTCGAAATAATAATTACGATCTTGAATATCTCCTTCGAAAATGATTAAAGAAATAAGATTGCTTTCTTCTATTATCTTAGAGAATTCTCGATCGGATTTCATTCGATAAAGAGTTCTTGGAAAAATGAAAGATATATAGAATTTCATGTAGATTTTTTGATAGAATTTATCTATTTTATACATGAAAGATTTATACAATGTGTCACCACTCTGTGGGAAATCCTGATCCTGAGGTATCTTTATGTAAGATACCCTTGCAGAAATAGTCAAAAAAAAAGGTTTTTTTTGACCGACGTACAAAGAAATTATTTTGTTGCCAGATATATTGAGGAATTTTTGATATGTAAGATCCTCATTATTAATAGGAAGAAACTCCGTCAAATAGAGATTTTTTCTTTCTCCTATATTGTTATTTCGATTATGGACACGATATAAACAGATCGCTACTACAACAAATACGACACCTGTTAAGATATTTTTGACGACAGCGTGGACATTCTTTCTTATCATTATGTTTTATTGTTATTGAAAAAAAAAGAAACTAAACAATAAAGTTTAGTTTGAACAATGAAAGGAAAAGTGTGTTTCAATAAAGTTCTTTGTAGAACTTGTGAAAATCCTTTTTTTGAATTGATTTTATTAATGGATTTTCTCTCCTATTAATGGATTTTCCTTGTCCTATTAACTTAACGAATTAGCTATTTTCGAAAAAAAAAAGTTCATATTGAAATTGGACTTCGTGCTCCGAATGAATGATGGTTTACTCAATACAATATCTCTTCGGCGAAACAGAGGATATCTCGATCGGGGAAGAGAACGGGTAAATCCCATATGACCCAATATATTTGACAAGTCGCACTATATGTCAAGCCAAGCTTTTCGGTTCCAGGACGTTGAAAAGATACTTTTGGTATTCCTAATATTCCAAAATTTGAACCAAAAAATGCATATCCTTTATTCACTTCAATAAGGAAACGTGAAAATCCATGATTTCTTGTCGATTCAAAAAAACTGTAACGAAGGGATTGATTGATCATTCGAATGATCAAAAAGTATCCATTTATTCTCCAATAATGCAATCTTCCCGTTGCGTATTGGTACTTATCGGGTATAGAATAGATCTGCTTCTCCTTGTTTTTACGAACAGAATTGTTCCCTTATTTTGATTTTCAATGAGATGAAATCAAAATGAACCCACAGAATCTACTGAAAAAAAGTTTAGGTACACATTATAGAGTCTTCTTAATTTTGATAAAATAAAGTGACATAGTTTCTATTTCTCTTTGATAAAGGGGTGTTTCCATGGGTTTACCTTGGTATCGTGTTCATACTGTCGTATTGAATGATCCCGGTCGATTGCTTTCTTTTTATTCTTTTTATATAATGAAAGCAACTTGAGTTGCTGGTTGGGCCGGTTCGATGGCTTTATACGAATTAGCTCTCTCTGACCCCGTTCTTGATCCAATGTTGAGATTATGATCAACAATCTTAATATACCTATTATGTTAAGCATCCATGGCTGAATGGTTAAAGCGCCCAACTCATAATTGGCAAATTCGTAGGTTCAATTCCTACTGGATGCACGCTAATGGGAACGTTCAAAAAGTCTATCGGAATTGGCTCTCGGATCTCATCATCCATACATAACGAATTAATTGGTATAGTATATTCATACCATAACATAGGAAGAGTAAGAACTAGAATTCTGATCGATACTGAAACTCATAGGGAAGAAAATGGATTTATGGATGGAATCAAATATGCAGTAGTTAAAGGAAAAAGTCTTCGGGAAGAATCAATCTTTAATTAAATACCAAAATCCAGACGATGTATTTGCGCCATACGCTCATTTACGGACTTATTGTGAAAATTGTGAGACATCCATTTACAAAAAATATGCGCAAAAAAACAAATATATTTGTCAACATTGTGCATTTCATTTACCAATGGAGAGTTTCGATCGAATCGAATCTTTGATTGATTCGGGTACTTGGAGTCCTACGGATGAGAATATGGTTTCTATTGATATGAGATTCTGAGATCCACATAGAAGATTTTGAACAATCTGGAAAATGGAAATGTCGATATTTCTTAGACAATAATGGATTTTTGAGAGGATAAAGAATTTGACTATTTTGACTTTCGTCAAATATAAAGAAGAAATTCTCATAAGATACCGAGAGGAAGGAGAAGTAGATAAGCATTTGTTCAACAATGACAAATTCTTATACGAGGAAGAACTTGAAGACCTTGTATACTTCTAATGTCGAATCAGGATCAACAAAGACAGAAATCAAGGATTGGGTCGAACTCTTCTTGTTAAGGTAATAGCGTCATCTTCTACCCCGAAAGAGGGGCACTTATTATGGGACATACAATGCATTCCAGGCGTATGATCATTACGTTTCCACCGGGTTATTCTATTCCACCTCTTCTAGAGAAAAGAACTTCAAGAAAAATACTGAATAACACGGCGATCCATTTATACAAAATCTCTAGTCCGAGCACACGCAAAGGAGCCGTAGACAGTCAAATGAAATCCAATCCACGAAATAAATTGATCTATGGACGACATCGTTGTAGTAAAGGTCGTAATGCCAGAGGAATCATTACCGTAAAGCATAGAGGGGGGGGTCATAAGCGTCTATACCGTAAAATCGATTTTCGACGGAATCAAAAAAACATATCTGGTAGAATCGTAACCATAGAATACGACCCTAATCGAAATACATACATTTGTCTTATACACTACGGGGATGGTGAGAAGAGATATATTTTACATCCCAGAGGAGCTATAATTGGAGATACCATTGCTTCTGGTACAGAAGTTTTTATATCAATGGGAAATGCCCTACCTTTGAGTGCGGTTTGAACTATTGATTTACGTAATTGGAAGTAACCAATTAGGTTTACGACAAAACCTATAAATCGATCACTGATCCAATTGGAGTACCTC
>Ga0302167_10001339_pt1 | contig 10770 bp, 7 predicted proteins | sample I_Fen_N1_1_FD_193496 | JGI IMG/M metagenome (GOLD analysis project Ga0302167, IMG submission 193496) | Peat permafrost microbial communities from Stordalen Mire near Abisko, Sweden - I_Fen_N1_1 | ecosystem: Environmental > Terrestrial > Soil > Wetlands > Permafrost | place: Sweden: Abisko...
GAATCCGACTAAAATAAATATGCCAAAAAACCTAAAATTAAGAAAGTGTATTTGTAAACAAACAATCTGCAAAATTAATCAAAAAATCAAACATATCAACTTTAAATATGGCAAATTCAATTATTCATCCATTGAACGCTTATTAAGGGTGAATTGTGCTAATGATTAATTATTTATTTTTTGATCAGAAAGCTTACAATTGCCATTTTATTTTGCCATTTAAACAAACAGGAAAATATTTCATGAACATCAGGTTAGTATAAATACAACATCAATATTATTTTAAGTGTGATAATATTATGGTTAGTAGGAATCAATATTTTAGAATAATAATGTGCAATAATATTTCTAAAACCTCAACTCCTACTAACCGAAAATTTGTTCAATCAGTTATTGTTTTGTTTAAATTACAATTTCAGATTATTTTTCGAAACCCTTTAGTACATGTAAATAATGACCGTGTATAAGTCATATTTAACCCCTAATTTCATTTGTAGGAAAATCTGCGTCGATGATTTTGATCTACATTGAGGCTGTTTCACTCAAACTCAAACAAACTCTTTTTTGTGTAAATTTCAAACTATAAGTGCTAAAGTATACTTTCTATATTTTGTTTCCAGAATTGCCCCTTTATTAAACGGTGCGCAAAGGTAAAGTATAGAGAAATACTGGTCTGCTACTTTTGTTACATAAGGATTTTTATATTATGAAAGAGAGTCTGTTCATTCTTTAGTCTAGTAAACAGAAACTGCAGTTAATAATATTTAACGAATAATTGTGCATTTAAGTCCCAAAAGTAGGGCGTAAAATTCATTTTCTTGTGAATAACTATCCCGAAACGACAATTTTAAGCTTTCAAATATCCAAAATCGTTGTTGAATTTTTGGAAATTCCCGAAAGTGTAAATCAATACCTCATTTACGGTCATTGGGATATGTGTCTGTTATCTGTAGACGTTTATCGACTCCAAATACTTTATTTTTTTAATTTGATAGTTACATTGTGCCTCAATATAATTGTCTTCGGCACCTTGACATGTGGACTGTGCTTCGAGCAAATCAGACATGCTTGATACTCCCGCCTTGTAGTTATCAGTAGTCACTTTCAGATTTTCTCGAGCCTGATCAATTGATTTTTGGGCAATTCCAATTTGGTAATATTCCTCTGTATAAGCATTTTTAGCTTGTTCAATTTGCAATGATAGCAACTCGGTTGTCTCTGCGAGTTTGTTGTTTGCCTGCTCGATTTTAAACTGGCTTTCCTTTAATTTGTGAGATCCTCCCCACCAGTCTGAAATTGGGATAGACACACTTACAAAGGCTAGTGCATTAGAGCTTTTTGTGTTCATGACATCGTTTGTATAACCCAATGCACCTATCGAAACTTGCGGCAAAAGTTCTCCTAATGCCATTTTCTTTTGCAATTTTTCAGCTTCAACAGCCTTACTCAGCAGTTGATATTCATGCCTATTCTTAGCAATAGTGCTACTCTCGTCACTACTTTCTTGTTGTAGTTTGGTCGGAGTTATAGGTTGTACCAATACCAAGGTACTATCATAGATAATACCAATATGCTGACACAGAGCTTTTTTAGATAAGTCGATACCATTCTTTAATTTCATTTTGTTTACTGCTAACTCATTCATTTTTAATTGAACTTTAAGTAGATCGCTCCTGTGAATTAGACCGGCTTTAAGTGAGATAGTTACATCTGAGAGCAATTTATTTAACAATTTATCGTAACTGTTTAAAGTTTTAAGCTTCCCTTGAAGTGCTATAATGTTCCAATACAATTCTTCCGTTTTCACTAGAACTTCAGTAGTACTCATCAGCTTTTTTTCTATGCTAACATTTTGTCCAATTTTTGCCAGCTTATTGCCATTCACAATACGTCCACCTGCAAAAATCGGCTGTGCAACACTTATGCTTGCCATGCTTATGTAGTCCAAAGCTTTTATAGGAATGGTAGGCACATAGGCAAACTGAGTAGCAGCAGCTAAATTTGCCAGATTTCCATCATAAACAGGTAAATTCATTGAAGGTATTGATCCTTTAATCAAGTAATCGGCAGATTTCATGGATAAAGCCGTTGCACTTATTTTTGGAAAATAGTTTGTATGTGCATTCTTCTTTACTTCTAACGCAGATTTCACATCTAAATCTGCATTCTTAATTGTTTTGTTATTTTTCAATGCATAGATTTTACACGAATCTATCGATAGCGTTTGATCCTGAGCGTGCCCTGCAATGGGTATCATTGTTCCTATTGTTAGAACCAAAATGACTATTGGAACATTTTTATTAATATTGCTATATGGAATATGCTTTTCTACCTTTTTTCCACTTTTTTTTTCGCGATAGATAACGGTATACAATACAGGTAGAATAAAGAGCGTAAGTACCATCGAAATCAATAATCCAAAACAAATAACTGTACCCAATGGACCCCAAAGCATAGAATGACTCATAATCATTGGTATAACACCAACAGATGCGGCAGCAGAAGTGAGAAAAATAGGACGCATACGTCGCTTACCTGCAGCTAAGGCTGCTTCTTTTACACTCATTCCATGAGAATTTCTTAACTCTTCCAGGTAATCAATTAATATAATGCCATTACGTACAACAATACCGCATAAGCTGGTAACGCCAATGAAAGAGGTAAGCCCGAAAGGATAGCCCATAATGTATAGCCCTATGGCGGCACCCGGTAAGCCTAGCAACATAGTGGACATGATAAGTGATGCTAATTTTACTTTTTTAAATTGAAACAAAAGGATAAAGAAAATTATGACAATGCTTATCATCAAGGCGTAGGACATGGGTACAAATGATTCACCAGTAGATTCAAGCTCTCCACCATAAGAAATGGAAACTCCATTGGGTAAATTTAGCTTATCTACCTGTGGTTTAATTTTATTTAAAATACTGGAAGCTCTTGCTTTGAAATTCACGTCTATTTGTATTGTCAATGTGCGTGTTCCATTTCGATGCACAATGGATCCTTCAGTCCATTGTGGCGAAAATTTGGCAAAGGAACGTAAAGGACTTGCGTTAAAACTCATAGGTGAAGTAATGTATTGGTCACCAAGATAGTCTATGTTTTTTTGTTTGCCGTGATCCTGAGATAGCCGGACTTCCACAGGATAGTCATTTTCCCAAATGGTAGTAAGGGGAAAACCATCCAGACCAACCAGCAACGAAGTAGCAACAAAACTTTTGGAGTAACCCATGCGGGTTGCTTTGTCCTTGTCCATTTCCACCAATATATTTTGTTTCTTTTGTTCCCAGTCGGTGCGCACCCAGCTAATCTCTTTTATCGGTTTAACTATCGAATCTACTAGAGCTTCAGTCTTTCTTAGATCTTTGATTGAATCTCCTGAAATACGAATTTCTATGGGATATTTGTTTACCTGCATAGTAAGTACTTTCCACTTAACATGAGCATTGGGGAAAGATCGTTCAAATCGTTTGTTGTATTCTTCGCAGATTGCTTCAGTCGCTTTATTATCTGTTGTATTAACCATCAATTGACCGCAATTTGTACTAGGTATATTTGGCGCATACAATGAATGGAAACGCGGTGAACTGGTTCCAATAAAACTGGTTACAGTGGTTACCCGTTTATCCCTGTTAAGTGCATGTTCCAAGCTGTCCAATACAGCGGATGTACTTTCAATAGATGCCCCCTGAGGCAAATATACTTCCACTACAAATTGGTTGCGTTCTACATTTGGAAACAACTGCTGATCCACAGATTTAAATATCACAAAAGCTAGTACCACGGAACCGATACCTATTCCCAGTGTAATTTTCGGGTTTTTGAAAGCTTTTTCTAATGTCACATCAAATACTCTTTGTATGATGTCTAAGAAACTTTTTTTGTCGGATTGATTGTCATGTGATTTGAGTCCCTTTTTGATAAAACAAAAATTGAGATACGGAACTACAAAAAGAGCAACAATAATAGATACTACTAACGCAGTACAAATTGTTATTGGCAGATCGCGGACAAAGTCGCCACCAGTTCCGGGTAACATGATACTAAGAGGAATATACACAATACAAATTGCAAGTGTAGCCGAAATAATTGGAGTTACCAACTCTCTCGCACTTTTGATGGCTGCATGCCAAGATGACATGCCATGATCCTTCTTTTCTACATAGTTGTCAATTACTACAATGGAGTTATCCACAATCATCCCTAAAACGATAATTAGACCTGCCAGCGAAACAGTATTTAACTCTATTCCTATAAAATATAGAATGCCTAGTGTGATGAGTACAGCGATTGGAATGGTTAATCCGGCGATTGAAGCTACCCGTTTAGGTAATAACAACATAACTACAAAAACTACGGATGCGATAGCAATCAAAAACTCTTCCATAAAGTTTGATACTGCTTTATCAACATATTTAGGTAAATTTGAAATTGTATTGACTTGAATATCTTTGGGACATTGCTTTTTAAATACTTCCAAAACTTTCTCTACCTCTTTTCCAAATTGAACAATGTTATTTCCCTGTTGCATCTCGAGCGACAGGAGGATTGTTTTCTTTCCATTTTGGAGGATGTAACTATCAGGCTCTTCGTTACGACGTTCTATCTTGGCAATGTCTTTTAAACGTACTACACTCCCCCTAGGGTCGGCAAATACAATTTGGTCTGACAAGTCTTTTTCCGATTCGAAATTTTGGGGGAAATGAACAGATAAATCACTGAATCCATTTTTTAGTTTGCCAGCAGGAGAGATCGTTCCATTCGACATATAAGAAGATAACAGTGAGATCGACTTAATATTATATTCATTCAGCTTTGAGGGCTCTACATCGACATATATTTTTTCTTTTTGAATGCCATAATCTTTAATTTTGGATACAGAACTGATTTTCCTGCATTCGGATTTGAGCTTCTTTAGCTCGTTTTCCAGATCTTTATAGCTCTTTGTATCCGATGACAGGGTTATCAGTAAAGCCGAAGTATCGCCAAAATCATTATTGCCAATCAAAGCTATTACACCAGGAGGCAAAGTTTGTTTTAATTCTGCGAGTCCATGTTTTAGTTTGGACCAGAATTCATCGGAGTTTTTTACATTGTCGTTTAGTTCTACATAGATAATCATCTGTCCTTCTTTGGATTCTGAGTATGTTTTGGACTTTTTTACCTCTTTGAATCCAAAAATGTAATTTTCAACTTGTTTGGTCAGTTGTTCTTCCACTTCCGCAGAAGTGGCACCCGGATACACTCCGATAACCAATCCTTGGCGTATGGTAAAATTAGGGAACTCATTTCGTGGCATATTTAACAAGGCGTATACACCAAAAACAACAAATACACTCACTAAGATAATAACAATATTATGATAGCGCATTCCCCAGCCTATATAACCAATCTTTTTCTGTTTCATAATTAAAGGCTGATTTTACTATTATCCGACAATTTTTGTTTTCCCTCGCAAACCACTTTTTCACCTAATGCCAATCCTTCAAGTACTTCGATGTCATCATTTTGATATTCGCCAATGCGAATCATCCTTTTCCTCGCAATTTTTTGAGCTGGATCCACTACATATACAAAGCTGTTGTTATCTTTGTCTTTATCCACGGCCTTGTAGGATACTCCCAATACTTCCTTATTTGCAGCGATATCTAAGTTCACATCACATACCATACCGGGTTTTAATTCCAAACCTTGATTTTTAACTGTAATTTTTACCTCATAAGTTCTGGATATTTGATCTGCAACAACTCCAACATTGGTAACTACACCTTGAAACGATTTATTTTCGAGTGCAGATACTTTAAATGTGGCTCTTAAGCCTTTCTTTATTCTGTTGATTTCGTTCTCGGGAACAGTAATTTTCACATACACCGATTCAATTTTAATCAATTCAAGGGGTGCCACTGGATTTCCCAATGATGACATGCCCGGTTCAATATTTCTGCGACCTATAATGCCATTGTCGGAAGCGTAGAGAACGCATTTGCTTAGATTGTTTTTAGCAATGGCTGCCGATGAATGTGCCTGTTCCAGGTTCGATTCCATCTCCACCCATTTAATTTCAGATAAACTTCCGTTATCATGCACTTCCTTCAGTCTATTGTAAGCATCTTTGGCTTGTTTGTATTTAGCATTGGCTACTTCAAACATGCTTAGCGCATCGGCTTTATCAACCGTTGCCAATAGTTGTCCTTTGTGCACAACATCTCCTGCATTTACCAACACTTTAAGTACTGTTCCTGTAGTCTGGAAACTTAATGGTATAGTTTGAAATGCTTCAATGGTGCCGCTATAGTGTAAATCACCAGAGCTTTTTACTGTTTTTACTTCAGCTAATACTACCTGAGGATTAGATGGGCTTTCTACTCTATCTTTTTGTTTGCAGCCCAGAAATGACAATACCGAAAGAGTTAATAAAATTGTTTTTTTCATACCTTTTTTCATGAATTTTTTATATTGTTTATACTTTTTTCTTACGTAATTCTGTTTATTGAGATAAGTAATCAATAACAATTAATAATTCGTTTTAATTATGCCCCAAATCCGTCAGTTGACGGAGCCGCAAGACACAATCGTTAAAGTTTAATTTTTAAATTATTATGAGTGTATCGCGGTTATTTCAATTGCCTTGACGGAACTAAACTGAAAAATAAGAAGTGATCTCTTTCCAAACACATAGTAACGCATAGTCTTTTACATAGCGACACATAATTTCGTATTAAATTTACAGGTGTCCAGCCTTGGTAAAGGGAGAAGTACCTTAGGAGTTTATGATTGAAGAAGTAATTTGTTTCATAAAGCACTGATTAACACTTCCGTTCTGTGATCCAGTTATAGATTAGTTCGATACAAAGCAAAACTGGCTAATCATAATGGCCTCTCTGCTATGTATAAGAACTATGCGCATCTATGTTTTTTGTAATTATTGCGGGGTTATCCCAATAAATATTTCAATATAAAACTTGACCCCATCGTTTATTGAGTTAGGTTCCTTATGTAAGAAATCAAATCACCGACGGTCCTAATTTTATAGAGGGCTTCATAATTGATAGTTATTCTTAATCTATGTTCCATGTCAAAACATAATTCCACCAGATCTAGATCGTCGAATTTTAAATCTTCCTCAAACAAGGAATCAATATTTATATCTAATATTTTACTTCTTGATACTTCACTTATTCTTTTAATGATTATTTCTTCCATGTTTAATTATTTTTGCAATCCGACTTTACCCTTTTGATTCTGATTTAAAAAACAATGCCCCAATGTCTACAGCTATATACTAGTTAATAAATTCTATGATGAACTTTTTTGATATAAAAAATAAACTATTTCCGGTACATAGACTTAAGAGAGTATTCTAAGATTTCATTTTTACAATTAATCTTTATAGCTTTTTTAAAAGAACTGCACCACTTGAATATCCACCTCCGAATACTGAAATTACAATTGTATCATTTTTTTTAAATCTATCCCTGTTTTGTGATAACATAATAGGAGTGCTTGCCGAACCGGTATTGCCATGTTGTTCAATATTAGAGAGGACACGTGCTGGATCTACATTCAATTTTTTTCCAACATAATTTAAAATTCTGGAATTTGCCTGATGAGAAATAAGATAGTCTAAATCACTAACAGAAAGATTGTTTTTGTTCAGTATTTGTTCTGTTTCCTGTATCATATGAGTACAAGCAAATTGAAAAACATCTCTCCCGAAAGGCATCCTTAGCCCGCCACTGTTTGGCTTTAAACAAACAGCATCTATACTTTTCCCAATATGTCCTAAACCGGTTGTATTTACATCAAGCACTTCCATGTCTTCATCGGAATATCTTTCGTTGGTAATAAATACAGCTGCTGCCCCATCACCCCATAAAAAATTTGATTTATTATCAGTTTCGTCATTGTAAGCACTGTTGTTTTCAGAAACAATGACTAAAGCCTTGCTTGCCTTTCTATTTGCAAAATAGCAATCAACAATCTCTATTGCATTTACAAATGATGAGCAGGCTGAATCGATAGTAAAACATTTTGCATTAGCAATATGGAACTCATTTTGTGCTGCATGTGCCAATGTGGCAATAGTATCAAATGGTGTATATGTTGCGCCTATTATTAAATCTATTTCATCTATGGGAAAAGGTAATTTTGGTATAGCCTTTTTTACTGCTTCAATTGCCATTGAATTGGTATTCTCGCCTGGTGAAACACGTCTTCTCTGTTGAATGCCGCTTTTAGAAACTATTTCGTCATTGGTAATACCGTAGTTTGCCGTAAAATAAATATTTGGCACTATGATATCAGGAGTGTAATGAGTTACAAGATTTATGATCATAACTTTATCTAACTTTATTTTTGCAATTGCGATTTTAATTTTGGTTTAATCTGTTGTTTTTCAATGGTTTTTGTCGTTATTTTATACAACTCTGATTATTTATTATTTGTCAAAATTAATCTTCTCGAAAATAACCAGTTTCATAGCTTTTCCCCTTAATTGTTTTGCCTTACCAACTTCCCCTTTGATATTATTTATACGGCTTAACCCAAAATAAGCATAGGCTTTGCATTCATTTCCGTACGTACCAAAAAGGGACACCTTGCCGATCCCTGAATTATAATATTGTTCGGCCAGGTTATTGTTATGATACTTTTTCTCTTGCAAAATGCCTAGAAAGATATTAAGCTGTGCCTGATAATACTTATTCTCTATTTCTTTCTGGGAAGTAATGATCAGTTTCTCGGCTTCATCGTATTGTTTCAGAAGTAGTAGATTTTTGATATACAGGGCAAGATATACCACATTGTCAGGATACAACTTGCAGAGAGTTTTGCAATAATAGACAGCTTGTTGGTACTTGTTTTCAAAGTTCAAATAAATCCCTGCCAATAGATAATAAGACTCAGCCCTTAGCATAATGCTGTTTATGGCAGCATTATGTAATTCCGCTAATCCTGCTTTCATATTTCCGGATGGTAAAAGGAAAACCAACGGTTTATAACCAGGATTTGCTTTTGGGTAGGCCTCCCGATAATAATTGTAAACCCCGGTATAGTACTGCAAATCCGTGCAGTTATTGGTAAAAGCAAAAGCATGTCTCACGTTGCCGTAGGTACTTGTTGCAAGAGAAATCACTTCCATTGTCATTTCATTCTCATTATAATACTCTAAAAGCATTCCCCTTGCACATAGGTTAGTCAGTAAATATTCTGCCTCATAGGCCGGAACTTTGTCTTTGCCTGATAACTTGATACATTGGCGTAGATCCTCTTCGAATGAAACGTGAGCGGGGGATGTACTAAGCAGTGGATAATTTTTCCAATAAGTCTGCATTCCTCTATGAAGAAATAAAACAGGATGTTCCGGATGCGACTTTTTGATTTTCAGGTAGATTTCCTGGGTATTCGTGAAATTCATACTATATATACAATCAATATCCCTTTTGATTAGGTTCAACGTAGCAGAATCCCGAAATAGTTGTGCATTCAGTGTACTTGTGCTAAGGAATATTGGCAATAAGACACATGTTGTTAATATTTTAAATCTTTTGTGCATTATCAAAAAATCTTTGTAAATTTATGAATTGTACTATTAATATAATTGACACTTTTAGTTAGTTAGTTCGCTAGCTAGAAGCTTAATATTTTCATCTTTTTTGGTGAGTAGAATGGCGAATGTATTTTTTCTGTTTACTTCTCTTAATTCACAAAAATAGATACTAAACGACTGGTATTTATAATACTAAACGACCAGTATGTTTTTTATACAAAAAAAAGTTACCCTTTTTTCAGTAGTAAATACATTTGGTTAAGTTGAGCTCTAAGAGTCTCAATAGCTTCGTCGATTGATTGATTTTTGATAATTGGCGCTGCGAGCCACAGCATATACGAAAAATAACTTTGAGCAATTGATGTAGTATCAATATCCGAACGAATTTCGCCTCTTTCAATCGATTTAATAAGAATAGCCTTAATCTTATCTGTCTCATTTTGAACAAACTGTATTTTTTGATCTGCAAAACCCGGATAATGTCTAAAACTATCTGCAATAAGCGACATGTAGTTTACAACTTCAAATTCTTGTCCGTGCGAGAATATATTTTGAAGCGTCTCTTTGGCATTACAGATACAGGCCTCACTAAAATCGTGAAAAGTGGCTGTTTCTTTATTTAACTCTATTTCATTAACAATAAAATACTTGTCAATTACTGCTTTAAATAATTCTTCTTTATTTTTAAAATGATGGTACAAGGCTCCTTTTGTGAGTCCGATAGCATTACTAATATCGCTAATGGATACTGCGACGTAGCTGTCTTTTAAAAACAAACTAAATGCCTTTTCTATTATATATTCTCGAGTGTCATTCATAAAAACAAAAAAAATACTGAACGATTGGTATGCAAAAGTATAAAAAAAACTAGTACGAGTTTAAATACACTTAATAAATTAAAGTATTTTAATCATTAGGAGCGAATTATTCAAATATATTTTCATTCATTAAGATTTCGACCAGCCATTTCCAGCAGTTTTGCGTAGATGATATACTCAGGCGTTCGTCTGGCGAATGAACACCGTACATTTGTGGTCCGATAGAAACCATGTCAAGCATCGGATATTTTTCGAGGAAAAGGCCGCATTCCAAACCGGCATGAATAGCTCGTATTTTTGGTTCTGATTTAAAGAGCTTTACATAACTTTCTTTAGCCACGTTTAAAATTGCAGAATTCAGATTTGGCTTCCAGCCGGGGTAACCATCTCCATGCGTAACGGTAG
>Ga0302167_10001363_pt1 | contig 10610 bp, 14 predicted proteins | sample I_Fen_N1_1_FD_193496 | JGI IMG/M metagenome (GOLD analysis project Ga0302167, IMG submission 193496) | Peat permafrost microbial communities from Stordalen Mire near Abisko, Sweden - I_Fen_N1_1 | ecosystem: Environmental > Terrestrial > Soil > Wetlands > Permafrost | place: Sweden: Abisko...
CAACTGGATCGGCTTTCAGCTTGAGCAGGGGCGATACCGCCTATGCGGCGACCCGCGCTACTTCTTTCTCCATGCAGGCAACGCGCAACTGGCCGACCCTCACCCCGGCGCGCGGGCGGACTTGGAACGTCACTGTGCTGAGCAACACCGCGCATTTGCCCGTACGGTCGAGCGGTTCAACACCCACGGGGTACTGGCGCGCGAAGACGGCGAGCCGCTGGATGCGGTGGAGTTTGTCACCCAACTGGGCGGCGAAGTCGACGGCTTGGCTAACTGGGTGGAGTCGGTGGAGTTTCCGATGCAGATCATTGAACTGGACCCCGACCGTGGCGATTCGAACGTGTATCCCTTGAGCCCGGCCGGCAACCGGTTTTTCCACGTCGCCAGCGTGCCCGGCTGGCATTACCGCACCGCGGGGGCCGACTTGATCGTGATGTTCTACGAGCCGATTGAAGGCCTGGTGTTATTTACCTTCGACTACAGCTGAGCAAAGTGATGACTCAACGGACCAAAAAGCTTCTCGGTTGGGCCTTTCTAGCCTGCCTGGCAGTGCTGTTGGCTTACGCGCTCGTACATAAACCGCAATTCCCGTCGCAAATAGTCCTCAAGCAAGCGTTCATACCCGGGCAGTGGGTGTACATCGTGCAAGACGCGAGGAACGCAGGGGAGCCCAAAAGCCTGCGGTTCTACGCAGACGATTACGAAAGCAGCGACGAGGTGATGAAGGTGCGCCTGGGCAAGAAGCCACCGTTCCTGGTTTCGGACACCGACTTGCAGAATGTAGTGATCGAACGGGTCGCCAATGGCCTGTACATCAAACTCGATGGTGCAGTCGAGGTGTACCGAAGCAACCTCTACCTGGCCGATGGCGACACGTACACCACGTTCCGCGTCAATCTGGAACAACGCGACACGCGGCCGCCCTTGCCGAGCGGCCGGTAGGTTTATTTCAACAGGGCGATCAGCGCACAGACCACGGTGATCACCAGCGCCGGCCACTGCATCGGCATGAAAAAGAAGTGATGGCGCACCCCATCAGCGTGCGGATGCCGATTGAGCACGAAGCCCAGCACCACGTTGATCGCCGAGCCAACACCCGCGCCTATCAGGAACTGCATCAGCGAGACATTGCCTGGCTTGACGCTGGGATCAGGCCACAACCCCATCAACAACAGCACCATGGCCACCGGAGTGAACAGCGTGAGCCAGCCTGCGCCGCGATAAATCATCGTTTGATACTCCTGGGCTTAGGCCAACTCACGGGCTTGTTCTTCAACCGCAAACACCACATCCAGGGTGTTGAGGAACAGATCATGGCTGAGGATGCCGGTGGCGATGGTCGACAGCACGGGCTTGCCGCTGTCGTCCTTGATCACCACGTTCTCGGTCCAGGCGTTGAGGTCGACGGTGCGCAACGATGCCATCGGCACTTTGCGGCCCTGGTACTCAAGGAAGGCGGCGCTGACCAGAATTGGCGTCGTGGTGATCTTGAGGAAGTTGCCGCTGACCCGCTTGCCCCAGACCTGCGCAGTGCTGATGCAATTGAACGTTACCGCCCCGCCCGCCTCCAGCGTCGCCGCCACCGCCGGCAGGCGTGCGCGTACGTGCAGTTCACGCACCAGTTGCTGGAAATCGTGAAAGCCCTTGAGGGTCTCGATCACCCGGTGAAAGGGTTCCGAAGCATTGCGGCGATAGGCAACGTTGGTAACCATACCGGTCAACACGGTTTGGCCGGAGCCGAACAGATACAGGTCCTCGATATCGGCAAAGGCCGTGTATTCACGCTCATCGTTCACGAAGCGCTCGATGCCGTGCTCGTACACGTCATAACGGGGCGCACGCAGCTTTTTGTGCCAGGCGTAGACCGCAAACATGCTCAGGCCGATCACCGCCAGCAAGGCGCTGGTGGCATAAAACACCATAAGCGGGTCGCTGAAATTCAAGGTCATGCCGCGTGACGTCTGGAGAGTGACGGGGCCATTGTTGCCCTGCGGCAGGATGGTGCTCAGGTACAGCACAAACCCGGCCATCGCCAGCATCACAGAACCAAAGATCAAACTGACCACAAGAAAGGCTTTGCCATGACGGAAGCTGGCGATCAGCTCACCAGTATTGGAAGGCGATTGAAAAGGGGATGAGGGCATGGGGGCTTGCGTCCTTGTAAGTAGATAAAGCGGGCTGCTTGGGTGCGCTTGGCACGGCGAGTTGGAACATGGCCAATTAGTATCGTTCCTTGTGCAGAGGCCTTAATGTGATGCACGCCGCAAAGTGGGCCAGGTCTTTTTTTTCACACACAGAACAGTGATCATCCCCCTCCCCCCGTATGTTGAGGAACCAAGACCATGGAATTGACGCTGGAAGCTGTGGCGCTTTTTGCACTCAAGTTGGTGCATGAGGTGGACGGTGGCAGCCCGGTTTTGCGGGATGATCCGGTGATGGTTGGCTATGACAGGGAGGTGTTTGGGCTGTTGGTGCGGCAGGGGGATTTGGCTGAAATCTTGGTGAAGATTGATGAGTGTGCGGGCCAGGCTTTGATGGCGGTGGGCGGTGCCGACACAGTACTGGGACGTGAACTGCAACGGCTGGCGGCGGCGGTGCAAAATGCCCATCAACTGGATCAACTGCCCGAGCCGTTAACCACCCTCAAGGATTATCTGAAAGACATCCAGTGAGGCAACCTACCGCCGCCCTTCCACCGCCATGCGCACCGCCAACCCCATCAGCACTGAGCCCATCAGCCAGCGCTGCACCACTTGCCAACCGGGCCGGGTGACGAAAAACACCGCGATGGAGCCCGCCAGGGTGGCAATCACCGCGTTGACACCCACGCTGATAAAAATCTGCGTAAAGCCCAACACCAGTGATTGTGTCAGCACACTGCCATGGCCGTTCGGGTCGATGAACTGGGGCAGCAACGACAAATACATCACCGCCACCTTGGGGTTCAGCAGGTTGGTCACAAGCCCCATTGTGAACAGCTTGCGTGGGCTGTCCTTGGGTAAATCGCGCACCTGAAACGGTGAACGCCCGCCCGGTCTGATCGCTTGCCACGCCATATAGGCCAGGTACAACGCCCCACCAAACCGCAGCGCGTCGTAGGCAAACGGCACCGCCATGACCAACGCGGTAATTCCCAACGCCGCACAAAGCATATAAACCAAAAAACCCAACGCCACGCCGCCCAGGGAAATCAATCCAGCCGTACGGCCCTGACAGATCGAGCGGGATATGAGGTAAATCATGTTCGGTCCGGGCGTCAGCACCATGCCGAGGGAGATCAGCGCATAGGCAAGCCAGCTGGATAGTTCAGGCATGGTGCGGCTCCGGTTGTTGAAACATCTGGGCAAGGTTGTAAGGTTGGTCGCCATGGTAGGGCGTTCAAAATGCCCGCGTTAGATACAGATCCACGAGCAAATCGGCATACACCCACGAGGCAGGCCCATGATCGACTTCAACAACAAAGGTTTCTTCAAGCTCAAACAAAACAACGAATACGCCGAACGCGTAGCCGCCCTGCTGCTGGACGGCGAGGAAGTGGTCGACGCCTACAAAGCCATGCGCGACGGCGTAGTGTTTACCACCAAGCGCATCATCGCCGTGAACGTGCAGGGGATTACCGGGAGCAAGAAGGACTTCACGTCGCTGCCGTATAAAAATATCGTGGCGTACTCGGTGGAAACGTCCGGCACGTTTGATCTGGATTCGGAGTTGGAGATTTACTTTTCTTCGCTGGGGAAGGTGAAATTTGAATTTACGGGGAAGACGTCGATTGTTGAGATTTCGCGGTTGATTTCCAAGCACCTGCTGACCTAATCAGCAGGTAAAAATCAAAATATTCGAAACGATAACGCCCTTCTGGCCCTGTCTCCTTTTCCCACACCCATCATCGAACAAATCCGACTTAGTCCGCTCATACCCCCTCTTAGGCTCACGTCCCCACACAAGGAAGTGAGCCTGTCATGTCAGAGCGCGCATACCCTCTCACCGAAGAACAACAACTCAAACAGCGAATCCTGACACCGCAACCGGCACGGCGGCGTTTTTCGCCATCGCTCCATCTATTCGACCGTCCTCCCGCGCCAGCCCCCTCCCCCACCAAGCCTCCCGGCTGCGTATTCACCAAACCCTGCCAACTGCCCGACGGCATCACCCACTACGCCGTTACCGGCGGTTTCGTACCGCTGGAGTTGGTCACGGAATACGGACATTTCAGCCTGCTGGGCGGGCGTGAAGTGGACACTCGGGGAACCGTCTCGCTGCGCAAGATCAGCGGAAGCGCATTGCCCGTTGGCTTGGGGCAGTTGGCGTTGCGTGCAGCGGTGTTGGAGTCGGCAGCGACTGCTGTCGGCTCTGTAGCCGGGGCGTTGTTGACGGGGTTAGTGGCGTTGGCTTGGCCATCGGCGCTGGGTGATAGCGCGTTGTACAGCGATGAGCAATTGCGCTCGATGCAACGGGCGCGCTCACAGATGCGTTTGCATGTTGAGCAGTTGGAGGGCGGCACGCTCAAGGGCTATGGGTTTTACACCGGCAACAATGCCGACTGGCAGATGATCGATGTGGTGCAGTTGCAAAGCCGTGGCGATCAGTTTGTGGCGGATTTGGGCCAAGGTGTGGAGCTGATCTGGACGCCTGCGGTTGATCCGGGGGACGCCCTGGGAATCCCAGCGTTGGAGGCTGCACCGCAGGCGCCGGTAATTTGGATTTACCCGCCAAACCAGAAGGCTGCGCAGATTTTGGTGAACCCGGTTTATCCGCCGGAATATCGGGATTTTATCCTGGTGTTCCCGATGGAGTGGGGGGTTCGGCCGTTGTATGTGGTGGTCAGTGTTCGGGCTGGGGATCATACCTATCACCCCAAACCAAAACTCCTAGCTGCATTTCCGAAAGCCAAGTGGGCTCGCTCGAAAACTCCAATGACGGGGGGTGGCCAACGCCCAAGATGGAAAGATCCCGACGGGACGATCTATGAATGGGACGCTCAACATGGCGCTGTGGAAAAGTACTGCAAGCGCGGAATTCATCTCGGCGAGTTCGATCATTTGACCGGTAACCAACGTAAGCCAGCCAAGCCTGAAAGGACGGTAGAACCATGAACCACTCAATTATGGGCGTTTTGCCTAACGAGGACTTTGCATCCTTTGAACAGGCGCTACCTCTGTCCACTCAAGACCTGATGGACATTATGGGGTGGGAGAAACTGGAGGATTGCGTATTTGACTATCTATTGACGGAAGAACAAGTACTCAAGATAGAAAAAGCGATTGCTCTAAAGCTGCCCACTCACTTTGACTTATTCCTTACCTCACACGACTAAGTGAACCAAGGGACATTCAAACTCCATTCGCCGACTAAAGGCTGACCAGAATCTCCCTAGTGAGCGGGCTTTTTTTGTGGTGAGCGGGCTTGCCCCGCGCTGGGGCGCGAAGCGGCCCTGAAACCAAGCCCTGCGGTTTCTATAGAAAATCTTGGTGGCCGAGTTGGGGCTGCTTCGCAGACCAGCGCGGGGCACGCACGCTCACTACACATGCCCTTTCAGCTCAGGCAGTTGAAGGGCTGCTGTTCTGGATTTCTTCGTTAAATACCAACCGCGCACACAACCCACCACGCTCCAGGTTGTGCAAGGCCAGCCGGCTGCCGATCTTGCCGACGATCATCTCGACAATCGCCAGCCCCAACCCGGCACCATTGGCATTGTCACGGCTATAAAACCGCTCAAACAAACGCCCGATTTCCGCTTCATCAATCCCCGGCCCCTGGTCCTGCACGCTCAGGCAAAAGGCACCAATCACCACCTTCACCTCGCTGCCCGGCGGGGAAAAGTTGAGAGCGTTGGTCACCAGATTTTGCAGGGCGATGGCCAGTGCCACGGGCTCGGTTTCAACCCAGCATTCTTCGTCACCCTCCAGCACCAGCTCCACACCTTTCTCCATGGCCAGCGGGGTAAGTTCTGCCAACTCTTCACGTACTAACTCTGTCAATTGCACACGGCTGCGCACAGGGTTGTTCAACTGCGGCTCGATGCGCGCCATGGTCAGTAACTGGCTGCCTATACGGGTAGCGCGGTCGACACCGCTTACCAGAAATTCCAATGCCTCGCGTCGTTGCTCCACTGTCTCCGCGCTTTGGGCGTTTTGCGCATGGATACGCAGGATCGCCAGGGGGGTGCGCAGTTCGTGGGCGGCGTCGGCGATGAACCGGCGTTCGCGTTCCAACAACTCGTCCACCTGCACCAACAGCCGGTTGAGCGCGGTTTGCATGGGTTCCAGGTCGGAGGGCAGCGGTTTGAGGTGCAGCGGTTGCAAGGTGTCGGAATTGCGTCCACGAATCGACAGTGCCATGGCGCGCAGGGGTTTGAGACCCCAACCGATTAACAGCCAGATCAACACCGTCAGCAGCGGCACGCCGATGAGGGTCGGCCAGAGGGTGTGACGCATGATGCGTTGGATCACGTCTTGGCGGATGTCGTCGCGCTCGCCCACCCAAATCAACAGGCCCTGTTGCGGGTCGGCGAGGAGGAAGGCACACCAGTCGTTGCCGTTGTCCATGATGTCGTGGGAACCAAGGGTCGCGGGCGGTGCGGCCAGCACCGGCGCTTCGGCTGAGCGTACAAGTAGCTGGCCGTCACTGCGCCACACCTGGAAGGTCAGGCGAGTTTCATAGGGATGGGCCACGCCCTCTTCGCCCACGCGGCTCATGGCCTGATCAAACGCCTGGTACAAGCGGTCCCAATCCGCCTCGCCGGGGTCGCGCTGGCGCAGTACGCCTTGCAGCAGGCGCGCGCTTTGGGCGAGTTGGGCGTCGTAGACTTCTTCGATTTCGTGGTGACTGTCGCGCAGCACCAGCCAACTGATCAGGGCATCGCCGAGCAGGATCAACACCAGCACCGGCACGAGGATGCGCGCGCGCACGGAGGTCATGGCTTGAGTACCAGCACATAGCCAACGCCGCGCACGGTGCGTATGAGCTCTGTGGATAACTTTTTACGCAGGTTGTGGATCAACACTTCCAAGGTGTTGCTTTCGACGCGGTCCTGCCAGCCATACAACGCGCGAGACAAGCGCTCGCGGGTCACCACTTTGCCGGGGCGTACCATCAGTTGGTGCAGCAGTTGATATTCCATGGGGGTGACGATGATGTCCTCATCCAGGTAACGCACCTGCTGGGTGGCGGGGTCGAGGTTGACGCCGGCGTGTTCGAGCATCGGTTGCGCACGGCCCTGGCTGCGGCGCAACAGCGCGCGCACGCGAGCCTTGAGCTCTTCGACGTCGAAGGGTTTGACCAAGTAATCGTCGGCGCCAGCGTCCAATCCGGCGATGCGCTCGGCGGTGCCGTCGCGGGCGGTGAGGATCAGCACCGGAAGATCATGTTGCTCGGCGCGCAGTTGCTGCAACAGGTCGAGGCCGTCGAGGCGGGGCAGGCCGAGGTCCAGCAGCAGTAGATCGAAGCTCTCCGTGCGCAACGCATGCAGCGCCGCAACGCCATCCTGCAGCCAATCCAGGGTGTAGCCCTCGGCGCCCAAGGCCACACGAATCCCTTGGCCGAGGGCACGGTCATCTTCGACAAGGAGTAGGCGCATAGCAAAATCTCTGTAGGAATCGGCGGCATCATGCCGGGTTATGGCCGGGGCTATTTCAGCAAAGATGTTACGGCTCGTTGCCAACTAAGGTTGCCCTAAGGTTGGTTTTGCACTGTGAAATCTCCCACATTTGCTGAGAGCTTTTCCATGCGCAAAATTCTCCTGCTGTCCCTGATCCTCGCCAGCCCCCTGGCCTTCGCCGGCCCGCAATGCACCACCGCCGAGCGCTCGCAATGGCAAGACGAAAAAGCCTTCCAGGACAAGCTCAAGGCCGAGGGCTACACCATCAGCAAGTTCAAGGTCACTGATGGCAACTGCTATGAGATCTACGGGTTCGACAAGGACAAGCGCAAAGTTGAGATCTACCACGACCCGGTCACCGGCAAGGCCGTGAAGACTGAGATCAAAGGCTGATGCCAGGCGAATCCCTACGCCTGTGGGACCCGCTGGTGAGGCTGTTCCATGCCTCCATCGCCGGGGTCTTCGTCGCCAATTACTTCTTCAACGAAGCCGGCGACGACTGGCATGTCTGGCTGGGTTATTACGCCATGGCCTGGCTGCTGGTGCGAACAGTGTGGGGATTTGTCGGACCGCGCAGCGCGCGGTGGGCAGACTTTTGGCCTACGCCAAAAAGGCTGAATGCCCACGCGCGCTCGTTGCTCAAGGGTAAGCCGCAACACCGCTTGGGGCATTCGCCGATTGGCGCGCTGGTGATGCTGTTGATGTTGCTGGCGTTACTCACCGTCGGCGTGAGTGGCTTTTTGATGCAGGAAGTCGATGCCCTCTGGGGCGCCGATTGGCCGCTGCAAGTCCACGAGACCGCCGCCAATGCGCTGCTTGGCTTGGTTTGCCTGCATGTACTGGCTGCCGTGTTTGAAAGTATCCAGGTGCGGGACAACCTGCCGTTATCCATGCTCACCGGTCGCAGGAAGCGCCTGCCGGATGAACGTGCGCAGTAATCCTTTTACCCACAGGTTCCCTATGCGCTCCGCCTTATTGATATGCAGCCTGCTGGCAGTGTTTTTCGCTGCCTGGCAAAGCCATCCGCCCCATGTGCTGGCGCCGTTTGCCCAGACCAGCCCGAACACCGCAAAAGTGGCGGCGCCGGCGCAGTACAGCAGCCGGTTCGTATCCACCCAGCTCACCGACTTTGTGCACTCCTCATCCGTGACCGCCCTGCCCGGCGGCGACTTGATGGCGGTGTGGTTCGCCGGCTCACGCGAAGGCGCCGCTGATGTGCAGGTGCGCACCGCGCGCTTTGATGCACGTACCGGCGAATGGGGCGCCGAACAGGTGCTGGCCACGCGGGAAAGCACCCGCGACGGAACCCAGCGTTATATCCGCAAGCTCGGCAACCCGGTGATTGCCCTGGCGCCGGATAAACGCCTGTGGATGTTTTATGTGTCGGTGTCAGTGGGCGGCTGGGCCACCAGTGCGATCAACGTGATGGTGTCGGATGACCTGGGGGCCAGTTGGACGGCCCCTCGGCAACTGGTGACCTCGCCGTTCTTCAATATCAGCACCCTGGTCCGCGCCGCGCCGGTGTTCCACGCCGACGGCTCCATCGGCCTGCCGGTGTACCACGAGTTCATGGGCAAGTTTGCCGAGTACCTGTACCTGAGCGCAGACGGAGCAGTGATCGACAAATTCCGTATCAGCCGCGGCAAGAATTCCCTGCAACCGACCATCGTGCCCCTGGACGGCCAACGCGCCGTGGCGATGTTGCGCTATGCCGGCGACACCCATCACCGCGTGCTGGCCAGCCGCACTGAAGACGCCGGGCAAACCTGGAGCCAGCCGTACCCGCTGGAACCGGCCAACCCTAACTCGTCGCTGGCGGCGGTGGGCACGGTGGACGATGGGTTGCTGGTGGCGCTCAATGACCTGCAGGACGGCCGCTTCAAGCTCAGCCTCTATGGCACCGACGCCCAGCTCAGCCAGTGGCGCACTGTGGTGCAACTGGACGAATCACCGGACCCGCTCGGCCAACCGTTCGCCCCCGAAGCTTATAAAGAGATCATCGGCGAAGGCTTTCGCGCCTCCAGCGGCGCGCAGCGTTTACCGCTGGAGCAACGTTTTCTCAGCAGCCTCGACTACCGCGTGTGCAAACCCCGTGGCTGCGATTTCGAATACGAGTACCCGTACTTCAGCCGCAGCCCGGACGGTATGTACCACCTGGTGTACTCATGGAATAACACGTTTATCAAACATGTCAGCTTCAACGAAGCCTGGCTGGCGGAGCGTCTGTGATGGTGTTGCTGTGGCAGGCGCATTTGAGTTTTGTGCTGTTGGGGTTTGTGCTGTTAAGCACGTTTCGATTTACCGCCCGATGGCGACCGTGGTTGCTGCCAGTCCTGGTGGTGGTGAGCGTTATCCCGATCAATGAGCTGCCATTGGCGGCCTATGTCCGCAGTTTTACCGATGATTTGGCGATCAGCACGCTGGTGTTGTTGGGGTGGGTTGCGCTGAGCCGTCTGGGCGTGGTGCAGCCGCTGGCTCGACCACATCAGGTGCAGATGTTGCTGCTGTTTGGCCTGCTGAGCCTGGTGCTCTACCCGGCCACGTTAGGCCTGACCTATTTCGACCCGTACCGCTTGGGCTTCAACCCTCGACCGATGATTGTGCTGGTCGCGGTGGCGGCGCTGTTGATGCTGTGGCTGCGCAATGCGCTGGCGGTGTGGATGTTGGTGATCGGCACGCTGGCGTTCGCATTGCGGCTCAAGGCCTCAGAGAACTATTGGGATTATCTGGTTGATCCGCTCTTGGCAGGCTACTGCGTCGTCGCTGGATTAATGCAACTCAAACTGTACTGCTTTAAAGAATGGAAAATTTGATGAGTGCGTTGCAATCACGTCGCCTGCGCTACGGCATGGGCGCGATTGGGTTGGTGTTTGTGCTGCTGGCTGCGTTGCGACTGGTGTTTGTGCTGGGTTTTTCCGGCCTTGATGTGACAACCCCGGCGCTGCTGGAAACCCTCGGCATCGGCCTGCGTTTCGATCTGCGCCTGGCGGTGTTGCTGCTACTGCCGCTGGCC
>Ga0302167_10001364_pt1 | contig 10606 bp, 6 predicted proteins | sample I_Fen_N1_1_FD_193496 | JGI IMG/M metagenome (GOLD analysis project Ga0302167, IMG submission 193496) | Peat permafrost microbial communities from Stordalen Mire near Abisko, Sweden - I_Fen_N1_1 | ecosystem: Environmental > Terrestrial > Soil > Wetlands > Permafrost | place: Sweden: Abisko...
GTGAAGCCTATGAGGCCGAAAGCCTGCTTATGACCGTCAGCCAGATGACGGACAACGAGCGTATCGACCTCAGCAAGCGCGGCGGCAACGATGGCCCGGTGACGGGCCGCTTCAATCGTTTTGTCGAACAACTCGACAGTCTGGTCGCTGTGGTTTCGCGAGATACCCTGAGCCTCAACAACCTCGGGGAGCGCTTGGCGCAAGCAACATACCCATTGCGAACGGGTGCGAGCCTGCAGCTTGCTGAGACCTCATACATGACCGGCGCCATGCAACAGATGGGTAGCGCTATTGAAGAAGTTGCCAAGCACGCCGAAGAGGCTGCCAAAAGTGCATGCCAGCTCAATGACGAAGCGCGCGACGGTAGTAGTACGGTAAGCGGCGGACTGGAAGAAACTACCCGACTGGCCGAGCAAATCGACAGAAGTGACCGCCAGGTACAAGCACTAGCTGAGCAAGTCGAGCAGATCGGACGGGTTCTGGATGTGATCCTTGGCATTGCCGGTCAGACCAACCTGTTGGCGCTCAATGCCGCGATTGAGGCTGCACGTGCGGGTGACGCCGGGCGAGGGTTTGCCGTGGTCGCAGACGAGGTACGCAAACTAGCCCAGAAAACAGCATCCTCTACCGAGGATATCCGGGGAATTATTGGTCGCCTGCAGCAAGGTAGCCGAGATGCTGCGAGCGCCATGCAAAACAGTCGAGCCAGTGTCGATCAGTGCGTGCTCAGCAGTCAGCGCACGGCACAACTGCTTGGTCGTATGTCTGCCGGTATCGAAACGATTAACCAGATGAACCAGTTAATCTCCACTGCCACGCACCAACAAGCCGCCGTGAGTGGCGAGATAGGGGAGCATCTGCAGGGGGTGCAATCCATCGCTGAGAGCAACGATCAATATGCGCAGGAACTCCAGCAATACAGCGATGTGTTGCTGGGTTCGGCTAATCGCCTCATGGAGCTTACAAATCGTATCCAGGTGAGTTAAAGGTGCGTGTTCATTTGAGCCAACCCGCGGCGATTCAGAGCGATCAGCTTTGGCCGGGGGAGGGAGTTTTGGCATTAATGCTGGTTGCCCAGTTGCTCACTTATTTCCTTGCCGATCATATCGGGTGCCAGATAAGCTCGCTTTGAATCTGAAAATTCGGATGCACTAACGGGCGGTTTCAAGTCAAATGAATGTATCACAGGGAAGTGTGCTGGTATGGGGATTTGATAGCGTTTAAGACACCCTAAAAAATGCGACCTTCTCGGTAAGGCGATCAGCTAGCTTCGCTAGCTCTTGGCTGGCCGATGCAACTTCACGTGAGCCAGTTGCCGATTGCACAGTTGAGCTATGGATGCGCGTGATATTTTGCGCAACGTCTTCGGCCACGACGCTTTGCTGGACAGATGCGCTGGCGATTTGGGCGTTCATGTGGTTTATAGCCCCGACTTGCTGGCTAATTTTAGCTAACGCGGTCTGGGCGCTGCGGGTTTGCGCAACGGTGTGGCTTACCAGTTCGCAACTATTACGCATGGTTTGTGCAGCAGTTTCAGTTCCGCTCTGCAGGGTGCCGATCATTTCGCGAATTTCCCTGGTCGACTCCTGAGTTCGATTAGCTAGAGAGCGCACCTCATCGGCCACAACTGCAAACCCGCGGCCATGCTCACCTGCTCGGGCCGCTTCGATGGCAGCGTTCAGCGCCAACAGGTTAGTTTGCGTGGCAATTGAATTGATTACCTCGATCACTATTTCAATGTCTTCACTACGCTTGGACACCTGTTCTACGGTATTGGTAGTTTCAACAAGTGTGTTGGCTAATTGTTCAATAGCGAGAGTGGTGTCCGCAACGACGCGATTACCGCTTACAACTTCAGCATCGGCTAGACGCGTTGCGTCCGCTGCTTGAGATGCATAGCCCGAAACTTCATTTACCGTTGCCGCCATTTGCGTAATTGCAGTTGCCACCTGCTCAGCTTCGTGGGTCTGCAGGCTGATTTGATTGTTATTGGCGGACGATGTGGTCAACAGTTGCCTAGATGAATTGTTGACCTCTTGGGCCGCAATGCGTACTTCACTAATAGTATCAGCCAAACGGCTAAGGGCAGTTTTCAGGACGCCCATCACACTGTTCGGATAATCGGTAACAATCATTTGTTGCAAATCGCCTGCGGCCAACCGTTGGATAGCCTGTGCAACCTGAGTCGGATCAGCACCCAGCGTTGACTTGACGAAGCGAATAATAGAGATCGCCAAAAAGATGCTCATCAGCAGCGCTATCCCGGTGGCCATGAGCATCAGTCCTCGAAACTCACTAGCGGTGGCTTGTACCGCACTGAGTTGGCTTTTGATCGAGGCTTCTTCATAGTCAATCAATGCATTCACGCGCTTCAACCACTCGCTGTATTCACCGGAGGTTTGGCGCAGCAGCAAAGCCTGTGCACCAGAAATATCCCCTGCGCGACGCAGGGAAATTACCGATTTCGTAGAAGCTAGAGTTTGCTTTTCAATGTCTTTAATTGCCCGTAACAGCTGTTGCTCCTGCGATGTTACTTCTGCAATTGCGAATAGCTGATCCATTGGTATGGCTGAATCGGAGTAGGCCTGCTCTAGATTAACAACTTCATTGAGGTGGAAGTTCAAGTCTTGTTCACTATCCACCAACACTGCGTCCCGAATAGCAATGGCCCGGTTGTGCACGCTTCCGCGAAAGTTGATAGCGTAGCGTTGAATCTTTGCCGCATTTTCGCTTACGTGTTCCAGGGTGGAGTCGATAAACCCCACACGTTGAATACCCACGGCGGTGATTAGTATGAGCAACGACACAATTACGGCGAAGCCTAGCCCTATGCGCGAAGCTAGTGAGATTGAGTTTTTCATGGGCTGAGCTCTTAGATAGACCCTGTACGGGCAGGACTTGGTGGTTCCATTTTGCTATCCATGTCAAGGGCAGCTTGTGTGCCTCTACCGCCCATTTGAAAGTGACGACACCCTGGCGAGGGACGAGCGCGAGCAGCTGTGATAGCTGACTGATAGCAGAGTGACACATATTACAGAAAAGCTATACACGAAATTAATTTTGTATAGGTTTTATCGCTTCTCGGAAAGTCGAAGCGATGCTGGCAGTCGCAGTCTGGTTTCGGTGATGCACCAAGATGGCGAGAGGATCGGCTCGTAAAAAGCTATGTGGCCCGATGAGGGAACTGGGATTGGTTAGCAAGAACCCGGGCTCTTCTGCTCGAAAGCGACGGTGACCCTTTTTACGATGCATCCAATCGACTCATGTCCGGTCGTGCTTCTACCAACGGACGTCTGACGAGAGTGATATGGACGCGCTAGTGGAACGCTTAGCGGGAGAAGGCTGCGATGATTCATTAGTTGGGGTAGGGCAGCCAAGGCGCCTAGTTCTTGAATTCATCCGTGAAGCACCCTCTGCACGAGGGCGCCATAGAAGACGTGCGCCGAGCCGTACCTAGCGCACGCTTGATTGAGGTAGCTCTCGCACCATGACTGACTGCAGGCACCATAGATTTCGTAAATGCCGAGCGTCCCGTCTCCCATTACCTGGTGGCGCTTGCGGGGCGAAGAGAGGAGAGGTGGTGTTCGAGTAATGTTGTGTTCGAATCGTCGCTTGCGGTGCCCGCAAATAGGAAACCCCTGAAACCATAAGGAGTCAGGGGTTTAGAAGTAATGGTGCCCAGAGACGGAATCGAACCGCCGACACGGGGATTTTCAATCCCCTGCTCTACCGACTGAGCTATCTGGGCCGCGGCGGAATTAAACGTTTTTTACGGCTGAGGCGTCAAGCACGAAATTCAAAAAAACTAATAAATACCTATGCTTACGATTGTCCGTAATGTGGAAACCTCAAAAACCGTGAGCTGGAGCTGGAGGTGGTTATCTGACTCAGGTCATGAGCGAGTATGAAGTAGCAGTCCTTGATCTGATCGGCCGACTGGAGAGGGCGCCGTTTGAGCTCCATCGCGCTGCACTTAGCGGTAGAGGCCATGCTCCACGTAATGCATCATCAATCTGAAAAGCCGAGGTCGGAAACGAATGCTGTCTTCGACTTTATCGGTCAACCGGAGAGAGGAGTCGTCATTTGAGTTTCGTCATTCGCTTCATTCAAAAGAGACCCTGATCGTTTTATCGCTCATTTTGGCAGGGCCAAGCTTAGCTTAGATTTTCCGGGAGGGGAGAGTGCTACATTGAGGTGCGCTTGAGCCAGTTACGCAGTCGGATTTGAATGATGGTTTTGAGCTCTTGACCCCGTTTTTGTTGGCTTGTAACGCAATTTTCTATGTGTAACGTTGCGACTGTTACGAAGCACAAAGTTACGTTACACCGAAGCTTCCGGGCTTGCTGGCCATACAGCGAAGCTTGGCTGAAACGGTGTCACTGAGAACGCTCGTTTGTGCAGAACGTGTCGCTAAATCTCTCTTGATCAGAAGAGTCGATCTGGCATTCAACTGTCCAGCGGCCGTCGCTAAACATAAGCTGATAACTCGAGCAATTTCTAAACGGCTCCCTCACATCGTGAACTCGAAATTCACGCATGCGTTCGTATGAACGAGCGTGGCTACCATGCTTGATCAGCCAAGCGGCAGCTCTGATGAATTGCCCATGGCTAAAGACCAGGATGTTCTGAGTATCGTGATCCGCGAGCTTGGACAACATCGCATCTACGCGCCCGATTAGATTATCGAACGACTCAGCGCCAGGCCCATCAATCATCGCCGCATCTCCGTTTTCCCAGTAGCTTTCCGCGTGTGGTTTTCGGTCGGCCTGAGTAGTGCCAGCAAAGCGGTTTGGGCTCAAATACGTAAATTCTTTGACTGGCCACATTTCGAATGGAACGTGGCAGAAGCATTCTGTGGTTGGTAATGCGGTTGTGATGGCGCGTTCGAAAGGTGAGGAGATGATCAGGTCGGGTGCGGACGTGATGGAGTCAGCTAACGCTCGGGCCTGAGTCTGGCCATCCTTACGCAGCCCAGTGAAATCAGTGGATTCAGCGAAGAGGCGTCTGGAGTCGCATTAAATCGCAGTACGCTGAAGTAAAACTCGCAGCAAAGTTCCTCAGGACGATTCTTTTAAATATCAAGGGGTTCGAAATATCTCTTGAGGAATCTGAAAAGCATTTGTCCAAACTTTGACTTCAATATTTTTGAAGTAAAAATGCATTAGAGCGTGCCTTTGTACTAATTAATAGTCTCAGCATTCACCTGAACACAATATTAGGTATTGCGTACAGCACTAAGATTGGCGACACACTCACCGCATCGCGATCCACCTGCGATGTGGGGCACGAACCGCCTTCGCTGGGAAAGATCACGAGCGGGACGAAAAATCGATGTGCAGTGATTAGTTTGATAAAGCATAAAATACAGTCCGCTTAATAAAAAAACTGGGTAATTCTCAGTGGGCTGCAGACTTGGCCTTCAAGCTAAATCAGATAGTTGGCTTCGCTCGTCCCGGCTTGTACGTTATATAAGTCTGCCTGTATACACTAGATAAGTTGGCATGTATATGGGAAGGAGGGCTGAATGTCACGGGTTTGTGGGCGAATTGACCCGTTGACGGAGCCGTGAACCTATGCGATAGCTTAAGTGTTCACTGGAACTTAGGAACTTGTCATGCCCTCACTCAAAAGCCAAATGCGTGGCAAGCTAGCTTCAGCCCACGGAAAAAGAACTAATACCTCGAACAATCTATGGATTTGCTTTAGCCCAAAGCTTGATCAGGATATTTCTCTTGCCAGCAATAATGAGTTGGTATATTGGCTTTCTATTTTGGAGTCTGATCCCAACATCAGAAGCTTCGAATTTGGTTCTATTGTACAGGTTAGGCTTGGGAATACAGAAAAATATCGATCTCTCGAATTGATCAAGGTTGTATTGAGGGATGGCAAGGAAGAATATCACCATATTTCAAGTGCCGCTGACAAAGAGGCAGAATATGAAGTCGATTGTTTAGACAAAAATGGTGAGCCTGGAAAATTCCTGTACAAGGCCGTAACGGAGGATTTTATAGCTCATCATTCGAAGTATGCTGCGACATTATTCGGCATCTTGCCTTTTGTTGCACAAATTCGCGGCAAAGCATGGAAGTTCGAACAGGACAATATTCTTAATCTCTTGAAGATGATGCGTGAGGGTACCGTCGGAGAATTAATCGAACAGTGCATACAGTATGACACTATGATTGTAATGGGCGTCTTCGCTAAATTCATACTACAAGGAAAAGTAGTGGTTCACGACATAGTGGCCAGAGGCTTAGGGCGCGCTACAAGATGGGCGCTGAAATGAAAGGTAGACGTCCACGTTCAGTGATAATTTCCGGAATAATAGCGACGCAACCGTGGCCTCCTGTTTTGGTCGAACTGTTAACTGCGGACAGTGGCGAACTATTTAAAAAGAGGAAATTTGCAGTTGATCTATATATAAAAGGTGAGGCGCTTGATTCTATCGAGAGCCAGACGGGCGTTCGAAGGTCTGACTTGTCAAGGCTAATTGAACGGTGCATGAAAATTCATTCAGACGGTTTGGTGTATGGTTATCGAGCTTTGATTCCCCACATCAGAACCACGTCTTACACTAGAGTTACAGCTCCGAAAAGCAATAAGCCCTCCGGACGCGGAGGGTATGCCGGCGCTTTCGAAGCCTTGTTGAAAAAATATCCAGAACTACACGAAAAGCTAATTCAAAAAATACTCCCAAGAAAAAATGGATCCAAGATAGTTGAAAGAAATATAAAGCCTGCAACTTTGCATTCTTTCTTTGTTAAGTATCTTAAGGATAATGGGCACCCAGAAACTGAATGGCCCTTTAATGCAGATTTGCAGGGTTATAGAAGCATCTGTAGCCTTATAAAAAAAGTCGAGGGGAAAAACTATGCCATGTCCGTTGTGCTAAATGGGCGGTCGCGCGCCATGGCACAGCTATCAGTTGGGACTGGAGTTGAATCCATCCTTAAACTCGAAAAGTTCATGGATGTGTTTGAGATAGACACGTACAAGACGGATGCTATATTTGTAGTCGGGATGAGAAACCCTAGCGGTCATCTTACTTATGTCACTCTAAAACGATTGTGCTTTATCGCAATAGTTGAGCGCGCTTCAGGTGCTGTTTGGTGGTGGCGAATAGTTTACAAGCCTGAGGTGAATGCTCAAGATATCATTCAGGTCATCACTGAGGCACTGAGGGCACAGCTACCAAGGCCGAGTACGAATCTATTGTGTTTAACAACCCCAGAAGGTGCTGGATATCCTGGTGAGATATTTCCCCAACTTCACAATGCCTTGCCCGCCAGCATATTCTTCGACAATGCGTTAGCACATCAGTCGGCAGATGTCTCGACGGAGCTACGTAGAATGCTCGGGTCGTCCTTATGTTATGGTGCGCCAGGCAAGTTCGAGATCAGACCGAGTATCGAGCGTTTATTTAGAGATGTTGCGGCTATGATACAGCGTTTGCCTAACTCCACAGGCTCGAAGCCGGGAGAAGGTAAAGAGGCTGCTGATACGGCCATAAAATACCATGTAGAAGCCGATGCTGTTGAAGAGATCATGGACTACTTTTGCGCTAGGTATAACTGCCTTCCAACTGAAGGGAACTATGGTACAAGTCCGTTGAAACAGATCGAACAGATTCTAGCGGCTGACGATCAGTCCTTCATCCCAAGAAGACCTCTTGAGGAGGTTATCCCGCTACTTACGTTCAAAAAAACAACGCAGAAGGTCAAGGTCAGGGCGTACCCAGAAGATGGCGTGCGACCATTCATCGAAATCGAGCGAGTAAGGTATAAAAGTGAGCTTCTGAGTAATTCAATGTGGTTGAAAGGCGAGACCCTGACGGTGCTCATAGATGAAGCTGACATGAGATCTGTTGAGGCTTATCTTCCCGACGGGCAAATACTCGGAGAGCTCAAGGCAACGGCAGGATGGGACAAGATGCGGCATAGCCGGGCTACGCGAAAAGCGGCTATTAAACTAATCAGAGATAGAGTCATTATCCTCGCGCATTCGGACTGTCCCATCACGGCTTATATGAACTATCTTAATGCCAAGGCTCAAGGCTTGAAAAAGTCTAAGGATAAAGTCGCTGTAACTCCAAAATCTAAGCAAGATGCGGCTGCCGCTACCGAATTCAAGAAAGTTTCGATGGAGGCCCAGGCGGATATTGATCAACTGGTTGGAAGTTTAAAGATTGATGGCCGACCGACAACCAAGGTGGATACTCCAGATCCGACTAAAGGCTACAATTCTATTAAGCCACCCCGAACCATTACGCGCAAGAAGTCTCTTGATTAAAGCGGAGAGATACGATGAGCGATTATGAACCTCATGATACTAAGGCTCGTGATTTATTAATGAATAGCCACCCACTAGTGCTCGGAAAATACCTTGTCGTCACACCGACCATTAACTGGGCATATGATCAGATCAGCGAGCAAGTCTGGCTACGGATGCCAAGCGTGTATTTCCAGTCCCTTTCTCGTATGGGGAAAACGCAGTGCGCCACGGCTATCGTCAAGTTCCTGCGTGAAGAGTTTCCGGAACGATACATATTATTTTTAACTGTCGACGTGACTGGTGAAGAAAACATCATACAAACGATGGTCAAAGCTATGAAGCTTGAGACTAGGGTTAAAGAGAAGCTAAGCAATCTGCGAGACGCAGTGATGAACCATATTATTTGCGAGCTGGCAAGTTTAGGGGATACGCACTTTATTCTCGTGGTCGATGAAATGCAGGCTTTAACCTATAAAGACCTTCAGCATCTGCAAGTAATCCAGAACAGGCTGAGTCTTAGTGAAGTACAATTGACGACGATCGGGTTTGCTCAAGAGCAAATAAAAGGATTGATAACTTCTCTCCATAAAGGACGGCATATGGCATTATTGGGCCGATTCTTCAGTCGGAAAGTGGAGTTTGTTGGCTGTGTATCTGCTGACTGGTTGAAGGAAACGCTGAGCGCATTTGATCAAGACATGACCTACCCACGGGGTAGTGGGTGTAGTTATACAAGGTTCTTTCTGCCAAAAGCATTCGACTCAGGGTTTAGACTAGATAGTCTTGCTGAACTTATTTTTAGCGAATCCATTGAACATATCAAAAGCGTTGGTGCTTCGCTGATTCCCACCGAGAACATGTTTCTGGCCTTGGCGTATCTTCTTATTAGCGCTAGGGACGATGATGCAGATGGATTTGAATTAACTAAAGAGCATGTAATTAAATCTATCGTTAAGTCTGACATGCAGCAAGTCTCTGCATTAATGGGAGATAAGTTGCCCACAGGGTACGAATAATGCACAAGGGTTCCGTGTTTTCGTTTATCAGAAAATTGGCTAGTTGCGAGTCGCTCTGGCTGATCTTGCTAAAAATTTTGGTAATCAACCGTGTTCAAGGTAAGCAAGTTGTTGAATTGATCAAAAATGAAAATATTGACTGGGGTACCCAAAAATTTCGCTGGTGGGGCGCTGGCTCAATTAGTCAGGAACGATTAGAGAAAGCGATACAGTTGCCGGCAAGTGCATTAACTAACTCGTTCATTGAAAATGTAGTGGGAAGGCGAGTTGGATCGAAGCAGGCCATCCGTCACTGTGAATTGTGCATTGCTATGGGATATCATTCATCACTATTTTTTCTTGAGGAAATTACTCACTGCCCATGGCATGGAAAGCAGTTATTAGCTTGCCGCAGCTGTTATTTTGCGCTTGATTATTTAGATCGTTCCAGCGTACATACTCGTGATTTTTTATTAGGCAATCATTGCGATCACGTTAAGGCGATTATAGAGCGAATGCCGGTATGTGATCTGTCCAACCCAGTGTTTAACTTTGTTGAACGATGGCATGAATTTTTTTTAGATTGGCTGAAGGCTGCAAAGGATCGGTGTGGAAATGATCTATACCGGTGGCTGGGGCTAACGGGATACTATAGTTCTAAAGATACTGACTATATTTTAAGGTTTTTAGAGCCAAAGATCGACGTGCCTACGGGCTTCGATATTATAACAGACTATCCAGTGTCTAGGTTGAATATCCCTCACGCAGCCACAGCTTGGTGTCAAAAGGATGAGCCATTAGTTAAAGGTTGGCAGAGTATTCGCCAAGAAAAAATTCGTGACATGGGTATGCAGTGTAGCTTTAAGACTGATCAAATTGCGTGTGTCAAATCGATTTGTAGATATGTCAGAAGGCGGTATCTGGCAAGGCACCGCCGGTGCTTCAAGTCTTTCGCTTCCCTCAAAGCAAATCATCGCATGGGCTTAGAATACGAACACACTTGCTGTGTTTCCGTGGCCTACGCATGTTGGCTTGTGAATATTCATGATGTACGTACCGTTGATTCAGCTTTGAAAAAGAAAGCTCGTGCCTACAGGATACCTCGATCGGAGCCAGTCTATCCTAGACCAATATCGCTGCTCGCTAAAGATTTGAATCTCTTACTTGCGCAGTTTTATGAAATATGGGCAGGTCTTGTTGTTTCGGAGCAATCGAATGAAACTATTGTTGTTTTGGAGAGCGTGAGACTCCACCCATGGGCCTCAGCCAATATTGCATCTATAGATAACATTGTCACTCAAGATGAATGCTTCGGCTCTAGCGATTACGGGTTAAGGCCC
>Ga0302167_10001365_pt1 | contig 10605 bp, 10 predicted proteins | sample I_Fen_N1_1_FD_193496 | JGI IMG/M metagenome (GOLD analysis project Ga0302167, IMG submission 193496) | Peat permafrost microbial communities from Stordalen Mire near Abisko, Sweden - I_Fen_N1_1 | ecosystem: Environmental > Terrestrial > Soil > Wetlands > Permafrost | place: Sweden: Abisko...
CTGCATCTGGTCGACCTGAACGGCGCTTTCGAAGGCCAGCCAGTCAATGGCGAAGTGGTCACCGCGATTGCCAAGCGCTACCCGAACCTGCCGATCCAGATCGGCGGCGGTATCCGCTCGCTGGAAACCATCGAGCACTACGTCAAGGCCGGCGTGAGCTACGTGATCATTGGCACCAAAGCTGTGAAAGACCCGGCCTTCGTTGCCGAAGCCTGCCGCGCGTTTCCGGGCAAGGTGATTGTCGGTCTGGATGCCAAGGACGGTTTTGTCGCCACCGACGGCTGGGCTGAAATCAGCACCGTTCAGGTGATCGACCTGGCCAAGCAATTCGAAGCCGATGGCGTGTCCGCGATCGTTTATACCGACATCGCCAAAGACGGCATGATGCAGGGCTGCAACGTCCCGTTCACCGCCGCGCTGGCCGCTGCCACGCGTATTCCGGTGATCGCTTCCGGCGGTATTCACAACCTCGGTGACATCAAGTCGCTGCTCGACGCCAAGGCGCCAGGCATCATCGGCGCGATCACCGGCCGGGCGATCTACGAAGGCACCCTCGACGTCGCTGAAGCGCAAGCTTTCTGCGATTCGTACAAAGGCTGAGGACTGACCATGGCGCTGGCCAAACGCATCATCCCTTGCCTGGACGTGGATAACGGTCGGGTCGTTAAAGGTGTGAAGTTCGAGAACATTCGCGATGCCGGTGACCCGGTGGAAATCGCCCGTCGTTATGACGAACAGGGCGCCGACGAGATTACCTTTCTCGACATCACCGCCAGCGTCGACGGTCGTGACACTACGCTGCATACCGTCGAGCGCATGGCCAGCCAGGTGTTTATCCCGCTGACTGTGGGCGGTGGCGTGCGTACCGTGCAGGACATTCGTAACTTGCTGAATGCCGGCGCGGACAAGGTTTCGATCAACACTGCTGCCGTGTTCAATCCAGAGTTTGTCGGCGAGGCGGCGCAGCATTTTGGTTCGCAGTGCATCGTCGTTGCCATCGATGCGAAGAAGGTTTCTGGCCCGGGCGAAACCCCGCGCTGGGAAATCTTCACCCACGGCGGCCGCAAGCCGACCGGCCTCGACGCCGTTGAATGGGCGAAGAAAATGGAAGGCCTCGGTGCCGGTGAAATCCTGCTGACCAGCATGGACCAGGACGGCATGAAAAACGGCTTCGACCTGGGCGTGACGCGCGCCATCAGCGATGCGCTGGGCATTCCGGTAATCGCTTCCGGCGGGGTCGGCAACCTGCAGCACTTGGCCGACGGCATCCTCGAAGGTCACGCCAGCGCGGTGTTGGCGGCGAGTATTTTCCACTTCGGCGAATACACCGTGCAGGAAGCCAAGGCCTACATGGCCCATCGCGGCATCGTGATGCGCTAACGCGTCCGGAAAAAACTTCCGGGCCGATGTCAGTTGGCAGCTTCAGCCTCGTGAGTGTCTGTCGCGAGGCCCAGTAAGTCGACCCTCGGCTCTGACGCCTGCCCCGACTTGTCGTAGGCAATAGAACAGAGCTTGCCCGGAAGCTTGGCGCCTGGAATGAAGAAATCCATTTCCATGTCGTTGCTGTACTTGTCAGGTTGATTGCAGTCCGTCGTTGCGGCGGGACCGTATTTTATAGCGTAGGTCCTGTGCGGCGCCTCCGTTTTCGCCAGGGACACGTAGACTTCGGTGACGATCGACAGAGCAGGCGGGGTGGTTGGTTTGTTATCCAATATCTCGACTGGCAGGGACAGTGCATTTTTCAGAAGCCCCGATTCGGGTTTTTGCGTCGCAGAATCCAATCCGAGAATGCACAGAAAATAGAGACCGGGTTCACTCCCTATTTCGGAATTGATGAAGGCATTCGCTGAGACCTCAACATCGCTGTAGTGATGAGGGCTCTCGCACTCCATTGCCTTACGCACGGTTTTATGGCGATAGAAGTCGGTGCTGATAGAGAGTCGATAGTTCCAGGTCGGAATGGCCATTGAACCGTCATCCTGATGTTTGACCCGTTGGTAACTTTCCAGAGCGGTAGTGTCAGTGTCGATGGTGAACGCCGGGAAGAGTTGGCAGGACGACGGCGGGTTTTTTGCGATCCGACCTTGCTCGAAGCATCCGTTGAGAAATGCCGTCGGATTGCCGTATACATTTCCCGGTATCGCCTGATAAGCCTCTCCAACCAGTGTGCAAGGAGCATGCTTTCGGCATGGAACAAGGCTTTCATCAAAATTTCCTGTCCCGATCACTCCGACGATCTCATTGGAGGAGCGATCCAGTAGTGGGCTTCCTGAGCCGCCTCCCCGGATATCCTGACAGCGAGTCATGAACGTGTTGCGCCATACCCAAGCGCCTTCAACAATGTCCTGAGCCGGTCGCAGAGCACAGGCCGACATCCGCAACGTATTTTGATCAAAGCCTTTTGGCGCCCCTACGATCAATACGTTGGTCCCGTCCGCTGGTGTTTCGCGCGCCAGCTTCAATGGCTGTACGCCATTCTCGATGAGCTTCTGAAGGCTGACATCCAGTTCGACTATGGCCATATCAACGCCTTGCATGCTTCGCCATGTCGTCGTCTTCAGCGGATAGGTCTTGAACGCGGTGCTGTCAGTGAAATAGTTGAATGTGAGGCTGCCGTTAACCGGTTTGTCTGTGACGATGTTGCCATTGGTCAATTCAATGCAGTGCCCCGCAGTGAGCACGTAAGCGGGAGTTCCAGGCCGCTCAAGTTCATCGCGTGTATCCAGAAGGGTCGCGGTACAGCTGCCTAAGCCGGTCATCAGGCGCCCGATTCCTTGCCAGTGGTCGCGGGAGCCGTCGGTGTTTCCAAGGACTACGGAAGGCGTCAGGTTCTGCAGGCCTTCGCCATAATCGCTGCCGCTTGCAAAGCAGGGAGGGCACAGTGAGTACACAGCGCTGGTAAGAAGTAAGCGGATCGAATTCATTGAGCGTTGTCTCTGATTAATATAAAAAACGGCCTGTGGCCGGTGTTGGCAATTAATCAGTTGCGGCGGGTTGGAGTGCGGTAACTATCTACCGCACTGACGGTGACACCCATTATTTTAACGATCTACCCAAGGTTGTTATCAAAAGGCCAGTAGACAGCATGCCGGGCTCAAGGCACTCTTGGGTACGCCATGGATTTCGGTAGCCAGACATGCTCAAACGCCTTCTTCTTGTCCTCGCCAGCGCCTCTCTGTTGTTTATCAGCGGAGCGCGTGCCGCAGAAAGTCCCGACACCGACCTGGTGTTGCTGACGGAAAATTTCCCGCCGTACAACATGGCGAAGAACGGCAAAAACTTCGCTCAAGACGAGAACATCAACGGCATCGCCGTGGACATCGTCCGCGAGATGTTCAAACGTGCCGAAATCACCTACAGCCTGACGCTACGTTTCCCTTGGGAGCGGGTCTACAAACTCGCGCTGGAAAACCCCGGTTACGGTGCATTCGTGATGGCGCGGTTGCCGGACCGCGAGAGACTCTTCAAGTGGGTCGGTCCGATCGGTCCGGACGACTGGATCATGCTGGCCAAGGCTGACAGCACGATCACCCTCGAAACCCTGGATGACGCGCGAAAGTACAAGATTGGCGCTTACAAGGGCGACGCTATTGCCATGACACTGGCCAAGCAAGGCTTGAAACCGGTAGTGGTCCTGCGTGATCAGGACAACGCGAAGAAACTGGTCAGCGGCCAGATCGACTTGTGGGCCACCGGTGATCCGGCCGGGCGATACCTGGCGCGGCAGGAAGGTGTGAATGGTCTGAAAACCGTGCTGCGCTTCAACAGCGCCGAACTGTACCTGGCGTTGAACAAAGACGTGCCGGACGAGATGGTGGCCAAGCTTCAGGCCGCGCTGGATCAGCTGCGCAAGGAAGGCAAGGTGGACGAGATCATGGCGCGGTATCTCTAAGTTCAGATTCGGAACCTGAGCGAACACAAAACAAATGTGGGAGCGGGCTTGCTCGCGAATGCGGTAGGTCAGCCAACTCATCTGTTGAATGACACACCGCATTCGCGAGCAAGCCCGCTCCCACATTTGTCCTATGGTGTGGCGGCTTACCGGTAGACGCCATCCTTGCCATGGGCGGCCGTCGCGCGGTTACCCCGCACGCTGATCATCTGCTTGATATCAATCCACTCAATCCCCTGAGCCTTCAACTTCGGCAATTCGCGCTCCAGCACCGCCAGTGTCTGCGGATACGGATGCCCGATCATCACCGCCGAACCCTGCTTGCGCGCCAGGCTGATCGCTGTCTGTAGCTGCGTGAAGATGGCCGCTTCGGTACGCTCATCATCCAGAAACACATCCCGCGAAACACTCGCCAAGCCAATTTTCTGCGCCTCGGCAGCCGCAACGGTTTGCGCGCTGGTACGGCTGTCGACGAAGAATTTGTGGCGTTGCTGCAAGTCCGCCATCAACCAGGCCATGGCCGGTTGCTGTGCGGTCATGCGGCTGCCCATGTGGTTGTTGATGCCCGCGGTGTAGGGCACGACCTTGAATGCCGCATTTAGGCGTTTCTCAAGTTCTTCGATGGGTAGGTCGGGGTGCCAGGCAAACGGGCCGGTGGCCGGGTCCATGGGCATGTGCAGGATGACGATCTTGCCGGCGTGATGGGCTTCGCGAGCGAATTCGGTGGCGTGGGGTGTGTCGGGCATGATCGCCGTGGTCACCGGGCCGGGCAGCGCCAGCACGCGACGATCCCGGGGCAGGTTCTGCCCCAGGTCATCGATGATCAGGCTGAGATAAGCTTTTTGAGGGAGCGTGTCGACGGGGGCTGCGTGAGCAACACCCGTCAGGCAGAGCAACAAACCCAGGATAAACCGCTGGAACATCTCAGCGGCCGGACGTGATGCTCAACCCTTTGAGCAGGCTCAAGGCCTGGGCCAACTGGTAATCATCATCCTGCGGCATGGCTTTGGGCTTGCCGCTGGAGCTGGTCGGCTTGTCGGCGCCGCCGTTGCCATTGCCCAGGTGACCTTGCAGGTCGGCTTCCTTGAAGTACTCGCTGTCTTGCTCGTTGGTGATCTTGGCCTTGCGCACTTCGATGTCGGGAACGATGCCCTGGGCCTGAATCGAGCGGCCGTTCGGCGTGAAGTACAACGCAGTGGTGATCTTCAGCGCGCGGTCGTTGTTCAGCGGCAGCACGGTTTGCACCGAGCCCTTGCCGAAACTGGTGGTGCCCATCAGCACAGCGCGTTTCTGATCCTGCAAGGCACCGGCCACAATCTCGGACGCCGAGGCGCTACCGCCGTTGATCAGTACGACCATGGGTACGGCTTCGCTTTCGTCCTTGCCGGTCGCGGAGAAGCGCAGCTCGGAGTTGGCGATACGGCCCTTGGTGTAGACGATCAGGCCCTTCTTGATGAAGTGATCGACCACTTCCACCGCGGCCTGCAGCACGCCACCCGGGTTGTTACGCAGGTCGAGGATGATGCCGTTGAGTTTCTTGCCGTTTTCCTTGCGCAGTTTCGCCAGGGCCTGGGAGACCTCTTCGCCGGTCTTGACCTGGAACTGGGTGATGCGGATGTAGCCGTAGCCGTTTTCCAGCAGCTGCGACTTCACGCTCTTCACTTGAATGATGGCGCGGGCCAGGGTGACGTCGAACGGCGGACCGCCATCGCGCACCAGGGTCAGGGTGATTTTCTGGCCAATCTTGCCGCGCATCTTGTCCACGGCTTCGGTCATGGTCTGGCCGCGAGTCGGTGCGCCGTTGATCTTGACGATGAAGTCGCCAGCCTGGATGCCTGCTTTGGAGGCGGGGGTGTCATCGATCGGCGAAACCACCTTGATGAAACCGTCTTCGGCGCCGACTTCGATGCCCAGGCCGCCGAATTCACCGCTGGTGCTTTCCTGCAGTTCGGCGAAGTCTTCCGGGCCCAGGTAGGCGGAGTGCGGGTCGAGGTTGCTTAGCATGCCTTTGATGGCGTTTTCCAGCAGGGTCTTGTCGTCCACCGGTTCGACATAGGCCGCTTTGATCCGATCCATGACCTCGGCAAAGGTGCGCAATTCTTCCAGCGGCAACGGTGCCTTGGTCGTCGCGGCAGTGCCCGCAGGCGCGACTGCCGGGGCCGGTTGAGCGGCGAACGCCAAAGGCGCGCCGATCACCAGGGCGATCGTCAGGGCCAGCGAGGTAAGGCGGGACAAATGCAGCATGTCTAACGAACTCCTGAAATTAGGTAGCGTGCTTATCCTTGCGCGCGACACCATTGCGCCGGATCACTCGGGTGACCCTGCTGACGAATTGCGAAATACAGTGCTGGTGTGTCCTGCCCGCCGCTGTTACCGACAGTGGAGATGGACTCACCGGCTTTTACCACGTCACCCGCAGACTTGAGCAGCGTCTGGTTGTGACCATAAAGACTCAAAAAACCGTTGCCGTGGTCGAGAATCACCAGCAGCCCTGCGCCGCGTAACCAGTCGGCAAACACCACGCGACCGCCATGCACGGCATGCACCTGGCTGCCGGCGGAGGCGCTGATCATCACGCCGTCCCACTTGGTGCGGGCATCGTCGCCACGGGATTCACCGAAGCGTGCCAACAGTCGACCATCAACCGGCCAGGGAAGTTTTCCCCGAGTTGACGCGAAAGGGCCGCCAAAGGTCTCGCCTGAACTTGAAACCAGTGCGCCAGGTGTCGATTTGACCGGTTTGCGTGGGGCGTCAGTGGTCTCTGCGTCTGCAGCCGCCTGGGCCTCACGTAAACGCTTTTTTTCGGCTTCCTGCTGGGCGATCAGCGCTTTTTGCCGCGCTTCCTCTGCCTCACGGGCCTGGCGAGCCAAGGTTTCTTCAATGGTTTTAAGGACTTTAGACAGGTCTGCCTGATCTTGCTCGCGGGATGCCAGTTTCTGGTCGCGGGCCTTTACGTCGTCGTTGAGCTTGGCCAGGACTTGCTGGCGTTCCTTGCGGACTTTATCGAGCTCATCACGCTGGGTGTCGAGGCTGCTCTTCTGCACCAGCAACTGCGCCTGTTGTGAGTCGATGTCTTTTTCGACATTGGTCAGTTGGCGCAGTGTTTCGTTGAAATTCTTCAGCTGCTCCAGGCGGGCCTGGCTCAGGTAGTCGTAGTAGGTGAGGGTGCGGGCGAATTTTTCCGGATTCTGCTGGTTCAGCAGCAGCTTCAGGTATTCCTGACGGCCGTTCTGATAGGCCGCTCGGGCCTGAATGGCGATCAGTCGTTGCTGTTCAGTGCGTGCGCTCTGGAGTTTTTTTTTCTCTGCATCGAGTCGCTGCAGCTCGGATTCGCTTTTCTTCAGCTCTCTTTGCAGGGCATCGACCTGCTTCTCGAGCTTGCCCATTTCGGTCTCGGTGCCTTTGAGCTCTTTCTGCACACCGGATTTTTCTTCCTGGAGCTTGCCCAGCAGTTTTTTCAGCTCGGCAATGTCCTGACGCGTGGCGTCCAACTGTTGTTGGGTTTGCTCGCGCTCGTCAGCAAAAGCCGGTTGGAGCAGGCAAGTCAGTGCAAGGGCTATCAGGACGCGGAGCATAGAGGCGGGCGACACCAGGGAAAGGGACGGCCTAGTATGCCCGCCAAGCGTGGCAAAAAAAATGCCCAATTGGGACTGTGTGATAACTGGAGTGGGTTCAGTAGTGAAAACAGCGCAAAACCAATGTGGGAGCGGGGTTGCTCGCGAATGCGGAGGGTCATTCAACATTGATGTCGACTGACATACCGCATTCGCGAGCAAGCCCGCTCCCACAGGGTCTTTCGTTGTTTGGAAGGACGATTACACCAGAATCGAAGTACCCGTCATCTCTTTCGGTTTTTCCAGACCCATCAGCATCAGCATGGTCGGTGCCACATCTGCCAGCACACCGCCTTCACGGACCTTGAGGTCACGCTTGCCGACATAGATGAACGGCACCGGCTCGGTGGTGTGTGCGGTGTGCGCCTGGCCGGTGGCTTCATCGGCCATCTGCTCGACGTTGCCATGGTCGGCCGTGATCAGCGCTTCGCCACCGACCTTTTCCAGGGCTTCGACGATGCGGCCGACGCACTGGTCCAGGCATTCAACGGCTTTCACGGCCGCGTCGAACACGCCGCTGTGACCCACCATGTCGCCGTTGGCGTAGTTGACCACGATCACGTCGAAACGCTGATTGTCGATGGCATCGACGATGCGGTCGGTGACTTCCGGGGCGCTCATCTCGGGCTGCAAGTCATAGGTAGCAACTTTCGGCGATGGGATCAGGATGCGTTCTTCGCCCGGGAACGGTTCTTCACGACCGCCGGAGAAGAAGAAGGTCACGTGCGCGTATTTTTCAGTTTCGGCGATGCGCAGTTGCGTCTTGCCGTTTTTCGCCAGGTAATCGCCCAGTACGTTTTCCAGGCTGCCGGCGGCGAAAGCCGATGGTGCAGGAATGCTCGCGGCGTATTGAGTCAGCATCACGAAGCCGGCCAGTTTCGGCTGACGGCTGCGTTCAAATTCCTTGAAACCGTCTTCGACGAACACGCGAGTCAGCTCACGGGCGCGGTCGGCGCGGAAGTTCATGAACACAACGGCATCGCCGTCTTCGACCTTGACCGGCTCGCCGATGGAGGTGGCTTTGACGAACTCATCGCTCTCGCCACGGGCGTAAGCGGCTTCCAGACCTTCCTGGGCGGTGGCGGCGTTGAATTCGCCGTTGCCGTCGACAATCAGGTTGTAGGCCTGGGACACGCGGTCCCAACGGTTGTCGCGGTCCATGGCGAAGTAACGGCCGATGATGCTGGCGATCCGGCCCTTGCCCAGCGCCTGGAAGGTCGCGTCGAGCAGTTCGATGGACGACTGAGCGCTTTTTGGCGGCGTGTCGCGGCCATCAAGGAAGGCGTGCAGGTAGATTTTTTCGGCGCCGCGCTTGAACGCCAGTTCTGCCATGGCGATCAGGTGGTCCTGGTGGCTGTGAACGCCGCCATCGGACAGCAGGCCCATAAAGTGCACGGCTTTGCCGGCGGCAACGGCTTTATCCACCGCGGCGCAGATGGTCGGGTTCTCGAAAAACTCGCCGTCGCGGATCGACTTGGTCACGCGGGTGAAGTCTTGATACACCACACGGCCTGCGCCGAGGTTCATGTGGCCGACCTCGGAGTTGCCCATCTGGCCATCCGGCAGGCCGACATCCATGCCGCTGCCGGAGATCAGGCCGTTCGGCACGGTGGCCCACAGACGGTCCAGCACGGGCTTCTTCGCGGCAAAGATAGCGTTGGATTCAGGGCTCTCACTGTGACCGAAGCCATCGAGAATAATCAGGACCAAAGGTTTAGGCGTGGTAGTCATGGATTCCACTCGTGGCTGAGTTAAAAGAGGGCGATGGAAAAGGGAGTGGCAGTTTAAAGCGAAGTTCCGGCCACGTCACCGCCGGACGGGGTTTGGCCCACCATAGTGGCTGTGTATACTGGCCGACATTTTAACGCCCTGGAACCTCCTTCGATGGTTGCTCACCTGATTGAATTTGCCACTAACCACTACATTCTTGTCGGTATCTTCGTCGTACTGCTGGCGGCGCTGATTGCCTATCAAATGCAGGGCGGCGGCCGTAGCCTGAGTACCGGTGAACTGACCGGGCTGGTCAACAAGGACGCTGGCGTCGTGATCGACATCCGTTCGACCAAGGACTTCGCCGCCGGTCACATCGTTGGCGCGTTGAACATTCCTCACGACAAACTGACTGCGCGCATCGGCGAACTGGAAAAGCACAAGGCCAAGACCATCATTCTGGTGGACGCCCTGGGCCAGACCGCCGGTACCCATGCCCGCGAACTGATGAAATCCGGCTTCACCGCCGCCAAGCTCTCCGGTGGTATTTCCAGCTGGAAGGGCGACAACCTGCCGCTGGTCAAGGCGAAGTGATATGAGCAACGTCGTCGTCTATTCCAGCGATTACTGCCCTTACTGCTCACGAGCCAAGTACCTGCTCGAGAACAAAGGCGTGGCCTTCGAAGAGATCAAGGTCGATGGCAAGCCGCAGGTGCGCGCCGCCATGGCTCAGAAAGCCGGACGTACGTCCGTGCCGCAGATCTGGATCGGCAGCACCCACGTGGGTGGTTGTGATGATTTGTTTGCCCTTGAGCGCGCCGGTAAGCTCGACGCCATGCTCAAGGCCTGAATACCTTCCCTATAAGACCCCAAGATCAGAAAGGATCTGAGATGACTGACCAACAGAACACTGCAGCTAGCGAAGAAGAAACCGCACCGCAATTCTCCTTGCAGCGCATCTACGTACGTGACTTGTCCTTCGAAGCCCCGAAAAGCCCGGCGATTTTCCGCCAGCAGTGGGAGCCGAGCGTCGGTCTGGATCTGAACACCCGTCAAAAGGCTCTGGAAGGTGACTTCCACGAAGTCGTGCTGACCCTGTCGGTGACCGTGAAGAACGGTGAAAATGGCGAAGTGGCATTCATCGCTGAAGTGCAGCAGGCCGGGATCTTCCTGATCAAGAACCTGGACGACGCTTCGATGAGCCACACCCTCGGCGCGTTCTGCCCGAACATCCTGTTCCCGTACGCTCGCGAAACCCTGGACAGCCTGGTCACCCGTGGCTCGTTCCCGGCCCTGATGCTGGCACCGGTGAACTTCGACGCGCTGTACGCACAAGAACTGCAACGCATGCAGGCGGCTGGCGAGACTCCGACCGTTCAGTAAGCGGTC
>Ga0302167_10001373_pt1 | contig 10550 bp, 9 predicted proteins | sample I_Fen_N1_1_FD_193496 | JGI IMG/M metagenome (GOLD analysis project Ga0302167, IMG submission 193496) | Peat permafrost microbial communities from Stordalen Mire near Abisko, Sweden - I_Fen_N1_1 | ecosystem: Environmental > Terrestrial > Soil > Wetlands > Permafrost | place: Sweden: Abisko...
AATCACTTACGTTACCTTAAAACATAAGAAATTCATATTCAACTGGTATTACGAAGATGGCGATGAAGACATCCTTGAACGTGGGGAGTACTTTGCTTCAGTTCTTGATGTAAAGTTCAATTTTATCAAGCTTAAGTGATCCTGCTTAAGAATTGATCAAGATCACTTTCTTTTCATTCTGCTAACGGGTCAGCAACCCTACCCATAAAGAATATTGAATTTGTACTTGTTTCTCTGATAATATACATGAATGAATGGTCTATATTAATTGGATCAACAAGTATGGCGGTTGTACCTATTGTGATAATTGTTGCAGCAGCGGCTTCTGTACCCTCTTCATTTGTTTCAATAAGAGCCTGATGAGTAACCTTAGATATCAGTAAAGAGGTATCGGAAATATTTGAAAAATCGGCATTTTGGGTGAAAGCGATTCCCATTCCCATATCAATTAAGATATTCTTAAGCTCTGATTTGTACCCATATTTGAATCTAGGAAATATAAGGTCGGTTTTTCTTTCATTCATCTGATCAAGCCATCCTTTGAAGCTATTGCCATTTATTATTGAAATTAAATCTTTTAATCCATCATTTTTCTCAGGTAGAATCACATCCATTACAAAATTACCCTGACCATAAGCCAATTCAGCTAAAGTAAATCCTTCCCCTTTATAGGTCTTGAAATCAGAAGTCTGTTTCATCATAGGAACCTGAACTGTTGTACCGTCCGGTTCATAAAATGTTCCCTGGACAGTATTCGCTTTTTCAAACTGAGATTTCCATTTTCCTTTAAAATAGATTGCATTAATTAAAAGCATTACAGTGTTAGGATCGAGCTGGTCGATCATATTCTTTATCAATCCGTTTGTTTTACTCTCTATCCAGCTGTTAATCTGCGTTGGAGCCAGCGGATCCAGAACATCAAATGGCTTTGATTCAGCATTATAATACTGAGTCAGAATATCTGAAAATGGCTTCTTTACTACAAAATTATTCTTTGTCCATACTGAATTGGCGATTGAGATCAGGACCCGTTTATCAACACTCAGGAGGGCTTTAGTGAGATCCTTATATGAGTTATTGATTATTTCAGGAGTTAATCCATTCACTCTCAGAGCTGTCAACATAGCATCGCGGGTGTCGCCATTAGCTCCATTAAGAGTCATTGACAGCGCTGATGAGATGCTAAGCGGAGAGATGATAAAATTCACGGAATCAGCAGTATTATCCATGACTTTTTTAAAGATATCGAACGCAAATGAGTTTTCTGATGTAATGAGTGATACCTGATCAGTTGTAAGGTTAATAGCAACCGGATCAGTCGGAAGAGTCTCATCAGGTGATTTTTTGCAGGACAATAAAATCAAAAAAACTATGACCAGCAATGAAATTAGGGTTTTTAAAATAGTATTTTTCATGATTCTCATTTTGAAGAACTAACAAAATTGTATTGAATCCAATTTAGTAAAGCCCGGGTTATCATATAAATATACTCAAAAATCATGCCATATTGCTAAGAATTCTTTTTCCGTTTTTTGGAAGTCTCCTGATATGCCCTGAGATAAATAAATGATATTACAAAAAAAATTATACCAAGGAAAAGTAGCATTATAAAAGCAAATACTGATGGTTTACCCAGTCCGGGGATAGGGTGTTTCAGTCTGAAGAAATATCCGTAAATTGTATAAATCAGTACCATAAGAGATACAACAAAACTAAAGATTATTGCTGTTCCGTCAAATATCCTGGTGGTTTTGTAAAACCTGGTGTTTTTAAATGTTACATAGGAGGTCGAAGCATATACTGTAGCTCGTTTTCGCGACCGGTTCTGCCTGTATTTTCTCCAGTCTTCCATTGCCTGATTATATGCCTGGTCATCAGATTTAATTTTCTCATGATTTGCAATTAAAAACTCGTAGGCTTCAGTTATGCTGATAAACTTGTCCTTGGCATCAGCGGCATGATTGATATCAGGGTGGTACAGACGTGCCTTTTTCCTGTATGCCTTTTTTATCTCTTCAATTGTAGAGTTTACCGGCAGACCCAATATTTTATAATAGTCGGTCAGTGTCATATTTTCAACTTATGTTGCTCCACGATTGCCTCTGGCTGAAAAGTCTTTTTAGTTCTGATCGGAAGACAAGGTTCTGATTATTTTCAAGTAAGGGATCGATGTTAAGGATTTCTTCAGCTATATGTCTTACATATTCAATTAATTGTCCGTCTTTACCAAGGTCAGCTATCTTCAGATCAAAAGGAATTCCACTCTGAAGCGTTCCTTCAATATCACCCGGACCCCTGAGTTGAAGATCTGTCTCAGCGATCTCAAAACCATCATTTGTCCTGATCATTACTTCAATTCTCTTTGCTGCTTCTCTTGAAAGTTTGTCGGAAGTCATGAGCAGGCAATAAGACTGATCAGCGCCTCTGCCAACGCGTCCCCTTAACTGGTGAAGCTGTGAGAGGCCAAATCGCTCCGCACTTTCAATTACCATTACGCTGGCATTTGGTATATCGACACCAACCTCGATAACTGTTGTCGCAATAAGTATATGTGCAACTCCATCCTTGAACAATTTCATTGACATCTCTTTATTTGCCGGAGTCATTTTACCATGAACAATACTTATACAATACTTTGGAGCAGGGAAAACTCTTGAAATAGTATCCCAGCCATCCTCAAGATCTTTATAATCCATAGTTTCGGACTCTTTTATCAGGGGATACACAATATAGATCTGACGATGTTCGGCTATCTGGTTCCTGATAAAACCAAAAACTTTATTTCTTTCTGAATCATTAAAATGCATTGTTTTAACAGGAACCCTGCCCGGAGGTAGTTCATCGATTACCGAAACATCCAGATCGCCATACAGAGTCATAGCAAGAGTTCTTGGAATAGGAGTGGCCGTCATAACAAGAACATGCGGGGGATTGAGGTTCTTCTGCCAGAGCTTTGACCGTTGTTCAACTCCGAAACGATGTTGTTCATCGATAATCACAAGTCCCAGATTAGCAAACTGAACATTTTCTTCAAGAAGGGCATGAGTACCGATCAGTATATTAAGTGATCTGTCTAACAATGATTCAGCAATAGATTTTCGTGATGCCTTTTTTGAGGAACCCGTAAGCAGACGTACTTTAATATCAATTCCTTCAAGTAGTTTAGAGATAGTCTGATAATGCTGGTTCGCCAGTATTTCTGTAGGAGCCATAATGCAAGCCTGGTAGCCATTGTCCAGCGCAATCAGCATACTCATAAGCGCTACAAGTGTCTTCCCACTGCCAACGTCTCCCTGAAGCAACCGGTTCATCTGTTTTCCTGAACCGAGATCTTTCCTTATCTCTTTCATTACTCTTTTCTGAGCCTCAGTAAGAGTAAAAGGTAAGTTATTATAATAGAAATTATTAAAATTATCGCCTATACTGGAAAAAACAAATCCATTGTATTTCAGGCTGCGGTTAGTTTTAAATCTGATGAGGTTAAGCTGAATATAAAACAACTCTTCAAATTTCAGGCGGTATCGTGCTTTTTCAAGTTCATCAGGATTAGCAGGAAAATGGATCTTATGGAGGGCATCATGCAGTTCCATCAATTTATAACGCGAAGCAACATAAACAGGTAAAGTTTCCGGCAATCGTGTCTTGATCTGTTTCAACATATTGCCTATCAGCTTACTTATTGTCTTCGATGTTACGAATTGATTCTTAAGTTTCTCGGTAGTACTGTATTGCGCCTGAAGAGCCGAATTGATCCTTTCTGCCAACTTATCGGCAGCTTCAATTTCAGGATGTATAATATTAACCGTCCCGTTAAATACACCTGGTTTTCCAAATACTATAAATTCAACTCCCGGAGTATAATTTCCCGTGATCCATTTTCCACCCTTGAACCAGATAAGTTTCAGGGTCCCCGTTTCATCCTGAAAATCAGCGACTAACCGTTTACCGGTGCCATGGCCCTCCGTTGAATATCCTTTTATTACACCTCTTATCTGAACGAAAGGAAGGTCAGGATCAAGTTCGTCAATCTTATAAAATCTCGTTCTGTCAATATATTTATAAGGAAAATAGTACAGAAGATCGCGGAATATAAAAATATTCAACTCTTTATTAAGAAGTTCTGCCCTTTTCGGACCAACTCCCTGTAAATAGGTTATCTCCGTATCCAAAAACTCTTTTGCAATCATATAAAAAGTAAATTTCTCCCTCTCAGGAGATCAACTATCTTATTTTATCCTTAGTGTTACTTTATGTTGTACTTCGGGTTCCTTTGTGGTTAAATAATTTTTTTACCACGAAGGTACACAAAGGATTTCAGGAAGGACACAAAGCCTATTCAGCCCGCACAGATTTATTTATCAGCGAAAACAACTTCAATTGTAATAATTTAAATTATTATCCGAAAATACGTATTTTTGAAAACCTGTCCTAATTATAATTTCAGTACTGAAATGATTTTTTCCCGGGCACTCAAATATCTGAATTACATTCTGCTATCGCGTCACAAAAAAGGCCATGGGATTCACAGTCCGTTCGTTTTTGACCTGGTTTCAAGGGTCTTCATGAATAAAATTGATCCTACGATTACCAAGACTGTTGAACAGATAAGAATAAAAATGATATCCGACAAACGAAGTATATTGGTTCATGATCTCGGTTCACGGGCAGACCTGTTAAAAACAAACATGAGAAGAGTTGCGGAAATAGCCAGATATTCACCTGTTTCAAAGAAATATGGTATGCTATTGTCTAAAATGGCGGCTGAATTCGGCAAACCTCTGATAATTGAGTTGGGTACCTCCTTAGGAATAAGCACTATGTATATGGCCTTCTCCTGTAGTGAGATGACGGTGTTTACAATAGAGGGTTGTAATGCAACAGCTGAGATTGCAAGGCAAAATTTTATTGAAGCCGGGCTTAGTAATATTACAATTATGGAAGGCTCGTTTGAGGAGGTACTGCCAGGGTTAGCTGTCAACGGAATTAAGCCGGGAATGGTATTTATCGACGGAAACCACAGGAAAGAACCGGTGATGAAATACTTTAACCGGATAGCAGAGCTTTCCGACACCGGAACAGTTATCATAATTGATGATATCAACTATTCAAAAGAAATGGCAGAAGCATGGAACGAAATAAAGATTCATCGGAAGGTTTCTGTAAGCATTGATCTTTTCAGAATGGGGATTCTGTTTTTCAGGGAGGGAATTAATCACAATAACTATATAATCAGATATTAACAAAAATTAAGGCATTTAAATTTATTATTTGATATATTTAATCTAATTTCGGAATTCAAATTTTAAACACTATGGATAAAGTAATCGAGATTCATGATATTGTTAAGAATTATCAGGTCGGATCAGTGATTGTGAGGGCTTTAAGATCAGTATCTATTAATATAGACAGGAACGAATACGTTGCTATTATGGGTCCTTCCGGGTCGGGGAAATCTACATTAATGAATCTTCTTGGATGCCTGGATACTCCAACGAGCGGCAGTTATATTCTTAATGGTACAGATGTAAGTAAAATGGAAGATGATTATCTCGCTGAGATCAGAAATAAAGAGATTGGATTTGTATTTCAGACCTTTAACCTTCTTCCCAGATATTCTGCACTTGAAAACGTTACTCTACCCTTAATTTATGCCGGAGTACCTAAACTGGACAGGGAAAAAGTGGCCGTTGAAACCCTGGAGCAGGTGGGTCTGGCAGACAGGATGACTCATAAACCAAATGAATTATCAGGAGGACAACGTCAGCGCGTTGCTATCGCCAGAGCTCTCGTAAACAAACCATCAATAATACTGGCAGATGAGCCAACAGGTAACCTTGATAGTAAGACCTCAATCGATATCATGGGTTTACTCGATGAAATTCATAGAAAAGGGAATACGGTAATTGTTGTTACACACGAAGAGGATATTGCCAAGCATGCTGCGCGTATAATCAGGTTATTCGATGGTGAGATTGCCCAGGACTTCCGGAATGAAAAGTATATAAAGGCATAAAGCAGGTGATCTGAGGTTATTTAGCTTCCTGTTTTTACTCTTACTTTTTCCTTTATACTTTTTACTTTTTTTTAAATCATGAAGATCTATACTCTTACAGGTGATGATGGTACAACTTCATTGTCGGGAGGCAGGAGGGTACCAAAACATTCTATTCGTGTAGAAGCTTATGGTTCTGTAGATGAACTTATTGCATGGATAGGACTCTTAAGGGATCATAAAGAAAATCAAACACGAAAAGAACTCCTTATTTATATTCAGAGCCAGTTGATGAAATGTACTGCCGCACTCGCATGCGACAGTAAAAACATAACTGGCAGAAAAATCTTACCTGATCCTGAATGCATTTCTGTAATTGAAAAAGAAATTGACACTATGGAAGAGAGCCTTACTCCATTGAATAACTTTATTCTTCCCGGAGGGAATATACTCGTATCATATTGTCATATAGCCCGATGTGTATGTCGAAGGGCGGAGAGGGCAGTTTTAAGGTTAAACAAAACTGAAGAATCGCCTGAAATTGTGAATAAATTCCTCAACCGTCTTTCCGATTTTTTATTTGTTTTATCCAGAAAAATAGCCTTAGATCTTGATATTGAAGAGATTAATTGGCTGGTTTGAGTTGTTGAAAAACTTAAAATAAGGTATTGTTTTTTAAGTAAAATAATATATATATTTGCAAACTTTGTTTTAAGCTTTACTTAATCAGGAAAATATGTACTGGACACTTGAACTAGCATCAAAACTTGAGGATGCTCCGTGGCCTGCCACTAAGGATGAGCTGATTGATTTTGCCATTAGGTCAGGTGCCCCTATGGAAGTTATTGAAAACTTGCAGGAAATTGAAGATGAAGGTGATATTTATGAAAGTATCGAAGATATCTGGCCGGATTATCCAAGTAAAGACGACTTCTTTTTTAACGAAGATGAATACTAAAAAAAGAGGCTGATTCTCATGAGATCAGCCTCTTTTTCACTTAATGAATATATCATCCCTCTTTTTAGGTCTGAGTTGATCAAACCATTTGTATCCTTCGAGCCTGACAGGGGTTAAAGGTAGAGGAGGATCAATAAAGCCGTCAGGATTTTCATACTCAAAAATCTCAGAAACTTTCCCTTTCTCAAACCTCATCTCAATATTCGCGCATTTAGACTGCTCAACCCCTGCGACAGCATTTCCGTCAAGAAGATAAAATAATATTTCTCCATTGCCTTTTATATATATCTTATACAATTCATTGTTTTTGAAATAACCGATTAGTGACCGTCCTTTTATCTGATCAAATCTTACAGTATCAACCTGCTGGGCGATAAAAGCATCATGATACAGCTCAAGCCGGTCAGTCTGTCGGTTTTTGGTAAATACAGCCATCGAGTCTGAAGTCAGCTGGTCATCTCCTGTCCAGATTACAGGAGCAGTATAAAGTCTTATAACTGAATCCTGAAAGGAATAAGAGAGTGAATCGCATTTTGCCTGCAGGTCTTTACTGAAAATACGGCAACCATAGTAAGCCCTCATCAGTCTGTATCCATTTCCTATGGTGTCAGATACCATCACCGACTTAATCGTATCACCATGCAGGAACAGTGAGTCTTGTTTTGAAATTTGAATGAATACTGCCCTGTCAGTAACCAGAAACCTTTCAGGTTGTTTATAATACCAGGCATAGTTGCCCTCAATAGCTATTTTATTGGCGGTGTCTTCAATGACAACGTTTCTGAAAGATTCTCCATATCCGGTACTGTCATTAAAAAACAATGAATCACCGTGAATAATTTGTTTCCGGTTGTCAATCATGGCGTTTTTCCAAACAGAAGTGACTTCTTTCTTTGTATCGTACCACCCTCTTTCACAGTAGAGATAGAGGCTGTCGCCATTTAACTCTGTAGGTCCGGTGAAATATGCTATTTCTGATATTGTGTTGTAATCCATAGTATCTGCAGTCATGACATAATCAGGATTCACTATTTTTACGCTATCCTTGAAATGAAACAGATTTTCTCCTGCATAATAAACACCAATAATACTTGTAAGAGTATTTTTAGCATTCGTTATTCTTCCTCTTTCAGTGTACCGCGCGATTCTGGTATTTACATCATAATGTATTGAATCTGTATACAGATGAGTTTCTTTATCAATCAGTACAACATTGGTTTTCACAAATGCCAGTCCGGTTTTTCCGTCATAGAAAAGATAATCTCCATAAAGATTGAGGGTATCGCCTTGTTGAATATGAATTTTGCTGAAAGCTATTACCTGATTCTTATCGGGATAAAAATGCGCACTGTCGCACCACATCTTGATCTGGTTGTCCTGAAGCCGTACATTTCCAAGAAGATGGTGAACATCCCTTCCTGTTTGCGGATCTTTTACAATATAACCCACATCAGCATTTTTCAGTTCTATTCTCTTCTTGTTTGTTTGATTGCCAGGTACATCCTCAGATTGAACTGAAGAAACAAATAACAGAATAATCGTGGCATAAAAAAAATGTCTTATAAAAGTATTTTTGACCAGGTGTTTTACACAATTTATTTTAGCCATCCTGTTTGTAAAAAGTCACATGATTTTAATTCATCGCTTATTTTAATATAAGTGATGCCAATTTTGTTCTTTACCCATTTATCAAATACTTCAGCTCTTTCTTTAACCAGAGCAGCATCATATATATTCTGATAATCGTCTTTCAGATTTGCAGTATGTGCCGGCAGGACATTGTCAAGCTTTACAATTCTGAAAACCTGGTTATTATTTTCATCTGTTGTTTTAAAAGGATCAGAAATTTCTCCAACCTTCATATCCCTTATTTTTACATACATCTCCTGGTTTAACTCCTCAAGAGTAAACCATGTGATACGTGAAGAAGGATTTGAACTTACCAGTTTGCCTCCGTTAATCCTGCTGTCTTTGTGTGTTGAGAAACGCAAGGCAGCTGTTTCAAATTTCATACTGTCTTTCCTGATCAGGTTAGCAAGGCTGTCGAGTCGGGCAATTGCTTTTGCTGACTGCTCAGGTTTGACTTTCGGTTTTATAAGAATATGACGTGTATTAACCATATCGCTTTTGCGGTCGATTAGCTGAATTATGTGGAATCCGTATTTTGATTCTACAATTTTGGAGACAGTATTTTTTGTCAGACTGAACGCAGCATCTGCATATGGCTTTTCAAGTTCGCCACGAACCCGGAATCCGATTTCACCACCCAATTTTGCGGTTTCGGGATCCTCAGAGTACATTATTGCTTCTACATTAAAACTCTTTCCGGCAAGTATCTGACCTCTTATGTCAAGAAGCTTCTGTCGGGCTTCAGCTTTATTCTCCTCATTTTCGGGAGGATCTACCTGAATTAAGCTGATCTGATATTTTGCAGGAATAACCGGGATACTGTCTTTAGGAAGTGAATTATAATACTTTTTCAAGGCAACAGGTGTAATTGTGATATTCTTGGCAATCTTGCTCTGAACTTCACCAACGACTTGTTGTTCTATAAGGTTTTTCTTAATATCCCTTCTTATTTCAAGCATGCTCTTCTTAAAGTATGTTACAAGTGCCTCTTCACTTCCTGCTGTCCTTATGGCATCATTCATCCTCATGTTCAGATCTCCGTCCACCGCGTCATCTGCGACGTTTATACTATCAATCCTTGCCTGATCCATGAAGAGTTTTGAAACAAGCATCTGCTGAAATACTCTGCATGTGAGTTGATCGAAAGGAGTTTTATCACCGTTTCTTTTCAGATCAGCAATCGTATTCTCCAGGTCAGAAAGATAAATAACCTCATTCCCTACAATAGCTGCAACTGATTCAACAAGTATCTGAGAATTAGCGATAAATACTCCTGGCAGAAACAAAAATATCAGTGTCAGGCAAAATTTCAATTTTCTTTTATTCATTATATGATTTTTTAAAAATGTATGGAGGAATCCTGATTGAATTAATTATTTATAAATTTTAAAAGTGTTCTGTTTAAGCGCATCATTGTAAATTCCATTTTCGAGTGATTGAATAAATTCAAATCTCCTTGTATTCCAGATAATTCTCTTTATATCATCCCTTACATATTCAAAAGGCGCAAGGGTAGATCGTAGTCTGTAATCGCGTATTGATACCAGGTAGACTGAAGTGGAATCGGTTGTTTCAAAAAATGTGTTTCCCTTGAGAAAATCTTCCTCGTTTTCAATATCCTGCTGCAGCTCAACTGTAAGCCTGTCCATTGGAACCCATTCTTCGTTGAAATCATCGAATTTTTCAGCAAACTGATAACATAAGCCTTCCAGTTTCTGCAGATCATTATGATCATTTGAACGGGCAAGTACTCTAATTTTTTTGAGATCCGGAGTTTCCAACGGTATCTTTATGAATAGAGCTTTTACAATATTCGAAGTGAGTACAAAACTATTTTCGTTAGAGGCATAATAATTCTCAAGTTCTTCACTGGTTAATACAGTATCCAGTTTCTCCAGAATCATCTGTCGCTGATACTGGTAGATAACCAGATTTGACCTGGTTTCCTCCAGCTGTTTAGCTATTTCATTT
>Ga0302167_10001374_pt1 | contig 10547 bp, 7 predicted proteins | sample I_Fen_N1_1_FD_193496 | JGI IMG/M metagenome (GOLD analysis project Ga0302167, IMG submission 193496) | Peat permafrost microbial communities from Stordalen Mire near Abisko, Sweden - I_Fen_N1_1 | ecosystem: Environmental > Terrestrial > Soil > Wetlands > Permafrost | place: Sweden: Abisko...
CACGTGACCCCAAAAACTGGTCGGTAAAAGCATCCAACGATACGCTGAGAGGATGGACTGTCTTAAATACGCAATCTAAACAAAGTTTCGCATCCCGGGAACTGGCTAAAACCTATACTTTTGCGAATAAAGTTGCCTATAAATTCTACCGGTTGCATATAACCGAATCGAACTATTCAACCACTTCGACCATGTTGGGCGAATTGGCTTTCGGGTCGGACATCCTGATTCCTGCAAGAGATACAATACCTCCGACGGCATTTACGGCTACTCCGGGTGCAGTCACCCAAAACAGTGTGGAGTTATTGCTCAATGCAACCGACAATTCAGGATCTGTGAACTATACAGTCTCGTATGGTCCGGGACCAACTGTTATGAATGTAACGGGGATTTCAGGAGTCCAAACATCCTGTATTGTTTCCGGATTAACACCGGGCACCAGCTACACGTTCTCTGTCATTGCAAAAGATAGCATGTCGAACCCGGCAGCCAACAATCCGGTTGCGGTAGTGGCAAACACCACCTCGCCACCCACTCTTGTTGTTACATCTTCGCCCGGTGTCCCTTCGCCGTATTTATTGTCGTACCTGACGGATGGAAATCCGGCTACCAGCTGGAAGGTGTTGAGCCCGCATGCGTCTTTTATAACCTTTGAATATGCAACTGCTCAGATATTTAACAAACTGACACTAACATCATCTGATGATAATCAATCACGCGACCCTAAAAACTGGTCGGTAAAAGCATCCAACGATACGCTATCAGGGTGGACTGTATTAAACGCCCAATCAAATCAAAGTTTTGCTTCCCGTGAACTGGACAAAAGTTATTCGTTTACGAATAATATTGCCTATAAATTCTACAGGCTGCATATAACCGAATCGAACTATTCAACTACTTCGACCATGTTGGGAGAATTGGCTTTCGGGTCGAATGTTTCCGTTCAATCTGTCAACATGAAACAAGAGATACTGAATGATACTTTAAATGTAACATATAATTCGCATTCAGATAATGCAAGTTTCGAAGATAAGCAAATGATAATTTTTAACTCAGGTAGAACTTTATTTGTTCAAAACCTGTCAGATAAAAAAGCGGATGTATATCTATGCACTATTTACGGTCGGTTTATTCTAAAACAACCAATTGAAAGTAATACTACAACAATTTTACCTTTGAATTTTCCTGCAGGTTTATATCTGGTTACAAGTGTTTCAACGGTTGGAAAAACGACTAAAAAAATCATAATCCCCTGATCCATGATAAAGTCATTTAATATTTATTCTCTTTCTCTTTATCAAACGCAATATAAATGAGAATAAAGGGAAAAAAAACATTCTAATTTCAGGTAGATTTAAATATAAGTTGCAAGTTTCACTACTCATTTTTATCTCCTAAACGTCGGAACTAATAGAGTTTCGACGTTTTTAATTTGGGTTAATCCAATTAAAATCTTGTGTTGTTTAATGTGTTTTTTATATAAATTGTGTCTTTGTATTATTATATTAAATTTTAACTAATTATTTTTGTCGTCAATTTTTAAACTTCGAATTTTAATTTTATGAATCGGTATCTTCACTTCTTAGGATTGTTTTTATTTTTGTTTATTTCCTTCCCCGTTCAATCGCAATCAACAGGCAATGTTTCTTACCTCTTAAGAGGAATTTTAGTAGACTCAGTGTCGAGGGAATCCATTCCGTATGTTACAGTGTCACTTTCAACTGCCGAAAAACCGGATATCTTTATTAAGCGAATTCCTTCGGGCGTTAAGGGTGATTTTGAATTGACATTATCCAAATCGGGTAACTACCGGTTGATTTTCGAATCTGTTGGAATGAAAAAGCTGACACGTACGGTTACAACAGTTGCCAATCAGAATACGATCGAAATGGGTAAAATAAATATGGCTGCTTCCGATCAGAAACTCTCGGGTGTTACCGTTGTAGCCAGTAAACCGCTTGTACAAGTCGATCTGGATAAAATCAGTTATGATATAAAATCGGATCCCGAGTCGAAAAGCAACAATGTCCTGGACATGTTGAAAAAAGTACCGATGGTTACCGTTGATGGCGAAGATAACATTCAGGTGAAAGGATCCTCCAATTTTAAAGTCTACGTCAATGGCAAGCCTTCCAACATGACTGCAACAAATCCATCACAGGTGTTAAAGAGTATGCCGGCATCCAGCATTAAAAGCATAGAAGTGGTTACAGAACCCGGAGCTAAATACGAGGCCGATGGTGTTGGTGGTATCATTAATATTGTGACTGAAAAAGCCATGGCAGGATATACAGGAAATGTTCAGGCAGGGGTCGATAGCAAAGGTGGTTACAACGGAGGTGTTTATTTCTCAACTAAAACAGGTAAACTGGGGATCACTGCCAATCTGAATTATAATAAACATCTCGACCCGGGAAGAATCAGTGATATGTATCGTGAAAATACCACAGGAGGAATAGGTGGAAAATACCTGTATCAAAATTCAACAACCGACATGAACTATACCTTTTTTTACGGGAATCTTGAAGCCAGTTACGAAATTGATTCCCTGAATCTGATCAGTCTGACTCTCGGCGGGCATAACGGTGAACACCGGGCCTTTGTAAACGGCAGCTCGCTGAATCTGGATGACCAACGTGATACTCTGACTGCTTTTAGTCAATATTCCGATGCCTCCGGAACGTGGGGAGGCGAAGAACTGTCACTTGATTATCAACACTCGTATAAAAAACCGGATAAACTGTTGACTTTCTCCTATAAACTCGGTAATACACCGAATAATACCGATAATTATTCTAAAATTGCAGGTATTAAGAATTACAAGAATGACGAACAAAAAATTGTAAGCAAAGCCCAGGGCAACGAACATACTTTTCAGGTAGATTATATCGAACCTTTCAACAAAATACATGTTCTGGAAATTGGGGCCAAATATATTTTACGGTTGAATAACAGCGACAACCTCTATCAGACATTTAACGATACGATTGGTAAATGGATTAATACTCCGGGTAGAAATACCAACGACATGAAGCAGACTCAAAATATCCTGGGCATGTACGGGAGTTATACGTTGAAACTAGATAAAATCAGTTTTAAAGCAGGGGTCCGTTACGAGCATACCAATTCGGATGTGGTTTTTGATCAGAATCCGTCACTGAATTTTGGTTCTCCATTTGATAATCTGGTACCATCAGTGAGTGCCAATTATAAACTTACTGCCGGATCGAACATTAAACTTGCCTACAACCAACGAATCAGCCGACCGGGAATCTGGTATTTAAATCCTTTTTACGATGATACCAATCCTCAATCGGTTACTCAGGGTAATCCGAAATTAAATGCAGAAGTTGATAATTCGTTCTCAGTAAATTATGGCAATTTTTCTCAAGCTGTAAATTTTAATGCCAATCTGTATACTTCGTTTACTAATAACTCCATTGTAAGCATCAGTAAACTGTTGGCCAGTGGGGTAATGTATACTACGTATGAGAATATTGGTCTGGTAAATAATTCGGGACTAAATATGTATGCCAGTTGGCAAATTAACAAAATGATCCGTTTCAATGCAAACGGAAGCGGAACCTATTCGAAATTCAAGACAAATGATGGAAGTGGATTAGAAAACAGTGGAACGCGTTTTACCATTTCTGGCGGTACTCAATTTACTCTACCTTACGACCTGAAAATGAATTTGAATGGCGGTTATTTTTCGTCCGGAGTATCTTTGCAGGGTACCAATCCATCTTTCCATTACAGCGGCTTATCTTTCAGTCGGGACTTCCTGGATAAAAAACTGAATGTTTCCATACGAATTCAGGATCCTTTCGAAGGAACTAAACAAATGAAATTTACCACTCAAACCCTTTTGTTTTATCAACAAACCGATATGATCATGAAGGGTCGTTCGTTTGGGCTGACGGCTAGTTACCGTTTTGGCGAAATGAAAGCACAAATTAAAAAGGCGCAACGAGGAATCAATAATGAAGATGTAAAAGCCGGAGAAAGCCAGTCCGGTGGAGCACAGTAACTCAAATAGAATTTGCAATTGTTCGCATGCTACCGTTTGTTTCTTATCGTTTTTGGTCCCTCAAGTGGTTTAAAAGCCACATAAATAAAAAATAAAAGATAAACAAAATCTGTTAAAAATGCCATTCCATTTCGGAGTGGCTTTTTTTTTAAGTATCCATTGAATCAATGCACTATCCTTTTTGAAGCGTTCTGATCAGTATTTAAGATTTATCTGTAAAGTGATATGCTTAATTTAAACCGAAGTGAAACCACAAATTTATTAAACTGGAGTGAAGCAATCGGTTGGAGGAGATTAAACATACGGAAGGAATCATCCCTGAAATCAAGAACCAGATCGTTAAAAACCCTCCTGTTTTTTGCTTTTTCTATATCCAAAATGTCCACTTATTGGTGTGTTTTTATTTAGATTCCGTCCACTTTTCATTGAGGGTAGATTGGGGGTTCATAGGGGGTTGGTTGGGGGTTCATTGGGCCCAAGCCCTTTATACCCCCAATCAATCCCCAGCTAACTCTTAATCTTTTCTCAATATAGAATAGACCTAAGCAAAATGAGAGGTGGACGAATGAAGAAGAAATTCGAAATGAGAGGTGATTATGTAGTCGGTAGTTTTGAACCGGATAATTTTTCAAATAATCAACTAATTTATTTATTCTGTATAATTATTTGTATCATTTATATTCAAAATCTTTAATACCAAGAGTTTTTGTTCAAAAATGCGTATCTTTGCAATCATATTAATATATTTTCAATGAGATTTGACGAACTTCCCCTTTGTGATGCCGTATTAGACGGATTGCAAGCCATGAATTTTAAAGAAGCCACTCCGGTTCAGGAACAAACCATACCAGTAATCCTTCAAAAGCGTGATGTAATTGCATGTGCCCAAACCGGAACAGGTAAGACAGCCGCTTTTATTCTACCCCTTTTACATAATCTGCAATCCGAATCGCATGATGAGGATAAAGTAAACGCCATAATTATGGCTCCAACCCGCGAGTTGGCACAACAAATCGACCAGCAAATGGAAGGTTTTTCGTACTTCACTTCTTTTTCGTCGGTAGCTGTATACGGGGGAAATGATTCGCAAGCCTGGGATACTCAACGACGGGGGTTGCAAAAAGGTGCCGATGTAGTGATTGCTACTCCCGGACGATTACTTTCGCATATTAACCTCTATGACATCGATTTTTCGCACGTAAAATACTTTATTCTGGATGAAGCCGACCGTATGCTCGATATGGGATTCTTCGATGATATTATGCAGGTGGTAAACCGTTTGCCAAAAGACCGCCAGACGATTATGTTCTCGGCCACCATGCCTCCAAAGATCAGATTACTCGCCAAATCGATTATGCACGATCCGTTTGAAGTGAAAATTGCCGTATCCCGTCCGCCCGACAGCATTATGCAAACCGCTTATATCTGTAATGAAGGTCAAAAACAGGGCATAATCCGTCATTTATTCGTGGATCATGAAACCACGAAAGTTATTATATTCTCCGGTTCTAAACTGAAGGTAAAAGAGCTTTTCAAAACATTCCGTCAAATGGGATTGTCGGTAGGTGAAATGCACTCCGACCTGGATCAGGTACAACGCGACCACATCATGCACGAATTCCGTAACAACCGTGTAAATATACTTGTTGCTACGGATATAGTATCCCGTGGAATTGATATTGACGACATTCAGTTGATTATCAACTACGATGTTCCTCACGATGCTGAGGATTATGTTCACCGTATCGGACGTACAGCCCGCGCCAGTGCAAAAGGAATGTCCATTACGTTTGTTTCGGTGGAGGAACAATATAAATTCAAACAAATTGAAGAATTTCTTGAAAAGGTTATCTATAAAATCCCCATGCCTGCCGAATTAGGAGAATCACCTGAATACAATCCCGAAAAGAACAAACATTTTAAAAAGACTTTCGCCAAAGGAAAAGGATCTTTTCAACGAAGTAAGGTTAGAAAATAATTCTCTATCGGCATTTAAGAATACCTGAATTGAAATAACAGGGTTTTAATAAATCGGTTTTATACTTTGAAATACAGACAGGATTACATTTAATAATCGATTTTATTAAATGTAATCCTGTCTTTTTTTTTATTTAATTAGCAAGAAATATTTTCCCTTTTTATCTTTTCAAATTCAATTAAACACATTCGGATTATCTTTACCCTGACACATTGAAATCCCTAACCTAAACAATTCCACTTATTTCTATCCTTTCTCTTTAGCTGGTTGCAGAAGTCTGTCAACGATTACAACAATGTGGAACGGTCAGTGATTCATAGTTCTGGAATTCAGCTTCAGCATTCTATTTTGTTTGATAATAGTCACGTATTATTCTGCATTTTGGAAGTCCGGTTTTTAAAAAGATGATGCTAAAAACAGAAATAAGGAGCCTACCGGACTAAAAAGTTTATGTAACTTTGCAGGCAATACAATTCCTGACAATGACAGACCGTTTTCCGTATCCTATCCTTCCCAGAGAGCAACTCATCAGACAAATGAATGGTCTGGCAGCTAAGGGTTCTCCTTTTCTTTTTATCATCAATTATAAAGCCGATGGGGGATATGTCATCCCTGGTGATAAACTTGATTCTGATTATATTCGGTTTCAATTTGAATATGAAACCAGAACACGGAACCCGGAACGCGGAACACAGAACATTGAACGCGGAACATTGAACGCGGAACGCGGAACACAAAACGCGGAACATAAAACGTTGGTATGGAACGTAGATCCCCTTAGTTTAAACGACTATAAACCAAAGTTTGAATTTGTGCAGGCTCAAATGCAATTGGGCAATTCATTCCTGGTTAATCTGACGCAACCGACAAAGGTTCGTACTAACCTTTCGTTGCTCGATATCTACAACCAAAGTACAGCAAAGTACAAATTATGGATGGAAAATTCAATTCTGGTTCTTTCTCCCGAGACGTTTGTGCGAATTGAAGGAACTGTCATTACTTCTTTTCCAATGAAAGGAACCATAGATGCCAACATTCCGGGAGCAGACGAAATTATTTTAAACGATCCCAAAGAAATGGCCGAGCATGCTACCATTGTCGATTTGATACGCAATGATCTCAGCCTGGTAGCCGGGGAAGTTGAAGTAAAGCAATACCGGTATCTCGATAAAATTAAAACGAATAAACAGGATTTATTGCAGGTCAGTTCCGAGATATCAGGGATACTGGCTGATACCTATCGGGAGCATTTAGGAAATATTATATTTGCCCTGCTTCCTGCAGGTTCTATCAGCGGTGCCCCAAAAACTAAAACACTCGAAATAATTCACGAAGCAGAGGGCTATGAACGAGGATTCTATGCCGGTATCTGTGGCTTTTTTGATGGCGAAAATCTAGACTCAGGGGTGATGATCCGTTATATCGAACAGGAGACTGATGGTTTGACTTTTAAGAGCGGGGGTGGAATCACTGCCCAAAGTGAGCTGATTAAAGAATATGAAGAACTTATCCAAAAAGTATATGTGCCGGTTTATTGAGTCTGTTCAATTGAATGATGGCGTTTTTAAGCGTCTGGATCTTCATCAGGAGCGTGTGATAAGAGCGATGACAGATTTCTATCCAAAAGATCAGATCATCGATTTAAAGTGTGTCTTGATGCGTACTTCGTTTCCAACCGGAGGGCTCTATAAATACCGGGTAGTTTATGATTCAGAAATCAGAAAAATTGAATTCATACCCTATATGAAACGCGAAATTCATTCACTGAAACTGGTGGAAACCCGGATGGAAAGCTCACACTATAAAAAAGAGGACAGAAACCTGTTGAATGCTGCCTTTGCATTACGGGGTGATTGTGATGATGTAATTCTGGTTAAAGACGGTTGGTTAACCGATACTTCATTTGCAAATATTGCACTGTATGATGGACTCAATTGGATTACACCGCAGATTCCTTTGATATATGGTGTAAACCGTACTCAGCTGCTCAGGGAGGGTGTGTTGACGGAGAAAAATATAAACTATGCCGATCTGGTGAACTTTAAGCGCGTTTCACTGTTTAATGCTATGAATGAGTTTGGCAGTATTGAATTGGATATTTCATCAATCCGGCATTAAATATATGAATATAGTAAATTTAATGTTCATTTGATTTTGATTTGTAAGAAAAATAATCAATTTATTTTCACTCTGTATTTGCAGGTTAAAAAAAATGCTGTATCTTTGCAATGCTTTTAAACAAAACAATGAACAAAAATTATTTACATATTCTCCTACTCGGTATTATTATTCTCTTGCAAAACAAGTAGAAGTGAGTATGGTGTGTAGTAAACTACAATTTATATAAATAGCCTTTCTCACTTCGGTGTGGAAGGCTTTTTTAATATCAAATTTTCAAAACAGACAATAAAATGGATAGATTATTTATTTTTGACACCACTCTGCGCGATGGTGAACAGGTTCCTGGTTGCCAGTTGAATACAATTGAAAAAATTCAGGTAGCACGTGCATTGGAACTTTTAGGAGTAGATGTAATCGAGGCTGGTTTCCCAATATCCAGTCCGGGTGATTTTAATTCGGTGGTTGAAATATCAAAAGCAGTTACCTGGCCAACGATTTGCGCGCTCACACGCGGAGTTCAAAAAGATATCGATGTTGCTGCCGATGCCCTTAAATATGCAAAGAACAAACGTATTCATACAGGAATAGGAACTTCCGATTTTCATATTAAATATAAATTCAACTCCAACCAGGACGAAATACTGGAACGGGCAATTGCAGCTGTAAAATATGCCAAAAAGTACGTGGAGGACGTTGAATTCTATTGCGAAGATGCAGGTCGTACTGATAATGTCTACCTGGCCAGAGTGGTGGAAGCGGTTATTAAAGCAGGAGCAACTGTCGTTAATATCCCTGACACAACAGGCTATTGTCTGCCCTGGGAATTCGGAAATAAAATTAAATTCCTGATGGAAAATGTGAAAGGTGTTCATAATGCAGTGATTTCCACTCATTGTCACAACGATTTAGGAATGGCAACTGCCAACACGATTTCGGGTGTCATGAATGGTGCCCGTCAGGTGGAAGTAACCATGAACGGTATCGGTGAACGTGCCGGCAATACAGCCCTTGAGGAAATAGCCATGATTTTGAAATGCCATAAAGGGCTAAACATTGAAACTCAAATCAATACCCAGAAAATATATTCTACCAGCCGCTTGGTTTCGAGTCTGATGAATATGCCGATACAACCCAATAAAGCGGTAGTTGGAAGGAATGCGTTTGCCCATTCATCCGGAATACATCAGGATGGAGTATTGAAGAATCGTGAAAGCTACGAAATTATGGACCCTAAAGAAGTGGGGATTGACGAAAATTCAATTGTATTAACTGCTCGTAGCGGACGTGCTGCCTTGAAACACAGATTGCACTTATTAGGCGTTGAAGTGGTTGGCGAAAAGTTGGATACTATTTATGACGAATTCTTAAAACTGGCAGACCGGAAAAAAGATATTAATGATGATGATGTCCTGTTACTGGCAGGAATGGAACGTACAGAAAAGCAACGTATAAAAATTGATTATTTGCAAGTGACCTCGGGAGTAGGAGTGAGGGCAGTTGCCAGTATTGGTTTGATTATTGCCAATGAAAAGTTTGAAGCAGCAGCTTCAGGAAATGGTCCTGTAGATGCTGCCATCAAAGCATTAAAGCAAATCATCAAACGAAACATGACGTTGCAGGAATTTACCATTCAGGCTATCAATAAAGGAAGTGATGATATTGGTAAAGTTCATATGCAGGTCGAACATCAGGGATCCATCTATTACGGCTTCGGTGCTAATACGGATATTGTTGCGGCTTCAGTTGAGGCTTATGTCAATGCCATCAATAAATTTATAAAATAAGAAAAACTGATTATCAGGAGATATTTTTGAAACTTTACGACTGAATAAAAAATATATAAACTAAAATCCCCCGTGGGGATGCAAGAGACATAATGAGTATGAAAAAAACGTTATTTGATAAAATCTGGGAAGCCCACGTGGTGTCAACCGTTGAAGAAGGACCTACCCAGTTATACATCGATCGCATGTATTGTCACGAAGTTACAAGTCCTCAAGCATTTGATGGATTGAGAAAACGCGGATTGAAAGTCTTTCGTCCGGAACAGATTACCTGTATGCCGGATCACAATATCCCGACTATCCATCAGGAAAGTCCGATAGAAGATGCCGTTTCGAAAATACAGGTAGACACGCTCACTAAAAATGCACAGGATTTTGGGTTGACTCATTATCAAATGGGTCATGAGAAAAATGGAATCATTCATGTGGTTGGTCCTGAAAATGGATTATCATTACCGGGAATGACTCTGGTATGCGGTGATTCGCATACATCCACACACGGTGCATTAGGTGCTGTTGCTTTTGGAATTGGAACCAGCGAAGTGGAAATGGTACTGGCAACACAATGTGTCTTCCAGTCACGTCCAAAAACCATGCGCATTACTATAAACGGAAAACTGAATCCAGGAGTTAC
>Ga0302167_10001380_pt1 | contig 10525 bp, 7 predicted proteins | sample I_Fen_N1_1_FD_193496 | JGI IMG/M metagenome (GOLD analysis project Ga0302167, IMG submission 193496) | Peat permafrost microbial communities from Stordalen Mire near Abisko, Sweden - I_Fen_N1_1 | ecosystem: Environmental > Terrestrial > Soil > Wetlands > Permafrost | place: Sweden: Abisko...
CTCCTGGAGAGAAGGAAGCTTACCCGGCATGGCAGGGCATGCAGTACATGCGTAATATGTTCGAGGGCCTAGCCAAGCTAGAGCCACTCGACAACGATCGCTATCCTAACATGCATTGGACGACTTTGCATGATGTGCTCTCAGCGCATCAAGTTAAGACTATTCTATAGAACTGACTAATCCTCCCAAACTAAGCTGCTGATTCAGACTAAACAGTTTATGGTACAAGAGTCTTAAGGAATGATTTTACATCAGGGTAGTTTTCAACAATACGATAAACATCACATTCCCTGCAATTAGTATTCTTACAGAGAGTTCCCTTTTCAGATGCCTCCCAACAGGGGTAAGAATTACTTAGGTAAGCCTGGCATTTTTCACGCTCTTCATTGAAGCATTGCCTGATTGCCCAACAGGGAATAAGAGCCAGTAAAGCCCTGATCCCCGCAATATTTAAACCACCTTCATTCAGCAGGTTATTAATATATTTCAGGCGTAAAATATCTACATGAGAAAATAAATTCCGGTTGGAATCTTTCTTGAATGGAATAATCAATCCCTTATCAATGTATTGCCTTATTGAATGAACCGGAATGCCAGAAAGAGAGGAGGTTGTATTCAGGGTATAGACTGGTGTGGTACTTTCAACTAAATTGTTCTCCATAATTTTAAAAAATTATCAAATTTATTTCATTCCAAAAATAAAATATCTAGTCACCATTTGACTATCAAAATTTAAACGCCTGTCAATATTTGCTAATTTAAAGTATTCGTTTACAATAGATTAAACAACTTCTTCAAAAGATAATTCAATAATGACTACCACTACAATTCTGCTGTTAATTTATTAACAGTATGATATTCAGAAATTTAAGTTATTAATTGTACTGTCGTATTAAATATAATTGCATAAATTTACTTATTATATGAATTAGTCAGTACATATATTATGAGTTTAACAACTCGTTTAAAATGTTCAATATTTTCCTGAACAATATTTCTCAGATAGAAATTGCTTTACGGAGGAATCCGAAAATCCAATACCAGAACAGAAAAATCAATAGTTTCAAAACTATTAATCAAAAGAACATATGAAACCATATATCAAAAATATTTTGACACTCTTATCTTTGCTAAGTATTATCCTTCCGATATCTCTGGCTGCACAATCTGGATCAGAAGCAATTCCTTATGGCAATAACAAAAATGCCGGAAATTTTATTGCCGTTAATGGGATAAAACTTTATTATGAAATATACGGAGAAGGTGCTCCTCTCTTATTGATCCATGGTAATGGGGGAAATATTGCCTATATGAAACCCCAAATTGAATATTTCTCTAAAAATTATAAAGTGATTGTTATGGACTGCAGAGGAAGAGGAAAGAGCGAATTAGGAAAAGACAGCCTTACATATATGCAGATGACAAAGGATATAATTAGTCTTTTAAATTCCTTACATCTCGACTCAACTTATGTAATTGGAAGAAGCGATGGTGGTATTATTGCATTAATGATGGCAATTTATTATCCTGATAAAGTGAAAAAAGCGGCGGCATTTGGTGCAAATCTCACTCCCGATACAACAGGACTTTATTCATTTTCTTATAAGGAAGTGATACAAGACAGGAAACACGCTGATGAAATGATTTCTAAAAATGATAAATCTCAAAACTGGTATGTGATACAGCAGAGAAATCGCCTCATGGAGTTTCAACCACATATTTCAGCTAACGATCTGCACAAAATCAAATGCCCGGTTTTAATACTATCATGTGACAGGGATTTAATCCCGGAAGAACATACTTTATTTATTTACCGAAATATTCCTAAAGCTAACCTCTGTATCTTCCCAGGAGAAAATCACTTTGTCACAAAAAATAATCCAAATCTGTTTAACTCAGCGGTAGCGAAGTATTTTTCAGAGCCCTTTAAAGGTGAAGAACTGAGGCATGGCAACTAAAGTTGTTATGAAGTCTTCGAGCCAATAAATATTTTCTATCATTAAAATTAACAAGATGAAATGAACAGATTAATGAGTCAAAAAATTAAACCAAAATGAAAAAAGTAATTTTCTTTCTTACAATCATCTTTATTGCACAAAGTTGCAAACAAGGCAAATTAAACCAGGTCAGAGAAGATAATAAGGAATTTGCCACTTTCCTTGATAAATATTACAATGAAAGGATGGAACTGTATCCGTTAGAAGCTACCAATACCGGTGATAACCGTTTCAATAATTTATTACCTGCAGATTTTACTGCTAGTTACCGTAAAAAGTTAATAGACTTTTTTGATCGATATCAGAATTCCTTGAAAGCTTTTAACAGAGAACAATTGAATGACAACGATAAAATAAGCTTTGATATTTTCAGGTACGAAATTTATATAAGCCCGAAATTATTAAATAGTTTTTACATGAATTTCTATTATTATATAGGCTTTCGTTATATGCCCTTTGATCAGTTTAATGGCATTCCGTTACTATTTGGTCAGATGGGTAGCGGTACCGGGATCCAACCATTTAAAACAGTAGTCGATTATGAAAATTGGATTCAACGTGCAACTGCATTTAGTTCATGGACTGATAGCGCTATAGTTTATTTCAAAAAAGGGATGGCTTTAAACATTGTCTTACCCAAAGCTGCTGTTTTAAAAATGATACCCCAGATGAAGGCTATGGTTACTGATTCTGCTACAAAGAGCCTGTTTTATGAACCTGTAAAATTAATGCCTGCAAATTTTAGTGAGGCCGACAGGAAGAGGTTAACCTCCGCATATATTAATCTAATTAATGAACAAATTGTGCCCTCTTATAGAAAACTAGCCGCGTTTTTACAAACAGATTATTTACCAGATGCACGAAATACAACAGGAATAAATGCCTTGCCAGGCGGAGATAAATATTATGATTTCTTAGTCAAATACTGGACAACCACCAACAAAACACCCGATGAAATTTATAAGGTTGGTATTTCAGAAGTAAAACGCATCAGGGATAAGATGGAGTTGATAAAATCTTCTGTACATTTTAAGGGTGACCTCAAGGCTTTTTTTGAATCCATGAAAACTGATAGACAATTCATGCCTTATAAGTCGGCCAGTGACGTGCTGAACGCATTTCGCAGCATTCAAACCCGTATTGACACAAACGTAAAAAAAATGTTTAGCAAAACCCCAAAAACAAAATTTGAAATACGACAAACGGAAGCCTTTCGGGCAGCCAGTGCAAATGCAGAATATCTTCAAGGTCTGGCTGATGGAACAAGGCCCGGTATTTTTTATGTACCTATTTTAGATGCAACAAAATTCAATGTCACTTCAGGGATGGAAAGTCTGTTTCTGCACGAAGCTATACCGGGCCATCACTACCAGATGTCCCTGCAAATGGAAAACGACCATCTTCCAATGTTTCGTCGTTTTATCTGGTATGGTGCTTATGGAGAAGGGTATGCTTTATATTGCGAAAGTCTTGGCAAAGAGTTGGGCCTCTATACCGATCCATATCAGCAAATGGGAGCTTTAGGCGAAGAGATACACAGAGCCATTCGCCTGGTGGTTGATGTAGCTATACACACGGGTAAAATGACTAGGGAAGAAGCTATAAAATACAATATGGATAATGAAGCTATCAGTGAAGAAGATGCAACTGCTGCAATAGAACGTTATATGGTTTATCCTGGGCAGGCGTTGAGTTATAAAATCGGTGAGTTAAAAATAAGGGAGTTGAGGGAAAAATACACAAAGCAATTGGGGAACAGGTTTAAACTTTCTGATTTTCATGATGAGTTTTTAAAAGATGGTTGCATGCCATTAAACATATTAGAAAAGAAAATGGATGATTGGGCAAACAGGCAGAATAGAAACTAATACCTTTAGTGTAAAATAGTAAGTCTAATTTAGTCCAATATGGTAAAAACAATCAGAAGAATCGGTCATTGTCGGGAATATATAAGAATGACAGTTCTCCTGGTTTTATTCCTGGCAACAACATCAGCAATTGACGCACAGAGGGCTAGAGCACGTGATTTAGGAATTCCGCTTGATGGAATTCCCGGCGATTTAAACGCGATTACTGATGTCAGAGGTGTAGAAGTCGGACAGGTAACCCTCATCTCAGGTGAGGGTAAATTAATTGTCGGTAAAGGGCCTGTACGAACTGGTGTCACAGCAATTTTGCCAAGAGGGAAAAAATACGATCCTGTTTTTGCAGGATGGTATACTCTGAATGGTAATGGTGAAATGACCGGAACAACCTGGGTTGAGGAATCAGGTTTTTTGGAAGGTCCGGTTATGATTACAAATACTCATAGCGTTGGTATAGTCAGAGATGCTGTAATTGAATGGGAGTATAAAAATAATATTTTTGATCCTCTGCCTGACGAGCCAAATGTCTTCTGGGCCTTGCCGGTAGTTGCTGAAACCTACGATGGGGATCTGAATGATATTAATGGATTTCACGTTAGAAAAGAACATGTTTTTGATGCTTTGAATAATGCAAAATCCGGCAAGGTTGACGAAGGAAGCGTTGGAGGTGGAACCGGGATGATCTGTCACGATTTTAAGGGAGGAACAGGTACTTCTTCACGCAAAGTGACAGTTGGTTCGAAGGATTATACGCTGGGTGTCCTGGTTCAGGCGAACTATGGCATACGCAGGACTTTTACGGTTGCAGGGGTACCTGTTGGCAAGGAAATTACGGACCTTATGCCGGAAATTGATCCTTTAAAAAAAGATGAAGATCGCGGATCTATAATAGTAATCGTTGCAACTGATGCACCATTGCTTCCACATCAGCTGAAACGACTGGCCAGGAGGGTTCCGATAGGTATAAGTAAGATGGGTGGATATGCAGGTAATTCTTCAGGGGATATTTTCATAGCATTCTCTACAGCAAATCCGGGCGCAGCAAACAGAGTGGAAAACCAGCTGCTGGAGATGATACCTAACGAAGAAATGAGTCCTCTTTTTGAAGCTACGTCACAGGCAACGGAAGAATCAATATTAAATGCACTGATTGCCGCAAAGGATATGACAGGAAAAAACAACACCAAAGTTTATGCATTGCCACAGGATCGGTTAATTGAAATTTTGAAAAAGTATAACAGAATTAAATAGCAGTTTTGTACTCAATCATAGTATCGTTAATCCCGCTCAGGATTTGAAATTGCCAGAGAAAAATCGTTATTAGGTAACAGATTTGAACATTTGATATTTTATTGCAAAATTATCATAACGTAATGGCAAGCATAATTCCAGACTATGAATATGACATCTGCCTTCACAATGCTTCGGCAGACAAGTCTTCATCAGCTATCATCAGAAAGACAATGAAGGCGACAGCTGGGTGAGTGAGTTTGTTGATTCGCTTATTGCAAAAGCAGGTCAGTCTAACCATTACTGGCCGGCCAGATTACACTTAGCATACAAACTTAACAACAAGCATTTAGCCCCGGCCTGGTATGGTCAATATTATTCGCCCAACTATAGTCATGACAACAAGTTTTTCCCTGCTTAAAACTATTTAAGCATTTTTATCATGCCAGCAAATTGTTCTTTGCTGAACAATTTCACTGATTCAACCCTTACATTGCCCTGGGAGCTCAATCCTACTGCCCAGGCAAGAGCTGCTTCATCGCTCGTAGACTCGCCAACTGATACATAATCGTATTTGCCGATTGCGATCCAGAATCCGACTAATTTTCCTCCGGCCTTTTCAAAAGCCTTAAGACCTGTTTCTATTCGTTCCGGTGCTTCCTTGACACTTTTAATGCCCTGATCTGTTAATTTCATCAACATCATGTAAGTAACCATTTTAAAATCCTCCTTAAATTTAGTTAAACATCTAACTCAAGTTGCTTGTAATTAAAAAGTACAATATAATTGCTCAGTTTAAATACTGCAAAAGACATATTATCTGTACTGACGAAATCAAATATCTATAAAGGTATACTATTAATTCCAATTTAATCATACATTTGTCATTATATAATTCTGAATATCATGCTGTTAATAAATTAACAGCATAATTGTAAGTGAAAACAATTTTCCTGGCCACTTTCTAAATATTTTCACCCGACGGCAAGTATAATTCCGGTTATTTACCGTACCTATTGTGATACAAAATTATTTACACTACCGTTTTGTTTGAAACTCATTTGATCTTGCTGTCTATATCTTTTATGTAAACATCTCTATAGATTAATAGTTTTTCACATAACGTTGACAGTTCATATTTCAATTTTGGCAAGCTATCGCCTGTGTAGAGATCATATTCCGATTTGCTTATTATTTCATTGTCTGAATAATAAGGGTATAACTCAGCATAAGTGTTTTCAAAAGCTCTTTTTATAACATCGGGAGAAAGCTGATTCAATAATTCCCTGAGTTGTATCAGGTATTGCTTATAGAGATACGGATCGCTGACTATTTTTCTATCCAGAAGATCTTCTGTTGAAAAAAACAATTTACCTGCACGGAGTTTCCTGTTCAGAACATTTCCTTCATGCGGGGCAGCAGAAAACAAATCATCATAATCCCAGGGAATAATATTATATTTATTAATATCCTTATCGACATAGAAAAAGACTTCATCGGTATAGTCGCCATTTCTCACGAAAAAATTGAAAGCAATCCATTTCATATAAACTTCGATGTCGAGCAAATTTGACAACACTTTATAAAGTTCCTCACCTTCATATTTATTCAATGAACTGTAAATCTGTCTGAAGTTATCCTTGTAATTTTTTGCATCGTCACTTGTGGTTTCTATGCCTGTTTTTATCTTATCAATGGCATGGTTATATCCTCTGCGAATCAACAAAGGAGACTTTTTCATTTTCATTGCCCAATCCTCAGGCCGTTCAATTACCATATAGATCCCTTCAGTCTGACCATTTATACGTAGTTCGCAAAATGAATAAAAAAGATTAAAAAGATGGCAACTCCCCATCATTTCAAAAGCTAAACGGTTGCTACCGTAGTTTTTGTCCATGGAAAGACTTAGAACAACGAACTTTTTAAATGATTCAGTTCTGTCTCCATGTCGAAATGATGCATTGGATTTAAGATCAAAAGTGAAGCTTTTTCTTCTGAAACTGAGTGATGATTGTCCCCTGGTGCTGATTGCTTCAGGAACCAAAGTGTCACGATTTATTATCAGCATGGTAGCTGTAACGCTGATTTTCTCACCGGTAATAGCCTGGATTTTTTCGTAATTTGTATACGCTGTATTAAAACTGATTGAATTTTCAATCTTCCTTTCTGATTCGATGAAAACTAAGGTGTCATCAAATTTTTGTGTCGTTTGGCTATTGGAATTGGAAATCAATATGGTGGAAAATAATGATATTGATAATATTAATTTCAAATTGAGATTCATATCAGTAAGATTTGAATAACTCTCTCTCCCTCTCCTTAATGTCAGATTATAATGCAATTTATAAATTATTTACAGGAATGTCAATGTGATTCATTATTGGAACCCTTAACGGTCACTTACTTCGAAATGAATGTAACATATTAAGCTTTTAACCCGGCCTGCCTCCTACAACATCGCATCTTTTGCATATATAAAAGGGTAATTATTCAAGCGCATTACTTTTAAATGTATATATCTATTCAATTTTATAACATAGCCCAATTACAATAAGCGTGATATTGATTTTAATCTCCTGATGTTTGGGACCGGAGTAAATCAGATGCATAGATATTTATTTGTGTTATATTAATGTCTTTCCTAACTTTATCACAATGAATGTACTATCATGGCTAGTCTCATTCCAGGTTACGAATATGACATCTTCATAAGCTACCGCCAGAAAGACAATAAATACGACGGCTGGGTAACTGAATTTGTTGACAACCTTAGGCGGGAGCTCGAAGCAACTTTCAAGGAAGAGATAAGTGTATATTTTGATAACAACCCGCATGACGGTCTTTTAGAGACACACGATGTAGATGCCTCTCTTAAAGAGAAGCTTAAATGTCTTATTTTTATTCCGGTTATTTCACGAACCTATTGCGATCCCAAATCTTTTGCCTGGGAACATGAGTTCAAAGCATTTATTGAACAGTCCTCCAATGATCAGTTTGGATTGAGGATATCATTGCCAAACGGGAATGTGGCCAGCCGTGTGCTTCCTGTCCGAATCCACGAACCGGATATTTCTGATATTAAATTGTGTGAATCGGTTCTGGGAGGAGCACTTCGCGGAGTCGATTTTATTTATAAATCTGCGGGGGTCAACAGACCTTTGAGAGCCAGCGAGGACCGTCCTCTCGATAATTTGAATAAAGTTTATTATCGTGACCAGATAAACAAAGTTGCAAATGCTGTTGATGATCTTATAGGAAGTTTAAAAAGAATCCGGAAAACCTCTCATGTTGGAAACTGGTCATTAATTGAATCAATGGACCAAAAAAACAGAGCCATTATTCTTGGGGATGAAAATCATAAACCATCGGGTCTCAAACCACAACCTAATGGAGAACTTCAGAAAAAAGATTCCGGCTGGCTATATAAACGGAGCGGCCACTGGATTAAAAACAATTATAAGTACATCTTTTCAATTTTGTTCATCGCTTTTATGATTGTATTAGCATTTGCCAGGAAGTTGCCTTTAAGCTTTTTAGGTGCTGGTACCTCTAAAAGAGAAGTTGCAAGATCACATGTTAAAAAAGCAGTATTATATCTTAACAATAATGAGTTTGAGGCTGCAAAAACAGAACTCGACCTTTCACTTTTAAACGATCCCAGGTACTCGTATGCATGGAGTTCATTGGCGGCATTAAGTTACAAACAGGGCGATTTAAACAGGGCAGTGATGCAAACCATAAAGGCAATAGAATACGATCCTAAAAATAGTAAGGCAGCATATAATATGGCTTATGCCCTTGACGATAAGAAAGACTATAAACAGGCAATTCACTGGTATAATGAATCAATTAAAATAGATTCCATTTTTCATAGAGACACTGTTTACGTTCCTGCATGCAGTGCTTTGGGCAGATTATATAATTCGATAAATCAACCAATTGATGCAATAATAATCCTGAATAAAGCCAGAGAACAATATCCGCGATCAAAAAATATTTACCTTGTCTACAAAAACCTGGGCAATGCATATTTAATGCAGGAACAACTTGATTCAGCCCTGAAATATCTTGAACTTTCAAAAGTAATCAAACCGATGGAACCTGAGACAAACCTGTATCTGGCTAAAGCCTATGAAGCTTCAGGGAAAATAACCAGAAGCATTGAAACCTGGGAGAATTACATTGCTCTTGAGACCGATACAATAAAGGTTAATGAAGCAAAAAAGCATTTGAAGGAAGTTACGATCAGACATCTTCAGGATATAATCAAATAGTTTCGTTGAATTTGAAAAAAAGCGGAAGTAAATTCCTCCGCTTTTTAATTAGTCTTCCACTTTTCTATCGTGGTTTGATTAGCATAACTTTGTTTACCTCTGCTACATCACCTGCCCTGAAAAGTACAAAATAGGTGCCGTACGGGGCGTGGGTTCCATCATCATAAGTTCCCCTCCATGAATCAGTATAACTGCCTTGTTGCATCATTTTATCAACCAGACTGCATACTAACCGGCCATTGATGTCATAGACCATAATTTGTACTTTAGTTGAGGCCTCATTTTTTTCAGCTATTTCGTAATTAATTGTAATTGTCCGGCTAGAGGGGTTTGGATAGATCAGATCGAGTTTGGATTTCGATATCAAATCCTTGTCTGATTGTTCATTATCAGTAACATAAGGCTCTGCCAGGGCTGATTTGGTTCCTTTTAGTTGAGTAATCAATGCATTGGCTGATTTAACCAATGCATTGCCTTGTGCACTGGTAATTTGTTTATTCTTAATATATGTATTGACTAAAGCGGTAAATGCAGTTAAGTCAGCTATTGCAAGTTTTGATTTGTTTGAGTAAAGGTCCCTTAATGCACTATTAAGCGAAATAATAAGTGCATATCCTCGCAATTTAGTTATATTACCATTATTAATCATATTCTGAACGGAAATAATTAAATCGCCAATTGCTTTGGCCGGAGTAATAGGACCACAACAGATTGCTACTGTAGTGACTTCCCTATTCCCGCTCACACCTGTGTCAATTACATAAAGTCTGTCGGAGTTTGCATTTATAACCAAACCTTCAGGAGCCTTTCCAACAGCAATTTTATTGTGAAGAATCAGGGTGAGACCTGAAACAGCAGAACCATTTGTTGTCCCGGATCCCCCTATGCCAATCTGATACACTAAAAGCTGATCATGATCAGTATCAGTCACGTAAACGAATAAACCATCGCCGCTGCCTTTCACATTTGAACCCTTGGTGCCAGTACTTACGTTGGCAATAATAGCTTCGGAATAATCTCCGTTTTCAGGATGCAAATTGACTACCAATAGGTTGCCTTCCTCGGTTAAAACAATAGCGAGTCCGGCATCAGGAGTAACAGTCACATCTTTTGTTTTTGTCCCTGTACTGACATTAGCTATTACACTGTTGTAATCCTT
>Ga0302167_10001383_pt1 | contig 10515 bp, 8 predicted proteins | sample I_Fen_N1_1_FD_193496 | JGI IMG/M metagenome (GOLD analysis project Ga0302167, IMG submission 193496) | Peat permafrost microbial communities from Stordalen Mire near Abisko, Sweden - I_Fen_N1_1 | ecosystem: Environmental > Terrestrial > Soil > Wetlands > Permafrost | place: Sweden: Abisko...
TGAGTTAACTTGGCAATATCAATCAGTGCTTCAGTGGTTGGGTGACGGTTGAAGAGCGTATCGGCTAAAAAGAATGTTCCTTTTTTAGTATTCATAATGTGCATGGCAGCAATATGATTTAATCCGTCGCGTACTCCGATAACATCTTTGGCTGCCTGAACTGAATCGGCATACTTGGTATATACCCCGGTAATAAGCGCATCGGCTTCACCGGTTTCAACCATCATCATACCGAAATAATTACGTTCGTACATTTTTTCATAGGCTTCATCAAAAGTCATACCTTCACGGCTTCTTTTCTCTGATAATCTGTGAGCATAAGCTACCCTTCGTTTTTCTTCACGATCATGACGTAGATTGATTATTTCAATACCTGTCAAATCAATATCATTCTCTAAAGCGATACTTGCAATCTTTTCTTCATTTCCCAATAATATAGGAAAACAGATACCTTCAGCCAAAGCAGATTCGGCTGCTTTAAGCATATTTTTATGATTCGATTCGGAGAATACCACTCTCTTTGGATTCTGACGTGCTGTATCGTAAAAACGACGCAACATCTTATTGTCATTACCCATCAATTCATTCAACTTTTCATTGTATACATTCCAGTCTTTAATTTCGATACGAGCTACGCCTGATTCCATGGCAGCACGGGCAACAGCCGGAGCAACTGTGGTTAATAAGCGTGGGTCAAGTGGTTTTGGAATAATATAGTCGCGGCCAAAAGTGATTCTTTTCAGATCATAGGCAGCATTAACAACATCAGGAACAGGTTGTTTGGTTAATTCAGCAATTGCATGTACGGCAGCCACTTTCATTTCTTCATTAATGGTCTTTGAACGAACATCCAATGCACCACGGAAGATATAAGGAAAGCCTAATACATTATTGATTTGATTCGGATAATCTGAACGGCCTGTAGCAAAAATAATATCTTTACGTGCCGACATGGCATCTTCGTATGATATTTCTGGATTTGGATTTGCTAATGCAAAAACGATTGGATTTGCATTCATGGTTTGTACCATTTCTTTGGATAGAATGCCGGCAACCGATAGTCCTAAGAATACATCCGCACCTTTCACTGCTTCTGCCAAAGTTGTGATCGTGCGATCAGTGGCAAATGGCTTTTTACGGGAATTCAAATCAGTTCGTTGTTTGTTTATAACGCCTTTAGAATCCACCATGACAATGTTTTCCAATTTAGCCCCAAGCTTCATATACAGTTTCGTACATGAGTTGGCCGCAGCACCCGCACCATTGACTACAATGATTACATCTTCAATTTTCTTTCCTGCCAGTTCAAGTGCATTGATTAAACCTGCAGATGATATGATGGCTGTTCCATGTTGATCATCATGCATTAGTGGAATATCAAGTTCTTCTTTTAACCGTTCTTCAATTTCAAAACATTCAGGTGCCTTGATATCTTCCAGGTTAATACCTCCAAAAGTTGGAGCAATAGCCTTTACTACCTGAATAAACTTTTCAGGATCAGTTTCATTTACTTCAATATCAAATACATCAATCCCTGCAAATATTTTGAATAATAAACCTTTACCTTCCATTACGGGCTTTCCGGCAAGCGCACCGATATTTCCCAATCCAAGAACGGCAGTTCCATTTGAAATTACGGCTACTAAGTTTCCTTTCGTCGTATAGTCGTAAGCTTTATTTGGATCTTTTTCGATTTCCAGACATGGTTCAGCTACTCCGGGGGAATAAGCTAATCCTAAATCACGTTGAGAACTGTAAGGTTTGGTAGGAATTACCTCAATTTTTCCGGGTTTTCCCTGAGAGTGATAGAGAAGAGCATCTTCTTTTGTTATTTTTGCCATAATAAGTAAATATAAAATAAAATGTATTATAAATTAAGAGTATTTTTTGAATTCTGTCGCAAATATACATAAAAATCTGTCAATATGAAATCATTTAACGTTAATTTCCTACATAATCATTACATATCGAAATGATGGTCATCATTTTTGATAGTGAAGTTATGCCCCCAATGAAAACCTAATCTTTTAAATTCCAAAACTACAGGATGTAAGTTGTAAAAGGTTCCTGGTACTGACGGGTCATAATGAGCTCCGGCAGGTTTATTCAACCGATTTTCATATCCACTCTTCCAGCGTAATGGATTAAAATAGGGATTTATATCAATGGCCATTCCGAGTGCATGCTTTGAAAAATTTGCATTCCGGTAGCAAAAACTATAAGTGTTATTTGCCTGCATGGATACATCATCATCCCAGTTATAATTTACTATTGGAATTGCATGGGCAATCGGAAATTTTTCGTAAAACATAAACCTGAATATAATTCCAATTTTATCTGCAATTTTTACATTGGTAAGAACCTGACCCTGATGAATCTTTTTATGGTCGAATAATACTGAACGTTGATTAATTTCAGTTGCTGAATGATTTCTTCAGGAGCCTTTGTTCCTCTTGTAGCTTCTTCGAATGTATAATTACAATCTATAATTACCGATGGTTTGTTTCTAACAGTTCTTTTTAATTCAGTTGTGTTTGATTCTTTCTTTTGATGTGAACATGAAACCATTAAAACCAACATTACAAAACAGCTATAAAATCGTATTTTAAACATCTCAATAACCGTGTAATGTTGAATGGTTCAATAAAATAATTCTGTCAAAATAATCAATAAATAAATCTAACCTATTACTCGCAAAGTTACAAAATAAAGAAGTGTTTATCTAAACATAGCGTATTTATTTAAAGGTTATTATTTTGTTTAACACATAGAAACTAAAAAAACGAATTGAATTTGATTAAAAAATATGTACTTTTGCGAAAGAACAAATTCTTCGATTTCATGCAACTAACTTCCCTATCCATACTTAATTATAAAAATATCCGTGAAGCAGAATTGGTGTTCTCCCCGAAAATCAATTGCTTCATTGGGAATAATGGCATGGGAAAGACGAATGTGCTGGATGCAATTTATTTTTTATCCTTTTGCAAAAGCCATTCAAATTCTATCGATTCTCAAAATATCCTGCACAATACAGAATTTTGTTTCATCCATGGCCAGTATTTATTAGGCGATACTACCGAAGATATCTCATGCGGTATTAAACACCGGCAAAAGAAACAATTTAAAAGGAATAAAAAAGAATATGAACGGCTATCCGATCATATCGGGTTATTGCCGCTTGTATTGGTTTCTCCGGACGACTCCGTATTGATTTCAGAAGGAAGTGATGAACGAAGAAAATTTATTGATGGGGTAATTTCCCAGTATAATAAAACCTATCTCAATCAATTGCTTCAGTATAACAACGCATTGAAACAACGCAATGCGATTATGAAGTCCGAACACCCGATAGACGATTCGTTGCTGGAAATCTGGGAAGAGCAAATGGTTTTGTTTGGTACCTATATTTATGAACAGCGTAAACTGTTTATCGATGAATTTGTACCTGTTTTCCAGAAGTTCTATTCCGATATTTCCGGTGGAAACGAACAAATAAGCCTGACCTATCATTCACAGCATGAAGGACAGGATATTAAAACCCGTATGATTGCTACCCGCGATCGTGACCGGATATTGGGATATTCAACTCAGGGTATTCATAAAGATGAGCTTGAAATGCTGTTGGAAGGCTATCCGATTAAACGGGTCGGTTCGCAGGGTCAGAATAAAACCTACCTTATTTCGCTTAAGCTGGCACAATTTGATTTTTTAAAACGTACGCATAATTTATCCCCCCTTTTACTCCTTGATGACATTTTTGATAAGCTGGATTCTCAAAGAGTAAAAAAAATTGTAGAATTAGTTTCAGGTGAAACTTTCGGACAAATTTTTATAACCGATACCAACCGCGAGCATTTAGATCTGATTCTTCAACAACTAGGGCAAGATGCAACCATTTTTAGGGTCGAAAATGGTGAAATATCTTCCTGATACCTGTCAAAATGTAATCTCCTTATGTTTTTTTTTAATAGATATTCAACCTGAAGGTTTTCGGTTTGATATTCTGATTCTAAATACCAAAATTTATTTTTGGAAATAATATTGCAATGTCATATTTTTATATTGCTGATATTTAGATATGTAAAAATATATTCGGAAAACTTTGTCTTTAATATTGTAAATATATATATTTACTATTGGTAATAATAAAATAAATAGGTAACATTGTAGTTCGATTTCATTACGACATTTTATAATCTCAAAACACTTATACTAATCAAATTAAGAAATTTTATCGTGGAAACAAAAACCTTTACTCCGGAAGAAATTAAAGAGTCAACTCTCCAATACTTCAAAGGGGATGACCTGGCTACAAAAGTGTGGGCAACAAAATATGCCCTTAAAGATTCATATGGGAATACCTATGAATTGAATCCGGACGATATGCATCATCGTCTGGCAAGTGAAGTAGCCAGAATTGAAAAAAAGTATCCCAATTCATTATCCGAAGCTGAATTGTTTGAGCTGTTTCGTGATTTTAAATATATAGTTCCCCAGGGTAGCCCAATGACTGGTATTGGAAATAACTTTCAGGTGGCTTCTTTATCGAATTGTTTTGTCATTGGTTTTGATCATGATTCTGACTCTTATGGTGCCATCATTAAAATTGATGAAGAACAGGTACAGCTTATGAAACGCCGTGGAGGTGTTGGTCATGACCTGTCACACATTCGTCCAAAAGGATCACCTGTAAAGAACTCTGCATTGACTTCTACGGGGATAGTACCTTTTATGGAACGATATTCCAACTCTACACGGGAAGTTGCTCAGGATGGTCGTCGCGGGGCTTTAATGCTAAGCGTTTCAATTAAGCATCCTGACTCCGAGAATTTCATTGATGCCAAACTGGAATCAGGCAAAGTAACCGGTGCAAATATCTCGGTAAAACTCCATGATGATTTTATGGAAGCAGCTATCAATAACAAACCTTTTACACAACAATATCCGATTGATTCAAAAGAACCATGGTTCAAAAAAGAAGTTGATGCCAATGCCATTTGGAAAAAGATTGTCCATAATGCCTGGCAATCGGCAGAACCGGGCATTCTTTTCTGGGATACGATTATCCGTGAATCAGTGCCTGATTGTTATGCCGATTTAGGTTATAAAACTGTTTCTACCAATCCATGCGGCGAAATTCCACTTTGCCCATACGATAGTTGCCGCTTGCTGGCTATCAATTTATATTCATACGTAGTTGATCCTTTTACGGATAAGGCAAAGTTTGATTTTGTATTATTCAGGAAACATGTAGGCCTGGCACAACGTATCATGGATGACATTATTGACCTTGAAATGGAGAAGATTGATAAAATCATTGCAAAAATAACTTCCGATCCTGAAAGCAATGATATCAAGAATACCGAATTCCAGTTATGGGAGAAAATAAAGACTAAGACAAGTCAGGGACGTAGAACCGGAGTGGGGACTACCGGTGAAGGTGACATGCTTGCTGCCTTAGGTTTCAGGTATGGTACTGAAGATGCCACTGATTTTTCTGAAACAGTGCATAAAGCTGTTGCTTTGGCTGCTTATGGTTCATCGGTTACGATGGCCAAAGAAAGAGGCGCATTTAAAGTGTACGATGCAAAAAGAGAAGAAAAGAATCCTTACATTCAACGGTTACGTGAAGCAGATCCTGAAATGTACAAGGAAATGGTAAAATACGGCCGTCGCAACATTGCCTGTCTGACAATTGCCCCAACAGGGACTACCAGCATCATGACTCAGACAACGTCAGGTGTTGAGCCTGTATTTATGCCTGTCTATACCCGAAGACGCAAAGTGAATCCGAATGACAAGAATGTACGGATTGATTTCATCGATGAAAATGGAGATTCCTGGGAAGAATACATTATTTTCCATCATAAGTTTGTAACCTGGATGGAAGCAAATGGCTATTCTTCAACTAAGGACTATACGAAAGAAGAAGTTGAAGAAATGGTTACTAAGTCTCCATATTATAAGGCAACTGCCAATGATGTTGACTGGATGAAGAAAGTGCAAATGCAGGGACGTATTCAGAAATGGGTAGACCACTCCATTAGCGTAACGATTAACTTGCCCTCTGATGCTACCGAAGAATTGGTAGGCAGGTTGTATGAAGAAGCCTGGCGTTGTGGTTGTAAAGGTGTGACTGTATATCGTGATGGCTCGCGTGCCGGAGTATTGATTGCTGTTGAAGAGAAGAAAGAAGAAAAGAAAGAAGAGAAAAAAGAGAATTGTTTCTGTTACGATGAAAATCATGTAACACGTCCTAAAGAACTGGAATGTGATGTGGTTCGTTTCCAAAATGCAAAAGATAAATGGATTGCATTTGTCGGTTTATACAACGGCCGTCCATATGAAATCTTTACCGGGCTTGCTGATGATGAAGAAGGTATCTTATTACCAAAGACTATTAATGATGGAAAAATCATTAAAACAGTTGATGAAATGGGAAATAAGCGTTATGACTTCCAGTTTGTAAATAAACGTGGTTATAAGACTACCGTTGAAGGTTTATCCCATAAATTTGATAAGGAGTTCTGGAATTATGCCAAGCTGATTTCAGGAGTATTGCGCTATGGAATGCCTATCGATCAGGTTATTAAGCTGGTTGCAGGTTTGCAATTAGACAGTGAATCCATTAATACATGGAAGGTAGGAGTTGAACGTGCCTTGAAGAAATACATTCCTGATGGTACCCAGATTAAGGAACAACCATGTCCAGAATGCGGTCAGAAAGCATTGATTTACCAGGAAGGTTGCCTGAAGTGTAACAACTGCGGATATTCACGCTGTGGATAATCCAAATGTGGATAGTACAATAAAAAAACGGGTTAGAAATAACCCGTTTTTTTTGTTTTAATATTTTATTGTCAGTACACTCATAAGAGTGGATTATATTCTTACTTATTTTCCATAATAGCCTGGTAGGTTTTCTTTCCTTTCAGATAATATTCCAATACGATACTTTTCTGCAGAATATCCTGTTTATTGTCGGAAGTTGCGTATAAAATGTTTTGTTTCCTCTTTTCTTCAAATACCGGTTGCATATTTTTATAATCCCTGCGTGCTTTGAATACGCTAATAGCATTTTTAGGCTTACCGGTTATAAAAAGTTGAAAGGCTGCTGCATAGTCAAATACAAAGCGCCAGTACATAGTTTTTTCCAATAGCCTGGGAGGTAAGTTTTTGTATAGCATCAACAGGTTGTTCCTGAAATTGAGATACGTTTTGTGCGGGCTCTCGTAGTTTAATGCCCCACCGCCAACATGAAATACCGAGCTTTCGGGTATACATACAATCCGGTATCCCCTGCTTTTCAATCGCCAGCACAAGTCAATTTCCTCCATATGGGCAAAGAATTCATCGTCCAACCCTCCTGCTTTCCAGAACAAATTTGAACGGATCATCAGACAAGCACCGGTAGCCCAGAATATGTCCGTAATGGTGTTATATTGGCCCTTATCCTCTTCTGCTAACCCCAATATACGTCCACGGCAAAACGGGAAGCCAAATCGATCTATATAACCTCCTGCTGCTCCCGCATGTTCAAATTTCGAGCGGTTAGCATACGATAAAATTTTTGGCTGGCAGGCTGCTACTTTTTCATGCCCATCCATATACGCCAGTATGGGGTTTAGCCAACCGGGCGTTACTTCAACGTCTGAGTTTAGCAACACAAAGTAATCGGCTTCCACTTCGGCTAATGCTTTGTTGTACCCTCCTGCAAATCCATAGTTTTTATCGAATACTATGGTTCGGATGGTTGGAAATTTATCTTTTAAAAGAGATAATGAGGTATCGGTCGATGCATTATCTGCCACTATAATTTCAACGCCGGGAATTAAGGAGTTATCAATTAATATTGGCAGGAATTTTTGTAAATAATTTTCTCCGTTCCAGTTTAGTATGACAATTGCTACAGACATCAATGTTATTATGGATTATAGAATTATTTTTAGGAATAAGAAGTTGTTTCAAAACAAAATAATGAAATATATTTGTTTAATCGGTTGTATTGTCACGTTGGAATTTCCAGCGTCTGTGTGACCAGAGCCAGAATTCAGGGTGCGCTTCTATGGATTTTTCAAGCAGCCTCATATACTGTTCTGAAATATCAAATTCAGCTGTTTTGCTTGGTTCAAGTGTAATTGGAATAAACTCGCAATGATAATACCCTCGTTTAACCCTGTTTATTTCAGCATAAAACACCGGATAGTCGAACTTTCGAGCCAACTGTTCAGTTCCTGTCACTGTGGGAGTATCCTGGTTTAAAAACGTGGTCCAGTAATGAAGATTCTTCCCGTTTGGAGTTTGGTCGGATATCATCCAGAAATTGCCAATTTGTTTCTCTTTCTGCAGTCGGAACATTACCCGTAACAGGTCTTTCTTCTCAATTAATTTAGCTCCGTATCGGCTGCGCAGTTGATGAAACAGTTTATCAAACCGATCATTTCTCAACCTTTTATAGATTGGATTGGATGGATGATTTTCGGGTAAATACAGTGAAAATCCCAATAGCCATTCCCAGTTTCCATAGTGGGCAGTCATAATCATAACACTTTTGTTCAACGCGTTCTGATCCAGTATCGCTTGCAAATTCCCATAGGTCATCCTGCGTTCAATATCATTTTCTCCGATGTGCATCTCACTAATTGTTTCGACGATTAAATCGCACAAAAAATGATAATAACGGCGTTCTATCGTTCGTCTTTCTTTTACTGTTTTATCCGGAAAGGACTTTGTCAGGTTTAAACGCACCACGCTTTTTCTATACCCTACAATATAGTAAACAACCGGAAAGAAAATGTCTGAAATTATATACAGGACACGCAGTGGAAGCCACGTGATGATCCAAATAAAAGCATATAAGATATAATACATAAACTGTTGAAAATTAATTATATTCTTTGTTAGCGGTATTCTCTTAAAACAAAAACTTAAATAAGGCTAAACCATGGATATTTGTGGAAAAAACACCAGGCATTCCAAATTATGCCGGTGTTTTTTCTATTGGTAAATTTAATTTATATCCGTCAGTTGATCATATATCAGGAAACAAACTAAATTAATTTGTATATTTTTACGCCTGATTAATCTTCATCTTCCCTGTAGATTCCAAGTGATTTCCCGTATTCATATTCACCGTCCAGAATAATCTGAATATCATCTTCGCTTAGCTTCATTTTATCTTTCTTTGAAGATTTCATGATGTACTTGAACATTTCTTCTTCGTCAATGCTGGCTTCTTCGGTTGAATCTTCATCAATCAACCCATTCTCATCATAAAAATCATATACCACATCCAACACATATTCGATTTTATCATTATCGATCCGGTCTTTTGATTCGGCTGGAATAAAATTGAGAATGAATTTTACGGCTTCGTCTTCATCATATACCAATAAATCTTCTTCTTCTGTTTTCATAATGTATGTTTTTAAAATTTGAATTAAGTACTTGTTTTATTTAAGTTCAAAGATAGATTATTTTTTATAAATCCTGTTTAGATTCCTGATTTTTTTGATAAAATAAACATTTAGAAATGTTTAATTTTAAATCCTCTGTTTTAAGGCTGAACGCGCAAGCTAAGAATACAGGCATCCATTGAATTCTAAAAAACAGGAATTGTGAGTAATCGTCAGGCAATCCACATGATTTAATCCGTGAGTCCACTTTTTCTGGCATTCCGGTGTCCCGGTTTCCCTGAAATGTTTTATACATGTATTATGTATAACTATGTATATTTATTTCTGTTAGCTCCATTCCATCCTATTTTCTAGTTTTCCCCTTCCCTACTTCAAACCCATCAAACTCTCAAACTCTTCAAACATGAAACACAGAACGCTGAACGCTGAACACAATAACCTCACCTCTCCACCACCCAGTCCAGGTTGTCCCATAGTTGTCCCTTAGTTGTCCCATAGTTATCCCATAGTTGTCCCATATAATAAATAAGGTGGGATATATGTAGGTTATGGAAGAAACAACTAATGGAGAATTTTAGATTAACATAAAAGAGATGAAGAATACATCACCCGGAAACTATTTAGAAAACGGAGGAAACCGGTGAAAACAGAGAACTTAAATGCAGAAAAAGAAATAGCCGGAAAATGACACATTAAAAACGTGTAACTTGTAACGTGCAGCTTTTTTCGAATATCTCTCATTTATATAAACATACCCTTATTTATTTTATTGTGCTGGCATTAAATTGCATCTCAAAAATACGATAAAAATTCTTCATAGGATTAGATCAAAAGAGAAGTGATTAGAAAAGAACAAGCCTGAAATAAAAATAAATATTTATCCCAATTGCTAAATAATTGTTTTACAATCAACCTGCATCGGAATGATAAATTAATTTTGAAATATACCTGAAAAAACGAACTATCCTGTTTTCAGTTTCAAAAAAATAGTACTACTTTTGCAACGCTTTGGTTCCACTTCCTGTATTCCGGGAAGAGGATTAAAAGGGAAACAGGTGTAAATCCTGTACAGTCCCGCTGCTGTAAGCTCCATCAA
>Ga0302167_10001386_pt1 | contig 10509 bp, 7 predicted proteins | sample I_Fen_N1_1_FD_193496 | JGI IMG/M metagenome (GOLD analysis project Ga0302167, IMG submission 193496) | Peat permafrost microbial communities from Stordalen Mire near Abisko, Sweden - I_Fen_N1_1 | ecosystem: Environmental > Terrestrial > Soil > Wetlands > Permafrost | place: Sweden: Abisko...
TCAGGATTAACATGATCAGCTAATGATTCAATTGAAGAATTCAACAGTTCCGTAAGAAAAACAATGCCGGCAACGATTGTCAGCAAGGCCCATTCGTAATGATTCAACTTCATTATTATTCCAGTTATGATTGCAGCAATTGCGGCCAGTACATGAATCCTGGCATTATGTTCATTTTTTAAAAGTGACCGCAGACCATCCATGGCATATTTGAAACTTTTAAACCTGGATTTCAGTGAAAATTTTTTCGGGTTCATAAAGGTATTTTAGGGGGAAACATGATCCTTAAGACACCGGACACTAAGACCATATTTCTTATTCCTGTGGTCCATTAAGAAATCAGCCTCAGCATAGAAGAGGCCTGTATACCAGAGTTCGTCATTTCCGGTTACTGTAGCTGACGAGAATGAAGTGAAAGATAAAACTGAAGAAAAGGTGCTTTCAAAATACCGTATACCGGCTCCTCTTGCGGTAAAACCACTGCTGTTGTCTGCGCCGGTGTTAGGAGATAACCAATGGGTTGTACCTGCTTCTTTTAATCTGCCTCCTACCTTTGTCGAATCGCCAAGAAAATCTCTCAATTCCTGCCACTCCTGCTTTTCAGGAACATGCCATCCTGCAGGGCAAAGTTTTCCGGTGGTGACTGTATATCCATTGTATAACGCTCCATAAGCGGCTTTGAAAGAAGACTCATCATTATTATACCAGCAGTATCCCGGAGTTGTCAGGTTACTCCATCCGGAAGCATCTTCAACAGGAGGAATAGCTGTCCCGTCGTTCAGGGAGGTGGTTTGCAGGTTCTCAGCCATCCAGACCTGGTTGCCAATTGTCACAGTTTTGTAAGTATTGCCATCCTGATCGGTTAATATTTCGGGAGGTTTTTCTGCCTTTTTACACCCGGTGAATAGTAGTGGTACAGCTACCACAAGAAGTATAATAAGTGAAATCTGTTGTCTCATTACATCAATTATTCTTAGTATCAACTATAGCTTAACAATATCAGAGAGAAATTTGTTTGTTTCACTTTCAACACTCTGCCAGTCTTTTGACCTGATATAAGATGCGATCACATGTGCTCCGGCTTCAGAAAAGGCTTTCTTTTGTTTTAATTCTGATCTTTTAAGCAGCAATAAAATTACCAAAGTAAGAATTACAAAACAAATATAATTCCCAGCTTAAGTACTAATGAAATATTTCTGATATTATTAAATAATCACTTAATATTCTGAATGGAGTATGCCTTTTTATTAGTCTGTTTTGGTTTTTTAAGAGATTCAATACGTTTCGTGATTGATTCGGTATACTCCGTATTGGTCTTATCCTTTGAGTTCTTTATTTTATTTAGATACAACTCATAATAACGAATGGCTTTAGGAGTGTCATTGAGTTTTTCGTCATAAAGATTTGCAATTATCATATATACACTATTATCAGATCTGAACTCCTGGCTTTTAATGTAGGCATTAATTGCGTTAACGAACTGATTGTCGGATTTCAAAACTTCAGCGAGGAGAAGATAGTTTAAACCTAACTGACTACCCACCGGGCTTAATATTTTAATTACCTTCCGGTAATAAAAGGCGCTACTCTTCAGATCCTTTAACAGAGCATAATTCTGTGCCAGGTTTGCCATAATTTCGTAATCGGCAGCATCTTTAGTACAAGCCTTTAAAAGATACTCAATTGCCGTTTTCGGCTGATTTGTCTTTGCCAAACTTATTCCGGCCCTTTTTAGATTTAGCACAGAAGAATCTCCGGAACTTAATATTTTCAGATAATCATTTAACGCCGGCTTAAAATCAGAAATAGTATAGTTGATAGCGGCCCGTCGTGCATAAAGGTCCATGTCGGAGGAATCAACCGCAATTCCTTTTGTAAGCAGTTTTAATGCTGTATCGGCACCGATTGTTCCGGCATAAAGGTATGCCAGGTTCTTCATAGCATTGGTATTGTTTGGCTTGAGCACCAATGACCTGTTAAACATATCAATCGCCTTTTCTGTATCTCCTTTTTTCAACAAGGCGAAGCCAATTTTATCGGTAAATACATAATTGTTGTAATCCTTTTTATAGAACCTGTAGTATATTCGTATTGACTCATCATAATTCCCCTCCTGCATAAATATGCTTGTCAGATAATATGCATATGGCCAGTTCATAGATTCGGCAGCACACAGTTTCAGGAGAAGAGGTTTGGCCTGACCAGGCTTTCCTTTGTTAATATAGCTTTTTGCGACAGTAAAAATGTAATTGTTGTTATCGGGTGAGATGGTTGAAGCCTTTAAAAAACAATCGAGCGATTTATCATCCGATAAAAGGTTCTGGTATGCAATTCCCAGTTTATAATAAACTTCAGAATTTAGAGTATCTCTTGTAAGAATCTGGGTGCAGCTGTCAACTGCTCTTTTGAATTCACCCCTGATGAGCATCATATCAATCTTCGAATTATCAGGTTTGTCCTGAGCGAGGCCGCGGAATGAAATAATGGAAATCAGAAGAATAAAAGTTATGACGATCCTTTTCATAATTTTCAATTTATTCGTGATCAAAATGTTGTTTAAATATACTCTTAATTCAATAGTTGTGATTAATAAATTTATTATAAATGTTTAAAAATGTAATATGCGAATTTGCATTTTTGAAACAATCAGGAGCCCTTTATTCGCACTTAATAATCCTTTGATATTCATTTAGATCCGAATCCTTCAAACTATTTGGTTACCATCACAATTTTTAATTCATGAGGTTTGAAAGAGACATTTTCGTCTGCTCCTAAATTAATAGCTTCTGCTGTAGCCGGATTTAATAATTGACGGTTTCCCTTTGTCGTAATCCTGAGCTTTGAAGACACAACATTTGATCCCTCATTGAAAATAATATAGTAATTACCGGTCTCTTTTACAACATGCCTGTATCTGATATCCTCCGAAGGTGTAGTCAGACTAAGATCGGGGATGATTTCTTTGTCAATTACTTCTACAAGATTATCCGGAGTTTGATATAGTTTTGCTCCTTTAAACAGGGAAGAAAAATCTGCGTGTTTATTAATTATCAGCCTGCCATTCATGGCAAGAGCTTTCAATGATGAAATTGCTTGCCGAGGTATGATTGAAAGGCTATCTATAATTACAAGTCCGTAATTCATTCCTGCAATATGGATTCCTTTTGAATCAGTTTTAGCATCTTCCCAAAGATGCCTTATCTCGAGATAATTGAAGTCGCGCTGATGCTGGTAACAGATCTTTGCTGATTTATCGGGGAGGTAAGCATCTTCACACAGGATTGCCAGATCACACACCTGTTTTGAGCCGGTATTCAGCCAGCTTAACCGGCGACAGGCATCAGCATATTCGTTGTATCTGTTCCACCATGTGGCATTTGGCCCCACGTCGGGAGGTCGTTCATCAAACCTTGGTCCCCTGACGGAATAGAAAAAAGCGTGAGGGATCAAAAAATTCTGTCCGCGGACAAAGCACCAGTCTGCCAGCCACAACATTTCATCATAGGTAAGGTTGTGTCCGTAAGCGCCATATAGTTCATTTAAATTACGTCGCAGACCGAGGTGAAGCATTGCGCTTGATGCGCATTTTGCCACTGTTGAATGTTGCCCTTCAAGTGCCTTGGATCCGGGTTCAACATATCGCCATACCAGATCCTGCCCCGGGATCTGAAAATACTTCTCAGCGCCAATATCCATAGAACCGGCAGGATGACCCATAAGAGAAATCCCATGGTCCATGCACCATTTACCTAACCTTTTATAATAGTTTTCTTCAAGACAAATATTAACCGCATTGTTATAATCTATCCGGTGCTTTTTTGAATCAGGTGTATCATTGTACCATAAGTCAGTAAGAAATGGAGTTATGTCGTAGCCGAGTATCTTTTTTATCTGAGCGAGCAGGGAAGAATTTCCGGGCACAATACCCCGGGCACTTCCACGTCCCAGTGGTGAAGGTTCGTCAGTAAATATTCCTATAACAGTTGTACCGAAGTATTTACCAAACTCCTTCGCATAACGGTCATAAACAAGTTCCATAAAACAGGTAACAGCATCAGGGTTCAGAATATCTCCGGCGGGAGGAGACTCTTCCTTCATTTGTCTGCTCCCTTCCCCGATATAATGAAGACCCCTGATATTGCCTCCGGATGGCTGGTCAATAATAGCTATGCGCTTGTTTTCCGGGCGATTGATGATAGTAATTAGCTTTTGTCCTCCTGTGAGCTTAGGAGTTTCACCAGGTTTCAGGTCGATCTTCGACAGGCCTCGTGCTGCATATTCAGGATTTCGCGCAACTACCTGGCCACTGGAAGAACCGGAAGGGTACATTCCTTCATCATACAATATAACATACATCTTTTTCAGTGATGCTTCCCTGATAGCAACATCCATTGCATGAATCATTTCAGGTGATAGCCATTTTACATTATCAGGCAAGCCAATGCGGGGATGAATAACAAATCCATAAACTCCGTGTGCCTCAAAATCAGCTATCTGTCTTATAATTTCCTCATCTCTTAAGGTGTCATTCCAGAACCAGAAGGGCATTATAGAAAATTCATGAGGAGGATTAATGAAATCTGCAGGAACACTCTGAGCTTTGTTGATTCCTGTAAATGACAGACTAATTACAGTTGAAATCAGGAATAACTTAATAACCAATTTCATATGCAAATAGTTTTTATGGTTTTAAGAATGAAATGATGTTTTCATATGAATAAAACTCATACGAGCAGGAGTTAATCACAAAGAAGTGCCACAGCGGCAGCTCCTGTACCCGCATGAGCTCCAAGAACAGGGGAAATATTGACAACAAAGGCAGGCTTTTTGCGGGTCAGCATTTCCATCCTGGTTGAATACCATTCAGCCGCATCACTGTTATTTGCATGGAGAACAATATAGTTCCAGATTTTTTCCGTTTGATTAATTTTTGTGATATGTTTCATCACTCTTGCCATATTGGCCTTCTGACTGAAAGTCTTATCAAGAAGAATAGCTTTTCCCGATCCATCGATAGAAACGACAGGATTAACATTAAGTATCCGTGCCAATAATCCCCTTACCATGGATACTCGGCCGCTTCTGACAAGATATTTTATTGTTCTTACACTAACGAATAAGTGTGCCCTTTTTGTCCATGTTTCTGCCATATTAACCACCTGATCGTGGGAATATCCTGCAGCAATTGCCTCTGCTGTCCTCAGGATGACAAGCCCCAGGGCACCGGATATATTCCGGGAATCGATTACAGAAATTGGTTTGTTGAATTCCAGGCTTATTGCACGTGCCGCTTTCTGGCTGCTGTTAAATGTTCCGCTCAGCTTGTCGCTCAGATGAATGGCTATTATTGAATCATAATGTGTCGCCAGGTGAGAATAGAGGTTTATAAAACTCTTTTCATTTACCTGCGAAGATTTGGGATAGTTCTTGTTTTCCTTTAAAAGTGTATAGAACTGTTCGGGCTGAATAGTGATTTTATCGAGATAATGATCTTCGCCGAAGTTAACATTTATCGGCAGCATGTTTATCTGATAGTTATCGATGATATCCTGGCCAAGATCACAAGTTGAGTCTGTTACCAGAGCTATTTTCCATTTCCTGTTATATACAGCCTCACTTTGTCTGACCATATCATCGGCTTTCTGGAAAGCAAGAGTACCTGTATTTCTGAGTTCGCTGAAAAGTCCGGCCGGATTATTCGTATGGAGATGTAATCGTCGCATCTTGTCAGATCCCGCAACAACTATCGAATTTCCATATTTTTCCAAAATTGGCAATAATGCTCTTTTACTGATTGAGCTGTTTTTGATGAGCGCTTCAGTGCAATATCTGAATTCAACTTTTTCAGGAATTGTTTCTTCCCGCTTTTCGAACAGTGCAGTCTCGGCTTTGACCTGAATAAGGTCCTTCAGGTTGCGGTTTGTAATGAAATCGATGATCCCTTCAACAAAAAAGACAAAACCACGGGCACCAGCATCAACTACATTTGCTTTCGTCAGTACGGCAAGTTTTGATTTGGTAGCTATCAATGATTTATTGAGTACATCAACTGATCCGATGAAAAGCTGGTTAAAGTCTGTAATAATGTTTCTGTTCTCGTAGATATAATTTGCCCAGTCTTTGATTACGGTCAGCATCGTTCCCTCAACCGGATTAGCTACTGCCTCGTAGATGTAACGCACAGAATTTTTGATACTTTCGGCAAACTGTTTAATTGTAATAGTTTTAAAATTGCCGGTTTCAGTGCTCATTCCGTAAAGGAACTGTGCAAAAATTATTCCGGAATTTCCACGTGCATTCACTAGTGTGGTTTCTGCTATCCTGTCTGCTGTTATCTTATACGACCTGTGAGGGTGGAGCGAATCAACTACTGCACGGATGGTAGATGCCAGATTGGTTCCAGTATCTCCATCATTCACAGGAAAAACATTTATTTTGTTAAGCTCAACCTGATGTTCAATAACTTTTCTGGCTCCCGCAATAAAAGTATAATAGAGTCGTCGGCCATCCATTTCATTTACCGGAACCAGTGTCTCAATAGTCATAAATTAGTAAGTTACAATCGAAATGCAAAGATAATGATTTTAATATTCTCAATAACCTGACTTTGCATACAACGTAAACATAAAGCACCACTGATCACGGGAACTGACTAAAGTTGCGGGGGAAAACCAACTGGCATTAAAAACCTGAAACACTAATGATAAGTCCCAGATATGATTTTTGATTATATATCCAGAGAGACTTGTTTTTGTCAAGAAGATTATCGAACCCGACCGCTAAACCCAGAGACAATTTGTTAATTGAAATGAAACCCGCAACACCTTTTTGAAAAATCATTGCATCATACTCCTGGCTGATTTTATTATTAGTAACAGTGGGATTAACAGGCGATGATCCTATTCCGGCAAAAATGCCAAGATCAAAACCAATCTGCCTGACAGATGCCCTTGCTTCATTAAAGGGATGTACAGGTGATACAATTTTATAATAATCCTTTCGAAAACCAGCATATACTGCGAAATCCAAATCAGCACTGAACTGGTTTGGCACATCATCCCTGGAATGTCTGAATTTAAACAGAATAGAAGTTAAGTCCACATCAATCGAATTATTAATAAAGCTACTCCTGTAGAAATAATTGTCAGTCTTTATCCTGCTTACCCTTAATCCCTGTGATACCGCTGTATTTGGAAATTCTTTCTTCCCTTCACTGATAACCGGATATACTATGACTGAATCTTCAATAATCTCTGCATAAACCCGGGAAGGTTTTGCTCCATGAACTTTTAACTTATAAAAACCTGAGTTAAAATTATGGCGGGAAAGTTTTCCCAGTGATACACAACTTACCGACAATAATGTCAATAATCCAAAAACTAAAATTAAACTTCTTCTCATTCAGGGGTATAAATGCAAAATTTCCTTATTAAAGATACGAATTGCATGAATTTAAAGATTAAAAAAAGTCAGAAATCAGAATCCCAGCCCTGCTTTGCATGCTGAGATCACATGTTGCAGAAGGTCTATTATTGACTCTTATCGAAATTCATTATTATTTTGTATACCCTTTCCCTTGTTTCATCAGGAGTCGGATTGAGCTCTTCAGTTGTGAAATTACCATTCTTTAAGTCAATCCTTTCAAAAACCATGAGATACAAATCAAATATTATCTCAAGACTTAACTGATACCGGGGTTCCAGCAGAGGTCTGATTTCTTTAATAATATCATAAGTTTTAAGGCGATATTCGTCTGCCAATAAATAATAATGTTTTATAAGATTCCGGAAGTTGTCGTTCACGGGTTTGCCATTAGCGAATTTGCGAAGGGCCTCACGGCTAAGGTGATTTTTTATAATCAGATCATCAGCAAAATAGCTCAGGTTGTTTAACTGGTCTTTCTGGAAATCGCGGATTATATGAACCAGGTAACTGAAAACAGCACAGGGTGTGGCAGCCCATTTTACATCAAAAACAGGGTCCTCATACCGGCCATTTATTTCCTGAAGTCCGTTTAAATGGACGAAGATCGAAGCAGGTGCAACTGAAGCTCCTCCGGCATATTCAAGGAAGGCATCCATAGATGGAAATCCGTCGTTGTTAATATCGTATATCATAGATTTTGCGAATACTTCCATTGGCCATAACGGAAGCCTGAATCTTTCAACTGTCTCTAAAAGTTCTCCCTGAAGAGTCTTGCACTCTTTTGATATTATTATCATCTTAAGCCATTCCTGAACGTTTGCTACAAATTCCTTCCTTTCTTCCGGTTCAATAAGCCGGTTTTTTGCTTTATGGTTATCAATGAGATCATCGATTGCACGCATGAATTTGTAGCAGATCTTAGCAGCACAGAATCTTTCAGAATCCCAGAAATTGGCAGCAATTAGGATATTAGGATGATCCTTGATCTTATGGAAATCAATGGAATTGAATATTTCTAAAAACATGTCTCTATGTGAATCCATCCTTTAAGAGTCAAAGATATTGGTTACTGAGAATTCTTTCAGCTGTCAGTTTGGCTGACAGAAGAATATTTGGTATCCCGTTGCCAGGGTGTGTACTGCCTCCTACGAAGAAAAGATTTTTATAACGACTATGCTGATTATGAGGCCGGAAATAACCCATTTGAAGTAGATTATGAGCCAGGCTTCCGAAGACAGAACCCCGGGAGATATTGCAGGCGCTCTCCCAGTTTTCAGGGGTATAACAGATTTCAAATTTAATATGCTCTTCAATATCTTCCAGTCCAAGCTGTTTGAGCCTTTGAATGACAGCTATCCGTGTTTTCCTTTTAAGATCATTCCAATCCTGATCTTTCTTTTTATCAATGTGTCCGGCACCAGCAATAATAGAAAGCGTATCGTGGTTTATGGGAGCTGCGGTCGGGTCAGTTCTGCCCGGAGCATGGACATAGAAACTGGGATGATCACTTATCGATTTGTCCTTGAAAATACTGTCGAGCCCTTCTCTGAATCCGTCTGAAAGAAAAACGCTATGATGGCCAAGCTGAGGATAAACCTTATCGAGGCCCCAGTGGAAACAGATAGCAGAACATGAATATTTCTTCCTGTCGAGCCTCCTTGATTTTCCCCTGTCGGGCAGTAATTTACGATAGACATAAGGAAGATCAGCATTTGCAACAATAATATCAGCTATAATTTCAGATCCGTCCTCGAAGATAATACTCTCCGCTTTTTTCCCTGTCGTTCTTATTTTTGAAGCGGGCATATTGTAAAGGAACCTGACACCTGAAGAAAGTGCTTCAGACAACAAATTTTCTACTATAGTGTACATTCCACCTTTAGGGAAGAATGATCCTTCAGTGAGTTCGGCAGCAGGGACCATCGAGAAAAGAGCCGGTGAATCAAACGGACTCTGGCCGACATAGATATTCTGAAAAGTGTATGCCATCCTCAGATGTGAATCGTGAAAAAACTTTTTAGCATACCTCCAGTTTGAAATGTAGGTTTTAAGTTTTATCAGCATTCCTATATTTCTGAAATTGGCAAACTGGAAAACATTGTCAAAATTACGTCCGATAAGCTTCTTCGTCCCTATCTGAAAGATCTCATAACCGTCAGTAACATATTTTTCTGATTTTTTAAAACTACCCGGTTCGATCTTTTCAAGCTGGGTCTTCATTTTTTCTTTATCGGTAGAAAAAGCTAATACATCATTGTTGTCGAAATAGATTTTATAAAGGTTTTCAAGAGGTTTTATTTCATTCTTTTCGAAGAGGGGAATACCAAGTGAGCCGAATATTTCCCGATAGGTAGCCGGCATCACTAGCATTGTTGCACCAAGGTCGAACCGGTGGCCATCGTGGATCAATTGTCCGCATCTGCCTCCCGGTGAAGCATTCTTTTCGAAAACAGTAACACTAAATCCATTCTTTGCCAGATAGATTGCTGTAGCAATGCCTCCGATTCCTGCTCCGATGATTACTGCAGATTTTTTTCCGGTCATCTCTTTTTATCCTTATTAAGATTTCAGAATTTGATCTAAAGACTATAAATAATTCGTTTTGTCCCATTTTTCAAGGCGCAAATTAATATTTTCCTTGCCATATTTGTCTTCCTGAATGGAGATTTAAGTTTGAAAGTCAGATTAGCATCAATTGCGTTGTTATGCCTTTGTGTTACTTTGAGCATTACTTTTTAGATTTTCCCTAAAACATAGGAATTATGAGCTGTATACGTCACTATAAAAAATTAATTGGTCGGTTTTCCCACAAGATTTGTTTCCATTTTACCATTCATGTTTTCATCATGATAAAAACGTATAGCATATTTCCCCGGTTCGATCTTTTCATACTATGTTAATTATTCAGATGTGCCCTGAAGTTATACTCACCTGATGGTACTTCGCATAGAGTTCCTGTTGCTGAGACTTCAATTATCTTCACGACTTTGCACTTGTTGATAAGAATTTCATTTTCAAAAATGTAATCTGGATTAGTCTGGGGAATCGATACTATGGCACTGCAGTTAACCGGGATTTTAATGT